>OOIG01001855.1_pt1 | contig 15043 bp, 12 predicted proteins | sample 1692091 | NCBI WGS metagenome assembly OOIG01 (sample SAMN06348188, study PRJEB24527) | human gut metagenome | biome: human gut; feature: ankylosing spondylitis patient; material: feces | host: Homo sapiens | place: China | collected 2015-10
CGGATGATAGGAGCAGAGGCAAATCGTATAGCAATGCTAAACGCGGCTTCGCCGCACGCAGGCAGTTGCATTCCGGAGGCATCAAAGTAGTTCAAGCCCGAGACTGCCAAGCAAAGCCTTTCTCTTGGGGTTCCAAAGGGGCCATTCTCTTTTGCGAAAGAGAATGACCCCCTTTGTCCCGTTCCCCTGTGCGGCACAGGGGAAACACGCTCCCCGCGCAGCGGGAATGTTGTATTTACTTCTTGCGCTCCACCAATTTCTGGTATTGTTCCGAGATCTTTTTTCGAATATTTTCGATCTCGCGGCTTCCTTCCTCCTGCGTGTCGAGGACGAAGTTCTTCGTGCCGAGTTTGAAAAACAGCATGAACGCCTCGGTGACCATGCGGCGGGTCTCGCGGTCGAGGTTTTTATAGGTCTTGAGCATCGCTGCGGCGCTTTTGAGCTTTTCCTCGGTGAGCTCGCTGAGCGTTTTTGCGCCCGAGGCGGTGAAGACGCTGTACAGCGCGTCGGCCAGCGCTTCGCGCTGCTGGGTGTTGAGCGAATCGGCCCAGGACGAGAGCGTTTCATCGACGAGCTTTCCCTCGCGGGAGAAGTCGTCGAGGTGGACAAACTGCGTACCCAGCACCTGCCAGGAAAACCCGTCATGCTGGTAAAGGCCGTCATAGGTCGAATGCACGACCTGATAGCGCTTTTCATGCTCCATCAGCATGCCGACGACAGACGTCTGCGGCAGGATGGTATGGATGCGGCTTGCGATGCGCTTGTGGCCCGGCGTCTCGCTGATGTCCCAGGCGAAGCCGGGGCCGTCGTTATTATGGACGGCGACGATACGCTCTTGGATCTCGCCGCTGCTCTTGGCCGCGCTGTAAACGGCGAGGTTGCCGCCCTTGGAATGCCCGCCGATACGGATGGTCTTGTCGCTGTACTGCCGCGCGACGCGCGCGACGTATTCGACCGCCTGCTTCTGCGAGGGGATCTCCTCCAAAAAGCCCATGTTGAGGTCTTCCTTCCACCCCACGATCGTATCGTCCGTGCCGCGGAACGAGATATAGATGCTGCCGTTGCCAAGGTCGATCGTCAGCGCCGCAAACTGCTGCTCGATGGAATCGTCAAGCAGCGCTGTGTAGCCGTTAAGCGTCATATTGCGAAAGCGCGGGCTCGTCATCAGCTTGCGCAGCATTTTCGAGATCGTGTCCGGCACGAGGACGCCCATGGGGACGTCCTTCCCGCCATGGCGGGCGAAAAACGCCTCCGCCGCCTCGCAGAGCGGCAGGCCGCGCCCGAGCTCGGGAGGCGGCACGATGCCGTCAAAGTCGACAAAGCTCAGCTCTGCCAGAATCAGCGCGTCCACCTCGTTGAACGGCGAAATTTCGAGCGTCAGATCCCCGCGCCAGTCCAGATAATCCATCAGATTTGCCATATCGTTAACCTCCGTCAATGGGTCTCGTTTTCTTTCATCGTATGGCGCGCATAGCCGCTGCGCCACAGCCGCACGGCGCGCGCTTGCAGCGCCTCGGGCTTGTTGGGGAGTTTTTCCGCCGCGACCTCGTCTAAAAGCCGCGCAAGCACCGCACCGATCTCGCGCCCGCGATAGCCGAGGGCGGCGAGGTCTTCCCCGCTGATCTTGAGCTCGTGGATCGAGCAGCACGCGCCCTCTGAGATCAGCTCGTCGTAGATTTTCTGTGCTTCGTGCCACAGCGCCTGCGCACGCTCCAATCCCGCGGGCGCTTTCGCGGCATTGTCCGCCTGTTTGGTATAGAGAAGATTCTGCACCGTTTCCGCGCCGAGGCGCGCCATCTCCTTATGGATGGCCGCCCGCTCGGGGCGGAACATGTCGTCGAAACAGGCGAGCTGCGCGTGTATTCTGTCGCGCAGCGCCTTTTCAAAGTGCAGCCGCGCCATGATGTCCTCCGCCATTTGAGCGGAAATCGCCGTGTGGCCGTAAAAATGTCCGACGCCCTGCTCGTCAAACGTCCGGCACAGGGGCTTACCGAGGTCATGGAAGAGCATCGTCCATCTCAGCTCCCGCTTTGGCGGCACGGCGGCAACAGCGCGCGCCGTGTGACCCCAGACGTCGAAGCAGTGGTGGTAATTGCACTGGTCAAAGCCGACGCAGGGTGAAATCTCCGGAATCGGCACGCCCAGAATGTCTGGAAAGGTCAAAAGCGTCTCCCCCACGTTCTCACCGAGCAGGAGCTTGTTCATCTCCGCATACACGCGCTCGTGCGCGACATGGGCGAGTAGGCCGCGTGCCTCATGCGCGGCGCGGGCGGTCTCCTTCTCCGCCGAAAAACCGAGCACGGAGCAGAAGCGCACGAGCCGTAAAATGCGCAGCGCGTCTTCCTCAAACCGCCGCTTCGGCTCGCCGACGCAGCGAAGGACGCCTGCTTTCAGGTCTTCCTGCCCGCCGTAGGGGTCGACGAGCATGCCGTCCGGCGACAAAGCGATGGCGTTGACCGTGAAGTCGCGGCGGGCAAGGTCCTCTTCAATGCTCGTGCCGAACGTGACAGAATCCGGGTGGCGGTTATCCCTGTACGCGCCGTCGCGGCGCATCGTCGTGAGCTCAATGGGCAGGCCCCCGCTCACGACCGTCACCGTGCCGTGCTGTAATCCCGTCGGGTGCGCCCACTCGCCGAAGAGGCGCAGCACCTCCTGCGGCAGGGCGTCGGATGTCATGTCGTAGTCGGACGGCGCTTTGCCTCGCAGCATTTCGCGCACGCAGCCGCCAACTAGGTACGGCGAATAACCCGCGCCTTGCAGCGTGGTGATGACCGTTTCGACTTCCTTCGGTAAAAAGAGCATGGAACCCTCACAAAAAATCAAATTTTTAGCATTGCACTCCGTTCGCCGCTATATTATAATAGAAAATCCATAAAAAGTAAATCTCCTGTGCTTCGCACAAGGAAAGGATTTGATACAATGACTAATCAGAAGGATATTTTCTCCTATCTCGTCCCCGGCAAGTGCGCGCATCTGGCCGGCATCGGCGGCGTTTCGATGAGCCCGCTGGCAGAGGTGCTGCACGGCATGGGCCTCAAGGTCCAGGGCAGCGACATGAACGACGGCCCGTCCGTCGAGCATCTGCGCTCGCTCGGCATCCCCGTGGCCATCGGCCATGCGGCGGACAACCTTGGCGAGTGCGACTTTGTTATCCGCACCGCCGCCATCCACGACGATAATCCCGAGATCTCCGGCGCGGTGACGCGCGGCATCCCCGTTTTCGAGCGCGCGCAGGCTTGGGGCGCTATTATGAAGGGCTACAAAAACGCCCTCTGCATCTCCGGCACGCACGGCAAGACGACGACCACTTCGATGGCGACGCACATCTTCATGGCCGCGCAGAAAGACCCGACCGTCATGATTGGCGGCACGTTACAGCTGCTTCATTCCGGTTATCGCGTCGGCAAGGGCGATACGATCATTGCCGAGAGCTGCGAATACTGCAACTCGTTTTTGAGCTTCTTCCCCACCGTCGCGGTCATTTTGAACGTGGAGGCCGACCATCTCGATTTCTTCAAGGACTTAGCGGATGTGGAGCACTCGTTCCGCCGCTTTGCAGAGCTCGTCCCCATCGGCGGACATGTGGTCGCCAACATGGATGATCAGGGTGCGCGCGATGCGCTCAAGGGCATCTCCCAACCCATTTTCTGGTTCAGCTACGATGATCCCGCCGCGCAGTGCCGCGCGGAAAACATCGTCTGGACGGACGGGCTTCCGAGCTTTGACATCTATATCCGCGGCAGTTACTACGCTCATGTTTCCCTGCGCGTGGGCGGCAAGCACAACGTGATGAACGCACTGGCCGCGGCGAGCGCCGCATATCTTCTCGGCGTCAGCGGCGAGGCCGTCGGCCTTGGCCTTGCAACGTTCACCGGCGCGGGCCGCCGCTTTGAGTACAAGGGAAGCTTCCACGGCGCGGACGTCTACGACGACTACGCCCACCACCCCGGCGAGCTGCACGCGCTGCTCGAAATGGCGAAGACGCTGCCCTACAAGCGCATCATCTGCGCATTCCAGCCGCACACCTACACGCGCACGAAGGCGCTGTTTAACGATTTTGTCAAGGAGCTGCGCGTACCCGACGTCGTCGTGCTGGCAGAGATCTACGCCGCGCGCGAGCAGAATGACATCGGCATTTCGTCTATGGACCTGAGCCGCGAGATCCCCGGATCCGTTTATTGCCCTACGCTCGACAAGGTGACTGCCGCGCTCGCGCGCATCGCCTGCCCGGGCGACCTTATTTTGACCGTCGGCGCGGGCGATATATTCAAGGCCGGTGAAAAACTGCTGAAAGAAGAGAAATAAAGCAACATGGAAATCTCCCCGATCTATCACAATTCCCGCCCCGAGGGTAAGCTGCCCGCGCAGGAAGCGGCAGCGTTCGACTTTCTGGATTCCCTCGGCATCGACTATGAGCGCGTGACCCACGAGCTGGCCGACACGATGGAAAAATGCGACGACGTCTCCGCTGTGCTCGGCGTGGACGTGTGCAAGAACCTCTTCCTCTGCAACCGGCAGAAGACGAATTTCTACCTTTTATGTATGCCGCCGCACAAGGCGTTTCATACGAAGGACTTGAGCCATCAGATCGGCTCGGCCCGCCTGTCGTTCGCGCCGGAAGAGCAGCTTTGGGACTTGCTGCACTGCACGCCGGGTTCAGCGACGATCCTCGGCCTGATGAACGATGAGGAAAACCGCGTGCAGCTGCTCATCGACAAGGAGACCTATGAGGCGGAGTACTTCTCCTGCCACCCGTGTCTCTGCACCTCGACCATCAAGCTCAAAACGAGCGACGTCAAAAATATGCTGCTGCCGAAAGCGCACCACGAGCCCATCGTCGTGGAGCTGTAAGAGGAAAAATCAAGCAAAAAAGGTTCCGAAGAGACTTCTTCGGAACCTTTTATATGAGCTCTTTTACTGTAAGGTATATCGGCTTGTCAACGTCAGCGTCAGAGCAGGTACAGACGCCGGCGGTGTAGTCGGGGAACGGTTCGAGCGCGAAAACGCGCTCATTCGGGAAGCGCGGCACTTCCCTGTCCCGCAATGCGACGGCGTTGATCCCCGCGCGCTTGCAGCGGCTCTCCCGCTGCACCCAGAGGCGCCAGAAATCGGCGTCATTTGCCGCGTGAAAGCGCGTGCGCATCGCGCCGCTCACAGGGCGAAGACACTCGATATCCGCGCCGATTGGCTCGTTGTGAACAGCCAGCAGCGCAGCGCCGCGCGTGTGGCTCAGGCTGAAATGAACGTCCGGATGCGAAGCAAAGTACGGCTTGCCGTGCTCGCCGTAGGAAAGCTGCGGTAAGTCCTCCAAGCCGTAAAGTTCATGCAGTGCACGGCAGAGCAGCGCGTAGGCGCAGAGGGGTTCCGATGTTTTGATGCGGTCTTGCCGCTCAGGTGGCAGAAAACGCGCGAGCGTGGACCGTTCCGCTTCTGAGAGCGGTCGATCTGATTTTACCGCATACAACCGGATATTCACGATGTTCCGCCCCCTTTGCGCAGCGATTCCTGCGGAAATTATAGGAGAAATGGCACGGTCTGTCAAATTTTCTCCGCGCAGAAAATTTTTTTGGAATTTTTTCCGTCAAAAAAGAGGAAAGTAACTATTTTCGGCGTATATATCCATTGACAACAAAAAGTTCCGTGCGCAGAAGTGAGAAAGGAGGACGCCATGGCCTTTGACCGTCAGTTTTTGGACGAGCTCATCGCCCGCAACGACATTGTCGACGTTGTCAGCAATTATGTCTCGCTCCAGCCGCGCGGCGGGAGTCTGTGGGGCTGCTGCCCCTTTCACAGCGAAAAGACGCCTTCGTTCCACGTGCTGCCGGACAAGCAGCTGTGCTACTGCTTCGGCTGCAAAAAAGGCGGCGGCGTCATCAACTTCATCATGGAGGAGGAGAATCTCTCCTTCCCCGATGCGGTGCGCTTTCTCGCACGGCGCGCGAACATGCCCGTGCCGGAAGAAGAGCACAGCGACGAGAGCCGGCTGCGTTCGCGCATCCTGTCGCTCAACCGCGACGCGGCGCGCTTTTACTACGATCAGCTCTACTCGCCCAAGGGTGCGCCGGTGCTCGAGTATATGAAAAACCGCAAGATCACGCGGCGCAATGCAACGAACTTCGGCCTCGGTGCATCGGCGGACGAGTGGGACGGCTTACTGACCGCGATGCGGAAAAAGGGCTATGGCGACGGCGAGCTGCTTGCCTCGGGTCTTGCCATCCGCGGCAAAAACGGCGGGCTGTACGACAAATTCCGCAAGCGCCTCATCTTCCCCATCATCGACGTGCGCGGCGATGTGCTGGGCTTTGGCGGGCGCATCATCAGCAAGGACGATCCGGGCGCGAAGTATATGAACACGCCCGAGACCATCGTTTACAGCAAGCGGCGCGTTTTATACGGGCTGAACCTGGCCAAAAAGAGCAAGCGCAGCAACATTATTTTGGTCGAGGGCAACATCGACGTCGTGATGCTGCATCAGGCGGGATTCGACAATGCTTGCGCCTCGATGGGCACAGCGCTGACGACGGAGCAGCTGCAATTACTCAGTCGCTACACGAAGGAGATCGTGCTCTGCTACGACAACGACGACGCGGGCAAGGTTGCGACGCAGAAGGCGCTGACGCTTCTCAATAACACCGACTTTCAGGTCAAGGTGCTCGAGCTCCCCAAGCGGCTCGTCGACGGAGAGTACATCAAACAGGACGCGGACGACTTCATCAAGTTCCAGGGTAAGGACGCCTTTGAGCATCTGCTTTCCGGCAGCGAGAGCGGGATGGACTTCCGCATGGCGCAGCTCAAGTCAAAGTTCGACCTCAAAAGCGACGAGGGACGTATCGGCTTTGCCGAAGCGGCAGCAGGATTGCTCTCCACAGTGCCGAACGCGGTTGAGCGCGAAATTTACACCGTGCGCGCGTCCGAGGCCGCAGGCATCACGCCCGACGCGATGAAGCTCGAGGTCGAGCGCGCGCGAAAACGCGCCCGCTACAAGGAAAAGCGCGAGCAGGAGCGGCGGGACCTGAATCCCGCGGCGTCCGCCCAGCCGCGCGAGCGGTCGATCCGCTATACAGACCTTCGCTCGGCGCTCGCCGAAGAAGGCGTGCTGCGGCTTTTGACGCTGGACGATTCCCTCTTTGGCGAGAATCCGCCGATCCGGGAAGAGGACTTCTCCTCCCCCCTCCTGGGCCGGTTCTTCACGGCGCTGCGCGCGCAGCTGCGCGAGAGCGGGCAGGTGAACATCCCAGCGCTGGCGGAATTTTTCACGTCGGAGGAGATCAGCCACTTGATCGGTATCCTGCAAAAGCCGGAATCGCTCAAAAACGGCGCACAGGCGCTGAAGGACTACTGCAATATCATTTTAGACGAAGCGCACAAGCGCGTGGCCGTCAACGAAGATCCCCTGATGGCCGCGATGGAAAAGAATAAATATAAGGGTAACGGAGGAAAGCAAACATGGAAGAAAAACAGCTGACCAGCAGAGAGCTGGAGGAACAGGCCAACGCGCTGCTCGCCGAGGCGGATTTTGAGGAAATCAAGCTGCCGAAGAAAGCGAAAAAGGCCGCAGCGGCCAAGAAAGCGAACGAGGATACCGCGCAGGCGGAAAAGCCCGCGGAGAAGTATCCCCCGCTGGACGAAAAGCTGGTCGCCTCCCTGCCCGCGGCGGCGCTGCTGCAGGGCAGCGAAAAGCTCATGGAGATCTTTGCCAAGGGCAAGGCCAAGGGCAAGCTCAGCTCCAGCGACCTGATGGAGACCATCGACGAGATGAACCTTGAGAGCGAGCAGCTCGACCAGATCTACGACTCGCTCGAAACGATCGGCATCGACATCGGCACCGCCGAGGCCATCGACAGCAGCATCGACGATGTGGAGCCGCCGATGGAGGAGATCGCCGAGATCGAAGAGGAAGAGCTCGTCGACCCGAACGAGCTGGTCGACAGCTTCTCGACTGACGACCCCGTGCGCATGTACCTCAAGGAGATCGGTAAGGTGTCGCTGCTGTCGGCGGACGAGGAAATTTCGCTCGCGACCGCGATGTCCGCGGGCGTGGAGGCCAAGCAGAAGCTCGAAGAGGCCGAAAAGAACGGCACGGAGCTGAGCGAAGAGGAAATGAAGGCACTCAAATCTGCCGTCAAGAAGGGCGAGCGCTCCAAGCAGCGCCTGGCCGAGGCAAACCTGCGTCTCGTCGTGTCCATCGCTAAGCGCTACGTGGGCCGCGGCATGCTGTTCCTCGACCTCATTCAGGAGGGCAACCTCGGCCTCATCAAGGCCGTCGAAAAGTTCGACTACACCAAGGGCTACAAGTTCTCGACCTACGCGACGTGGTGGATCCGTCAGGCCATCACTCGCGCCATTGCTGACCAGGCGCGCACCATCCGTATCCCCGTTCATATGGTCGAGACCATCAACAAGGTCATCCGCGTGTCCCGTCAGCTCTTGCAGGAGCTCGGCCACGACCCCTCTCCCGAAGAGATCGCCGCCGAGATGGACATGCCCGTCGACAAGGTGCGCGAGATCCTGAAGATCGCGCAGGAGCCCGTCTCCCTCGAAACGCCGATCGGCGAAGAGGAAGACAGCCACCTTGGCGACTTCATCCCCGACGAGGGTGCGAGCGAGCCGAGCGAGGCCGCGTCGTTCACGCTGCTGCAGGAGCAGCTCGTCGACGTGCTCTCCACCCTCACCCCGCGTGAGGAGAAAGTCTTGAAGCTGCGCTTCGGCATCGAGGACGGCCGTCCCCGCACGCTCGAAGAGGTCGGCAAGGAGTTCAACGTCACGCGCGAGCGCATCCGCCAGATCGAAGCCAAGGCGCTGCGCAAGCTCCGTCACCCCAGCCGCAGCAAGAAGCTCAAGGACTTCCTGAACTGAGCAAAAACAAAACGAAAAATTAAAATGCATGGTCAAGTTGCAGAAATGCGATTTGACCATGCTTTTTTCTTGCATTTTGCAGGATTTCCGTCAAATATCTGCTCAATTCTCTCTCAATCACTGTAAACCTGTGAAATATTTATGGTTGACAGTCAAGAAGTTCTCTGGTAGATTGTAAACATCATTTTTTTGGAGGTTTACAATGTCAAAGACCAAACAGCTTGTATTTTGCAGCCTGTTTACAGCGCTGATCGCTGTGGGCGCATTCATCAAGATCCCCGTCCCCGTCGTTCCCTTTACTCTGCAATACTTATTTACGATGCTCGCAGGGCTCATCTTGGGCCCGCGCCTCGGAACGATCTCCGTGACTGCCTACATGCTGCTGGGATTGGCCGGCCTTCCCATCTTCACGGAGGGCGGCGGACTGTGGTACGTGCTCAAGCCGAGCTTTGGTTATATCATCGGCTTCTGCATCGGGACCTACGTGACCGGTACGCTCGCTGCCAAGCTGAAAAAGCGCACCTTTGCCCGCTATCTTGCTGCCAATCTGGCAGGCCTCGCCGTGGTGTACGCCGCGGGGATGATCTACTACTATGTGATCTGCAACTACGTGCTGAACACCCCCATTGCGGTGGGCCCGCTGTTCCTGTACTGCTTTGTTCTTGCCGTTCCCGGCGACACCGCACTGAGCGTTCTTGGTGCAGTTTTAATCAAGCGTCTCGCTCCGCTTCTGGAGCGCAGCGGCATCTGGACCGTCTCCGGAACGCCCAATATTCCTCAGGCGGCAACGGCAGCAAGATCTTGACAAGCACACGGAGGTAACGCGATATGGACATACTCAACTTGGCACAGGAGATCATTCACGGTAAGCGCCTGACACGCGAGGATGACCTCTCTTTCTTTCTCACCTGCGATTTAGAGCCGCTCTGTCAGGGTGCGGACGAGATCCGAAAGGCCTGTGTCGGCGACAAGGTCGACCTCTGCTCGATCATCAACGGTCGCAGCGGCCGCTGTCCGGAGGACTGCAAATACTGCGCGCAGTCCGCGCACTATCACACGGAATGCGACGTTTACGACTTTCTCCCCAAAGAGGCGATCTTAGAGGCCTGCAAGATGAACGAAAGCGAGGGCGTGGACCGCTTCTCTATCGTCACCGCGGGAAGAGCCCTGACCGGCGAGGAGTTCGATCAGGCGATCCACGCTTATGAGACGATGCACCGCGAGTGCAAGATCGACCTGTGCGCGTCCATGGGCTTTTTGAGCGCCGAGCAGCTTCACCGGCTGCACGAGGCGGGCGTCACGAGCTATCACCACAACATTGAGACCTCAAAGCGGAACTTCCCAAATATCTGCACCACCCACACCTACGATATGAAAGTGGAGACTCTGAAAAAGGTCAAGGCGGAGGGCATGTGCGCCTGTTCCGGCGGCATCATCGGCATGGGCGAGACGTGGGAAGACCGTCTGGACATGGCGATCAGCCTTGCAGAGCTCGGCATCGACTCCATCCCCATCAACGCGCTGATGCCCATCCCCGGCACCCCGCTTGAGCATCTGCCCCGCTTGACGGAGCAGGACATCCTGCGGACCATTGCCTTTTTCCGCTACATCAATCCGGAGGCGAACATCCGTCTGGCGGCGGGACGCGCGCTGCTGACCAACGACGGTGAGACCGCCTTCCGCGCGGGAGCCTCCGCCACCATCACCGGCAACATGCTGACCACCGCCGCCTGCGCAACGATCCGCAGCGACCGCAGCATGCTCGCCTCTCTCGGGCGGGACGTGACCCCCGCCTATTGGAAGGAGGCGTGAGGCATGGCAAAGGCTCTTTTTGTCACGGGGACCGGAACGGACGTCGGCAAGACCTATGTCACGGCGCTGATGGTGAAAAAGCTGGCGGAATCCGGAGAGAACGCTGCATACTATAAGGCCGCCATGAGCGGCAACCGGCGAAGGAGCGACGGCAGCCTCATCCCCGGCGACGCCATGTTCGTACAGCAAACGGCGGGACTTTCGCAGCCGCTTGGCGAAATGTGCCCTTATGTCTATGAGCATGCGTGGTCGCCCCATCTGGCGGCGCGCTATGAGGGGAATCCCCCCGAGCTGCCGGTCATCCGGCAGGGCTTTGAGGCCGTGTGCAGCCGCAACGATTATGTCACCGTCGAGGGCAGCGGCGGCATTCTCTGCCCGCTTCGCGCAGAGAACGGCAAAACGCTGTGGCTCGAAGACGTCATTCGTGCGTTGCAGCTTCCAAGCGTGATCATCGCGGACGCGGGTCTTGGTACCATCAACAGCGTGGTGCTGACGGCGAAGTATATGCAAGGCAAAAAGCTCCCTGTAAAGGGAATCCTCTTTAATCACTTTCATCGCGGCGACACGATGGAAGAGGACAACATCGCCATGTGTCGGCAGCACACAGGCCTGCCCGTGCTCGCCTGCATTCCCGACGGCGCACAGGAACTTCCGATGGAACCAAACGATTTAGCAGCACTGTATGAGGAGGTATCGCTGACATGATCTGGTATCCGTATGAGCAGATGAAAACCATGAAAGCGCCCTATAAGATCATCAAGGCAAAGGGCGTCCATCTATACACCGAGGATCAGGAACTGATCGATTCCGTCTCCTCCTGGTGGTGCATGATCCACGGCTATCAGCACCCCGAGTTGACGGCCGCCATTCAGGAGCAGGCCGCCAATTTCTGCCATGTCATGCTGGGCGGACTCACCCACGATCCGGTCGAAAAGCTGTCGGCCAAGCTGGAAGGATTTCTGCCGGGCGATCTGAACTACTGCTTCTTTTCGGATTCCGGCAGCGTGGCTGTCGAAGTCGCCCTCAAGATGGCGCTGCAATACAACACCAACCAGTACGACGATCATCCGGAGATGAAAAAGCGCACGCTCATTCTGGCGCTGGAGCACGCCTACCACGGCGACACCTTCAAGGCGATGGAGGTCGGCGACGATGAGGACTACCACTTCGCCTTCGACAAAAAAGAGGGCGTCGTCCATATCCCGACCGAGATCCCCGCGCTCGAAGAGGCCTTTGCCCTTTATCACGACAAGCTGAACTGCTTCATTGTCGAGCCGCTGCTGCAAGGCGCCGGCGGCATGAGAATGTACGACATTTCGTTCCTAAAGCGTGCCCGTGAGCTGTGCGACGAGTACGGCGTGCTGCTGATTTTCGACGAGGTCGCCACCGGCTTTGGCCGGACGGGCAACCGCTTTGTGGCCGATCTGGTCCTGCCGGACATTCTGGTGCTCGGCAAGGCGCTGACCGGCGGTTATATCGGACATGCGGTGACGGTCGCCAACGAAAAGGTCTTCCGCGGCTTCTACAGCGACAACGAGCGCCACGCGCTGATGCACGGCCCCACGTTCATGGGCAACGCCCTCGCCTGTGCCGTCGCGCTCAAGGGCATTGAGATCTTCGAGCGCGAAAACTACATGGAGAAGATCAAGAAGATCGAAGAGATCTCCAAGCGTGAAATGCTGGGCTTTTCCGACGAGCGCATCAAAGAGGTGCGCGTGATGGGCGGCTGCACCTGCGTGGAGGTGTACGATCCCAAAACGCTGGAGGGCTTCCAGCAGTATGCCTATGAGCGCGGCGTATTCAGCCGTCCGTTCCTGAGCTATATGTACTCCATGGTCCCCTATGTCATCGAAGAAGACGAACTGGTGCAGATCTTCACCGTCATGAAGGACTGGTTCCGCCGCGGATGACTTCCCTCCCCTCTCGAAAAGCAATTGAATCAGAAAAAGGCAAAGGCCGGTCACGCAAGTGACCGGCCTTTGCCCTATGGTGAAGGTTCTATGGCTGCAATTTTTTATTCGCCGTCGGCGAGGAACTTCTCTTCCAGCACGAGCTGATAGGCCTTGTTGATGTCGTCATAGACGCTGCGGTTGCTCTTCATCTCGGGAACGACGGCTCGCAGCACATCGTAGGCCTTCTGCGTACCCTTGCCAAGGTGGACGTAGTCGCCGTTATCGTCGCTCTTACGCAGATCGACGGCCTGAGAGGCGAACAGTGCCTCCATACCCACGAGATAGCGCAGGTTGTCGACCATCTGGCGGCACTTGGTCACGGCCAGCGGCAGGTTGCTCGCGTGGTCCTCAATGGAGCCCTGCATGGGATAGAAGTCGACGGACGACGGGGTCGTGAGATAGCGGTTCTCCGCATCGAGGCAGGAGAGCACGTTCTACACCTCGTCATAGCCGTGGGCGCTGCCGTTGCGCGGAGCAAGGAAGCGCGGCAGGTTCGTGAACTCGGGCATGCACATGCGGATCAGACGGTAGTTGACCGCGCGGGACAGGTGCGCCAGCGCGATAGCCAGCATCTCGACGCCGATGACGAGCGACGTCGTCTCGAAGTTTGAGTTGACGAAGACGTCCTTCTTGTCGAGCATGATGCAGGGGTTGTCCGAGGGGGAGTTGATCTGGATGCTCAGGAACTTCTTGACGTAGTCCAGCGCATCCTCGACCGCGCCCGTGATGATAAAGCCGCCGCGGAAAGTCAGCGGGTCCTGCAGCGCGTGCTCGGGTCGATTGTCGCTGTAGAGGTAGCTGCCCTCGAGATCCTCGCGGCAGCGGGCGGCGCAGCGGATCTGGCCGGGCAGGCCGCGCAGCTCGTTCACGTCCTCGCGCATCGGCTCGATGTTGCCGTTGAGGCCTTCATAATCGAGGCAGAAGATGCGGTCGGACATCTTGACGAGATTCTCGACCTCGTGAACAAGGATGTCCGCGGTGCCCTCGCCCTGGCTGTTGGAGAGCATGATGGTGTGCGTGTCCTTAAGCTGGAGATGCAGGGGCTTGAGGCCCTCCTTCTCCATGGCTTCCTTGGCGCTTACGACCTTGCCCTTGTAGTTGACGTCCTCCTCGCCGATGAAGGCAAGGCCGATGTGGGTGATGGTGGTGATGTCTGCCTCGCCGACGGCGCCGCGGCGCGGGATGCGCGGCGTGATGCCGTGGTTCAGGAAGTCGCGGTAACTGTTCGCCAGGTCATCGGAAGCGCAGGAAGCGCCGATAAGCATGTTGTTGAGGCGGATGACCATCATCGCGCGCACTTCCTCGTCCGTGTTGAACGGAGGAAGGCCGAGGGAGTGGGAGCGCAGCATCATGCGGTTCTGCGTCTCCATGAAGTCCTCGTCGATGGTGACGTCCTTGTTCTGGCCGACGCCGCGGTTGAAGCCGTAAATGGCCTTGCCACCCTTGGAGAGCTCCTGCATGATCTCGCGGCCCTTGGCGAGACGCGCGTAGGCATCGGCTGCGATCTCGACCTTGCGGCCGTCGTAGGCGACGTCATAAACGTCCTGCAAGGTCAGGTCGTGGCCGTTCAAAATCAAAGTGTCCATACTGCTTGTCCTTTCGTTTTTTTGAAATTCAGTGATCTTGTTCGATCAGTGTGATTGTTTCTTCGTCGGCGTTGATCTCGATTTGATCTCCGGTTTTTACTGCATTGTAAAATTCGTCCTCCACGCGGTCGACCATCGGGATCTCCATGATGATGGCCGTGGAGACGAGCACGGTGTCGGGCTCGCGCACAATAAAGCCAAGCGGCGCGGCGCCGTTGAGTTCAAGCTTGTAGAGCCCGTCCATCTGCACGACGGAGCTGCCCTTGCCGCCGGGGAACAGCAGCACCTTTCCGGCGATGACCTGTCCCTCCAGGCAGTGATCCTTTTCCGTCATCACACCGTCCTCGGGACGGACCTGATAGAACATGATGCGGTCCTTGGAGATGATGGCCTCGGCCTGGGCCGCGCCCTCAGAAATTTTATGGCATGCAAATCTCTTTCCCATTTTATTTCACCTCACCAGTCAGTGCGGCCTCAATGCAGGTATCGAGGTCACGAATTACAAAGTTGATGCCGCGGCGGCGCGGATAATACGCGCACTTGGGCGATTCCGTGATGCCGGTCTTACCCTTGAGATAGTGCCAGCAGGGCTGGTCGGGGCAGGAATCAGAGATCAACTCTGCGCCCGCAGCGGCGAGCGTGTCGTAGATGCCCATGCGCTCGGCCATCTGCAGAGCGTGGCTGGAGACGAGAATGTACATCGGGACGGAAAGCTTCTTGCCCTCGACGTGCTCGGCAATGTATTTCGCCTCTTCCAGCGTGAAGTGCGGGCAGCCGAACATGGCGAAGTCGATCTTGCCGCCGTTGGGGAGCTCGTCGCTGAACTTTTCTTCAAAG
>OOIG01001862.1_pt1 | contig 15022 bp, 17 predicted proteins | sample 1692091 | NCBI WGS metagenome assembly OOIG01 (sample SAMN06348188, study PRJEB24527) | human gut metagenome | biome: human gut; feature: ankylosing spondylitis patient; material: feces | host: Homo sapiens | place: China | collected 2015-10
GCTTCATGTTGTTCGCAGCTTCTGCACAGCTTCATACCGGTGAAAAGTGCACACGCCGCGGCGGCAAATGCCGGCGGATTGAACGCATTGATGATTCCGCTTTTGTAAAAGGACGGATGCCGCTGCCCCATTGCCACAACCGCCGTAAGCAGAACAACCGCGCACGCCGCCGAAGCAAGCCCGAGACCGAACAGCAGATATTCCGCCCCCTGCAGCCGTATTTCCGCCCTGCCGCCGTTCGGCTCCGCAGAAAGCTGACTTCGAACATTTCCGAACATGCGGAACAAAAAGCATTCAAGTGTGCACAGCGCAGCATTTATCCCGCCCGAAGTAATTATTATCGCCGCAATGCGCATCGGAGTAAACACGGGCGGAGGCGTTGCAATGATGCTAAGTACGGTTTTGCGAAAAACGATTATATCTTGCTCCAGTTCCGCCGCACAGACGACAAGCAGGCACAGCGTCACGGCTGCGGCAATTCCGATTACAACCCGCACCGCAAGCGTCATTCGAAGCAGCGGAATTCCCGAACCCTCCGCAAGCTGTCCCCGCCGTGCATCGCAATGCACCGCCGCAAATGCCGCTGCCGTCGCAATCGGCAAAATGCATTCAAGTATGCAGTAAATTCCCGCCGTGACTCTGAAAGTATATATCAGGTCGGAAGTCAGCTCCGCAAATCGCTGCATTTCCTCTCCGGAATAAATCGGAAGCGCATCCCGAACGCGCTTAAGCAAATCGGAATAAACGGCATACATGTTCACTGCATGGAACACCGCCCAGGCACAGCAGCACAGCACAATTGCAAGAAAACGTTTTGAGCCTATCGCCTGCGCAATGCGCTCGACCGTCGCCGTTTTCTTTCTTTTCGGTGCTGTTTGTCCTTTCCCGATTTTTTCGGTTCGTTCGGTTTTCTTTTCTTTCACGTTTATCATATCGGTTTTCGCCTCGATATTTTTTGAGTTTCCCGCCCTTTATGCGTAAACTCCCGCATTTTCAATTATACAATATATGTGCTTTTTCGGCAATCATCTCCGGCAGATATATTGTTTTTGTTCCGCCGTTGCATTTCTCCGCGGTCTCATGTATAATTATTTCAAACGCAGTCGGCATTCCGACAGACTAAAGCACGGCCGAATCACCCGCACGGGCTTCGCCGTGTACACGGAGGAAAACACAATGTATGATTTGCACACACACTCCCGCTGTTCCGACGGAAGCGAATCCCCGGAACATGTTGCCGAGCTTGCAAAAGCCGCCGGAATTGAGCTGCTCGCGTTGACTGACCACGATTGTGTGCGCGGAGTTCCCGCCGCACTCTCGCGCGCCGCGCAGCTTGGGCTTCGGATGCTTCCCGGAGTTGAGGCCGAAGCGGACTATGCCGACACGCTTCACATTCTCGGCATCGGGCAGGATATCGACGCGCCGTGTTTTCAAAAACTGCTTGCGGAACAAACCGCTCTTCGCGAGGAGCGCAACCGTCTGCTTGAAATCAAGCTGCGCAAAATGGGCATGGATGTTTCGGATTATCTTATCCGCAGCGAATCCACGACCCGCGCAAACTATGCTGCCGCGCTCACCGCAGCAGGCCACGCCGAAAACACAGCCGATGCCTTCCGCCGCATACTGAACAGCGATGCTCTTGCGGATATAAAGCAAAAACACCCCTCTCCACAGGCTGTCATCGATGCCGTTACGGGTGCGGGCGGAGCTGCGATACTTGCCCACCCGATGCTGATGAAAAAATGCGATCCGCATGAGCTTGTCCGCGACCTTGCCGACAAGGGAATATGGGGTATTGAAGCTTTTTACGGTGCCGCAACGGAAGGTGAAACGCGGCTTTTCTCTTCCCTTTCCCGTGAATTCGGACTGTTTGCAACCTGCGGAAGCGATTTTCACGGAAAAAGCCGTCCGAACGCACCTATCGGAAGCGGCTGGCGCAGCTGTGCGCAGCTCGAGGCCGCGCTTTCGGAGCTTTGCAGGCGGTTCTTCCAAACCTGAGCCTCCGTACTTTCGGACATCGGTCGATGCACCGTGCATTCTGCATTATAATTCAATATTAACAACCGAATTCAAAACTCCCGCCTGTTTTGCGGATTCGATTCCGTTTGCAAAATCACCGACACGGGAGCTGACATGAGCGTCACTGCCGATGATAAGCCCCGCGCCGTGTTCGTGTATCGTTTTTATCTCCTCCGGGGTCAGGCTTACATGCGAGGAGTTTATTTCCAGCAAAATGCCAAGCTGCCTTGCACAGTCCGCAAGATACGGAATGTCCAGAGTCAAATAAAGGTTCGGGTGCGAAATAATATCTGCATGACCCTTTTCCGCCGCCGCCATGAGCGATTCGGTGTTGCGCCGCGGAGTCGATTTCCCGCCGAAACTTTCGAAAAGGATATGCCGCGCAAATCTGTTCACCGGCGGAATTCCCTTGTGGTACCCAAGAATAATGACATCATATTCGCTGCGGTCCTTCGGGATATCGCTTTCACCGAAATTCATTACGTTGCACTCCAAGCCGCGCAGCACGCGGATACGTCCGTCAAACTCCCGACGCAGTTCCGCAAGCTCCGCGTTCAGCCGCTCCAGTTTTTTCCCGCGGACACCGTAATACATGTTGCCGCCCGCATGTTCGCTGACCGCAACCGCCTCAAGTCCGAGCTCCAACGCCCGAAGCACATTGTCGCGCGGGCCGTTTTTGCCGTGGCTGTAATATGTATGTGTATGCAAATCCTCAATGATTCTCATTTTGTTTATATTCCCTTTCAGCTGTTCACTGCATTCTTCCCCGGTATGCGTTCTCCGGAATTTTTCCCGCATATCGCGCCGTGAGCGCGAGTAAAGCTTCCGTAAACGCAACAAGCGATGCCGATGTTGCATAACCCAAAAGTCTGCGAATATCGCTTTCGCATGTTGTGCAAATGCTGCAATCCGCTTCACTCTCCGCCGAAATGCAAGGCTCATTGCAAACAAAAACAGTGTACGCACCACCCTTTTTTGCCGTTCGAATGCATTCCGTCAGTTGCTGCGCGCTTTCCCTGCTTCCTTCGGAGCGGATGCAGAACAGAGTGTCTCCTTCACCGAGCAGCGCGGAATATGCCGCCCGGGTTTCGGGTTTTTGCGGGCAAACCGCACGGATTCCGAGTTCGACAAGTGCGCTGCCCGCACTTTCGGCAATCCCCGCCGCTGCTCCCGCACCGCACAGCAGCACACACCCCGTGCTCGTCACAAGCCGTTTGGCAAGTGCGCAAATTCTTTCCTCGTCCGCAGCCTTAAGTGCCGCCTCGACCGAACGCATCTGACCGAGCATCAATTTGCTGAAAAACTCGCCGTCATCATCGCCCGATGCAACCGGTTTGTTTTTGGTAAAACTTCCGGCAAGCGCAATTCGCAGCTCCGTAAAACCGCTGTAGCCCGCCCGCCGTACAAGCCGCGTCACGGTCGGCATACTGACCCCCGCCCGCGCCGCAATCTGCTTTATCGAAAGATGCGGAACCGCATCCGGATCGGAAAGGATAAAGTCCGCCGCCTGCCGCTCCGCAGGTGAAAGCGATGGGTACGCCGCAATGATTTTTGTCCTCGCCGGCATGTTTTGCACCTCCTTAAACACTTTTGTGTCCTTTGCCCAATATTCTACCATTTCTTTTTCTATTTTCAAGAGGAACCCGATTTTTCTCCTCAAAAGCAGAAAATTGCACCCCGGGCTGCCGTCTCCTTCACTGCCGTCCGAAAAACATCAGTACCCGGCGCCGTCTCCAAGATATATTTCATCCCGCCCGCATAAAGTGATTGACTCTTTTTCAAAAATAAGATAGAATAATTGTTGGTAAATGTCTCCGTAGCTCAGCAGGATAGAGCGTCCGCCTCCTAAGCGGAAGGTCGCGCGTTCGAATCGCGCCGGGGATGCCAAAACAGCCGTCATGCGACGGCTGTTCAGTCTGTCGAAAATCCCTGCTATTGCGTTAAGCAGCAGCAGGGATTTTCATATTTTGCCTGAGAAGTTTTAAATACAACAGAAACAAAGCTTCTGGATGGGTGTCCTTCCACCTATGATTTGCATACTTTTTCAGATTCATGGCAGCAAACTTAAGGAACCTCTGATTTAATCCGCACTACCAAAGAGCTTCCGGATATGGTATAATAACATCATCAAAACGATGGTGGTGCAGGAAATGAAGCAGGAAACATTCACAGACATCGAGTACAGCTGCCGCAAGAAGAAAACGAAGCGGGAAGAGTTTCCGGAAATCATGGACGAAATCATTCCGTGGGACGAGTGGGTCAGTGTCATCAGACCCTGCTATCCCATGGGAAAGCGCGGCCGTCCGCCCATGGGGATCGAAAAGATGCTGCGGATGTATCTGCTTCAGATCTGGTTCAACCTGTCCGATCCGGCTGCCGAGGATGCGATCTACGACAGCTATGCCATGCGGAAATTCACGGGCATTGACTTCATGGCGGAAGCAGTGCCGGACGAAACGACCCTGTGCAAGTTCCGCCATCTTCTGGAAGAAAACGGCCTGAACAAGCTGTTTTTTGACGCGATCAACCGGGTAATGGTGCAAACCGGGCACATGATGAAGGGCGGAACCATCGTGGATGCAACAATCATCAACGCCCCCAGCTCTACGAAAAACGCGGAGAAGAAGCGCGACCCGGAAATGCATCAGACGAAAAAGGGCAATGAGTGGAAATTCGGGATGAAATGCCACATCGGTGTGGATGCTGGCAGCGGGCTGGTTCATACCATGACGGTCACGGCGGCAAATACGCATGACATCACGCAGGCAGCCGCGTTGATTCGCGAAGACGATGAAGTGGTATATGGGGATGCCGGGTATCTGGGAATCCAGAAGCGTCCCGAAATAGCCTGTGACGAGCATTTATCCAGCATAGACTACCGCATGAACCGCCGTCCCGGAAAGCTGCCTCATGTATCTGACAATGCAATTGACTGGGAACGATATATTGAGAACCGCAAATCCTCGGTGCGCTGTAAGGTGGAGCATGTGTTTCGAATTATTAAGTGCCAGTTCGGTTATAAAAAGACGGCGTATCGCGGCTTGAAGAAAAACGAGAATCGCCTGTACGCAATGTTCGCCTGCGCCAATCTATACGCCCTTGCGATCGACGGGCGAAAACTCTCTGCAACCTGATATAGAGGCAGCCTGCCCTTTTTCGGGAAACAGAGCAGAAAAGATAAGTTATAGTGGCTATTTTGCACCAAAATCGCCTTAACTAAGCCCAAAAGCGGCTAATAGCCCGAATGGGGACAGAAATAACCCGATTTATTCAGAGGTTCCCTAGTATTGATGTTAACTGAAGCTATCCTAATGAAAAGAGGTCTTTAAATATGATAATTATCGAAATGCTCGGGGATGATCGGCTCTATGCTGATAGAATTGTAGCTGAGGCAGAAATGGCCACCATGGCTGTGGCACCAAAATCCTTTAGCAGTGAGTTGAATGATATTATTCAAGTAGGCATCCAATTGGCGTCATACGCAATTCCGGCTGTCGCACTGATTCTCGTTGAATTGATCAAAAACAAGAGAAACTTAAAAGTCAAAATCTCAAAGAATTCCTTAGAAGCTGATGGACGTGAAGAGGCGGTTCTTGCTCTTGCAGCTGAGTTTGTACGCGAAAAGAAGGAAGACGAGGCTGTAAAGACTGTCAGCAAGCTTTTAGCGATGGATTCGGAGAAGCCCACGGAAATTGATGATGGAAAGCAGAAATAACTATTCGCCCGAAGAATCTTTTGTCTTGCAATTCGTTAATTCGTTGCGAGTCCATATTGAGTGCCCGGATGTTTCAGAGAGCTATGTGAAACAAATAGAGCTTTTATTTAAAAAAGTCCTGTCCTATGTGGTGACCACCAGCGAACATGATCCTATTAGCATGATCATCTGTCAATCGTGCACAAAATACAGTCAGATCGTTCCAATACAGACTCGTCAAGAGCGCATGCACTATTATTTGGTTTTTGACAAGCATCTGAGCAATATTAATAGATTGATATCATCGTTGTATTATTCAAACGAAGATCCCGAGCATGACATTTGGAAGCTTTCATATGAGCTATTTACAGAGGAAGCAATTGTCGCAGGAGAAGAACTGTTTGCTACGTACTTTGGTTTGAACAAAATTGCTCTCGGGCCATTCAATATCGAAAATGAAGAGCCTGGTTATGATTCGGATTTTGTCGGTTTAATTCAGGATTTATACATTCTTGGTCATGAAGTTGGGCATTTCTTTTACGATTTATACACCGATGACCGAACAAGCGATACTCTCAATATTTCTACAATGCTCGACAAAATGGCAGTCAAAGTCAAAGCCATGCTTGATGATATATACGATTATTATAAGATTCGGTTCAAAGATAAAGAATACAATGTGCTGATTGCTGAACAGGAGGACGTTATCCAAAACAAATCCCGTATTATTGACGAATGCTTAGCTGACGCGCTCTCTTACGCAATCATATTTGCAATTGTTGACGAGGAATACCCAAACGATTCCGGAAAGAAAATACAGGCAACCCAAGCAATCTTTTTGGAATTGATGAACTTACAGTTGCTTGCGATGCACCATATGACCGTCTCTGAAGAAAGCTTTGAAAACAGCACCTCCATTCGGCTTTCTTTTTTCCGTAACTATGCAGCAGCCTATTTTGAAGACGATCCAGCGTCATTCTCGAAAATTCTTCAGGAAACTGTTGTACGCTACGAGGAGAGGATTACAAACAGGATGCTGGAATGCTTTTCTGTATTGGAAAGACGAAGTGACTATTTGTTCGATACGATTACCAATCCGGACGGCACGTTAGAATTCCAAGAGATTATAGGGCTATCCTAAACACGGGAATCAGGGCAAGGTTTGAACAGGATCCGGAGCTTAAGAATAGGTTTCTTTCTTCCGGAACCTCCACACTTGCCGTAGCAAGTCCGAAGGATGCTATTTGGGGTATAGGGATGGATGCAGCGACTGCGGATAGTATACCCCAAATGCTATGGAAGGGACAGAACCGACCGGGTAAGATCCTAATGGAACTCAGGAGTGAGTTTGCCGCAGAAGGAAAGACCGAATAAGTAATGTAATTTGCGCAGGTATTTCATACTAATCATTGATTCTGTTCGGGTACTGAAGCGCAAAAGGAATCAGCCGCTTTATCGACGATGCGGATCATGCTCACGCACTATGCGGAGAAGAACGGCATCACATTCGATGACGCCTTTTATAAATTCACTCATTCTCGAGCCTATGATGCTTTATTCGATTTCGAGACGGGGATCTGGCGCGAAGGGCCGGATTATCTTGAAAGCATCTTCCTTGAGGTTCTGGAGAACTGAAGCAGCGGGACGAGGAAGAGGGTATCTGTTTGACGCAGAATCTATCACACATAAATCACACAGTCTTAATAAAAAAGCGTCTAAAATGTGTGAAATAAAGAACGATTTAAGACTCAGTAAAAATGGCCAAAAACCCTTGATTTATATAGAAAAATCAGTGGTAATCTATGTTTTTGGAGAGTCAATTTCGACTACTCCTAAGCGGAAGGTCGCGCGTTCGAATCGCGCCGGGGATGCCAAAACAGCCGTCATGCGACGGCTGTTTCGTTTATTACGGCATATTTTTTCTTCAGTTTTTCTGTCAAGCTGATTTTCATGCTGTTGAAACAGCTTTTCCAAATCTTCCCTCACCCCAAGGCGACATCGAGCAGCATCATCAGCGCGAACCCGAGGGCGGCACCGACGGTGCCGACATTGCTGTGCTCATCGGACCGGGACTCGGGGATAAGTTCTTCGATGACAACATAGATCATTGCACCGGCGGCGAAAGCGAGGATATAGGGCAGCACGGGTGTTACGAGAGAGGTTACGAGGATGGTCAGTATTGCGCCGACAGGCTCGGCAGCACCGGAGAGGGTTCCGCAGGCAAAGGCTTTGCCTTTCGAGGTTCCGCTTGCGGCGAGGGGAGCTGAAATTATTGCGCCTTCCGGGAAATTTTGAATCGCAATACCGACAGCGAGAGCTATTGCGCCGGAGGCACTTATTGCATTGTTTCCGTTAAGCATGCCCGCAAGGACGATGCCGACTGCCATTCCTTCGGGGATATTATGCAGCGTTACGGCAAGCATCAGCATAAGGTTTTTTCCCATTGCGGAGGGGCGGCCTTCCGGGCGGGCGGAATTCGTATGCAGATGCGGAATCAGGCTGTCCAACAGCAGCATGAATCCGATGCCGATAAGAAAGCCGACAACGGCGGGCAGCCATGCCGCAGTTTTGCCCGCAGCCTCCGCCATGTCAATTGACGGAATCAGCAGCGACCATACCGAAGCGGCGATCATAACGCCCGCCGCAAAACCGCGCAGAAGGTTTTGAAGCTTTGAATTCATCTCCTTCTTCAGAAAGAAGACTGTTGCGGAACCGAGCGTTGTTCCGAGAAACGGCAGAACGATGCCGATGATAACTTTTGTCATATTGCTCATTGTTTTATTTCCTTTCGGGCGGCATGCAGTGCATTCCCGCTGCAAAGCGGTGCGCATATGTATTTTAAAAACCGCAGCAATTCCGCATATTATAACATAATTCTCCGGCTGCGTGAACCCAAATGCAGCAAATGCGGTTCAATATAAAATCTATTCGTTTTTGAAAGCAAATTTGACAACGAAACGCCGCCGGAGCAAAATGTTCTCCGTTCGGCGAAATTATGCAAACATTGCCTTTATTTGTACCTTTTTTTCATCACTTTGAGCGAAGTTGTCCGTTGTCCATCAATGCAATACCGTGGTATTTATGCATCGGAAAGATTGACCTTAAAATTGTACCGACAGCTGCGGTTGTATTCAGGAGACAGCGAACCTTCTTACGGTAAAATCCGAAGTCGGTGTGCAGCCCTGCCGTATACGGCGCATGAATCCGTATAAAAATACAATTGCACAACAAAAAAAGCAAAGAAGGGAGACTGCATGCCATGTTGGGTGATAACATAAGGCTGCTGCGCAGCGTTCGCGGTATCAGCCAGGTTGAACTCGGAGAAAAACTTAATGTATCCAAGCAGAGCATTTCAAACTGGGAAAACGGAAATATTCAGCCCTCGATCGAAATGCTTATGAAAATTGCGGATTTCTTCTCCGTATCAACGGATTTTCTGCTCGGGCTGGACAATCGAACATCCATAATCGTTGACGGGCTGAGCACGGAGGAATTGTCACATATCCGTGTTATTATCGATGACCTTGTCGCAGCAAAGCGACGAACGGGGATTGAACAAAACGACGATCGTCCGCGCGAATGACACTGCGCGGAAAAGCCGGAACACCACCCGCTGCCCTGCAATTTCGGGACGGATGATGTTCCGGCTGTTTTAAAAAAGTTTTTTATCGTTCTTGTGCCGATACGGCACAGCATAACGAATTATGCATTTCCGTTTGCGTCAACGGTCTCAAGATACTCTCTGCGGCCTTTTTCGTAAAGGTTGTTTCCCTCGCTGTCTATAACCGCAACCACGGGGAAGTTTTCAACCTCAAGTCTTCTGAGAGCCTCCGCGCCGAGATCCTCGTATGCAATTATCTCCGCCTTTTTGATGCAGCTTGAAAGCAGCGCACCTGCGCCTCCGATTGCGGCAAAATAGACCGCACCGTATTTTTTCATTGCATCGATGACCTCCGCATTGCGCTTGCCTTTGCCGATCATGCCCGTTTCGCCCTCGCGGATAAGCGTCGGCGAATACGCGTCCATGCGGTAGCTTGTTGTCGGGCCTGCCGAACCTATGACCTGCCCGGGCTTTGCGGGAGTGGGGCCGACGTAATAAATTGTTGCGTTTTTAACGTCAAAGGGCAGCGGCTCGCCCTTTTCAACAAGTTCGCAAAGCCGTTTATGCGCCGCATCCCTCGCGGTGTATATAACGCCGGACAGCAGGAGCTGTTCGCCGCTTTTAATGGTACGCGCTTCCTCACGCGTTAACGGCAGGGTGATATGTCTTTCCATTCGTTTGTTCCTCCCGAACTCAGATTATCGCACTCTTATGCCTTGTAACATGGCAATTGATGTTCACTGCAACGGGCAAGCCTGCAATATGCGTGGGCATAGCCTCGATATTGACCGCAAGCGCAGTGGTTTTTCCGCCGAAGCCCTGCGGCCCGATGCCGAGAGCATTGACCTTTCGGAGCATTTCATTTTCCAGCTCCGCATAAAACTCATCCGCATTGCGCTCGTCGGTGCTGCGCATCAGTGCTTTTTTTGCAAGCAATGCTGCTTTGTCGAACGTTCCGCCGATACCGACGCCGATAACGATCGGAGGACACGGATTGGGCCCCGCCTCTTCCGCCGTTTTAAGAATAAAATTCTTCACGCCTTCAATGCCGTCGGAGGGCTTGAGCATTGCAATACGGCTCATGTTCTCGCTGCCGAAGCCTTTCGGTGCAACGGTGAGCTCGATTTTATCGCCCGGAACAAGCTCGATATAGAGCATTGCGGGAGTGTTGTCGCCCGTGTTGACTCTGCGCAGCGGGTCTTTGACGACAGATTTACGCAGATATCCGTCGCGATAGCCGCGGCGAACACCCTCGTTGACGGCCTCCGTAAGGTCGCCGTTGATATGGACATCCTGCCCGATCTTCAAAAACACACAGGCAACGCCCGTATCCTGGCAGATGGGTGCGCGGTTTTCATCCGCAATATTATAGTTTTCGATAATTTTATCGAGTATGCCCTGAGCCGTTGCCCACGGTTCGTTTGCCCTTGCATCCTCGATGCGCTTTCTGATATCGCAGGGAAGGCTGCAATTGGCGTCAATGCAAAGCTCCGCAACCTTATCGGTTATGAGCTGCGCGTTAATTTCCCGCATGGTTTATCTCCTTATGCTGTATTTTTTGGAACGCACGGACTTCGAATCTCCGCACTTTGTGTTTCGAACGATTCTAACCGGCATTTATGTATTCTGTTTGTGCGGGCGAACGCGGCTGTTTTGTTTTGCCGCAACGCTCGCCCGCCGTTTATCTTTTCGTTTCCGAGCCGCAGTTTCGCTCAGTCCGCGACCTGCTTTATCGTGTCGATAACCGTTCCGTCGCGATAGATGACGTTTGCAACGATTCTGTCGCCGAGAGCGGGCTTTTTCGGCACGCCGCTCGTGCGTTCCGCCAGGGCTTTGAGCTCGTTTATGTCAACAAGTTTTATGCCTGCCTCACGCAGTCTGTCATGCAGTTCCGTGTTTTTCGGGTTCACGGCAACGCCCTTTTGAGTGACAAGCACGTCTATCGTGCTGCCCGGAGTGGATATGCAGTTCACCCTGTCCGTCACGATGGGAAGCCTTGCACGGGAAAGCGGCGCGATTATCATCGCAAGTTTTGCACCCGCCGCCGTATCGCTGTGTCCGCCCGAGCCGCCCATTATCCTGCCGTCGGAATCCGTATGCACGTTGATATTAAAATCCGTGTCTATCTGCGTTGCGCCGAGAATAACAACATCCAGGCTGTCCGTCACCGCGCTGCTTGCACCGGGAGAAGCATAGTGCGTTGCGGAAATCTCACGATGGCGCGGGTTGCTCCTTATGGATTCAACCGCCTTCAAATCGAAGCACTGAACATCCAGCAGGGATTCGAAGCAGCCTTCGTTGAGCATATCCACCATATAGCCCGTGATGCCGCCGAGGCCGAAGCTGCCGCGTATTTTTTCGGCAAGCATAACATCCTTAAGATATTTTGCCGCCGCAAGGGATGCTCCGCCCGCGCCCGTCTGGAACGAGAAGCCTTCCTTCAGCAGACCGGAAGCTTTTATAACGTCCACAGCCGTCATTGCCATCAGCAAACCGACGGGATCGCGGGTGATTTTTGTTGTTCCGGAAACGATTCCGTTCGGGTCGCCTATGGACTCCACCGCAACGACCTGATCAACATCCGTTTCGGGGATCGACCATTCGATGAGCGGATAGGGATGCAGTTCGTCGGTGATAACAACAACATGCTTTGCACATTTTGCGTCCGGAATTGCATAGCCCAGCGAGCCGCAGGCGGATTTGCCGATTTTGCCCGTGCAATTGCCCATTGCATCCGAAGCAGGCGCGGCGATAAAAGCAACATCTATCGGAGTTTTTCCGTTTTCAATATCGCAGGGTCTGCCGCCGTGCGTGCGGAATTGAACGGGGTTTTTCATTCCGCCGGCAGAAATGAATCTTCCGAGTTCCCGGGACATGTAGTCCGTTTGGAGCGTTGTTACAACACCGTTTTTGATATGTTCCTTAAGCGGACGATGCGCATCAAAGAGTGAGCTTGCGTTCACCGTCAGATCGCCGATTCCGAGTTCCGCAATCGCTTCAAGCACCATGTTCAAAACATAGTCGCCGTTGCGCAGGTGGTGATGGAACGAAATTGTCATTCCGCTGCGGAGTCCGCTGTTGACAATTGCCTGTTTGACCGATTCGGTAAGCTTTGTTTTCATTATTCGGCACCTCCGTCCAGCCCGAGTTGTTTTGCGATTTCAAGCGTTTGCCTTGCACGCTCAACAATTGGCTTGTCTATCATTTTGCCGCGCAGCGAAACCGCGCCCTTGCCCTGTTCCTTGCCGATGCGGATCGCCTCGAACACAAGCCTTGCGTACTCAATATCCTTTGCGGACGGGCTGAATACTTCGTTTATTACGCGCACATGGCGCGGTGCAATCGCGGATTTGCCGCTGAAACCGAGGCTTTTTGCATATTCCGCATCGCGCACTATGCCCTCGTCGTCGTTAACGTCGGTGAACGGAGTGTCATAAACATCGACCCCGGCCGCACGGGCGGCGCAAACGAGCCGCGTGCGGGCATAGTTTATCTCGTTGCCCTGCTTTGTGCGCTTGCAGCGCAGATCAGCCGTCAGATCCTCGCCGCCGAGGAATAATGCCGCAACGCGCGGGCAGGCCGAAGCAATATTGAATGCGTTTTCAACACCGAGAGCCGTTTCGATAAGCGGAATAAGTTTTACCGTTCCGACTTCCATGCCGCAGCGGCGTTCGATTCCCGCAATGTATTCATCAATAATGCGCATATCCTCCGCGCAGCTTGCCTTGGGGGGCATAATAAGGTCGGGCTTAAGAGGGATCACGGCCTCAAGATCGTCCTTCCAGTAATCGGTATCTATTGAATTTATGCGGACGGTGATTTCACAGCCGGCAAAGCCCATATTTTTCATTGCGCTGCGAACGAGCAGCCTTGCGGAATCCTTTTCATCCGGCGAGACTGCATCTTCCAGATCCAGAATGATACTGTCGGCACCGAGCGCATCGCCGTTTATGATCATGTTCGGCGTGTTGCCGGGCAAAAACAGCATACTTCTCCTCATTTTCCGTTTTCTCCTTTCGTGTCGGATGCGGTGCAGAGGCAAATCCTCCGAAGTTCGCAAAAACTCCGTACCGCTCCGCATACTCATACCATATTATAATACCCTGCGCGGTTTCTTTCAACTGTCGAACGGGATTTTTTCGGCCGGATTTTGAAGAAAGCGGCGTTCGGCATGTGCTCGCTGCGTTTTCGGCATGTTTTCGGACGCGGCGACGGAAAGAACCTTATAAAACACCGATCCGGCACAGCACCAAACGGTGCTTCCGAAAAAACCGTCAAAGTTTTTCCTAAAAAAACACTTCCGATTCATTTTTCCTCTTCCCTTTTGCAGGAAAGTCTGTTATAATGAATATATACGCGGTTTATCTGCGGAATTTCCGCCGCGCATCGCGTATATAATCAAATTTTCCACATGGAGGGTAAATACCATGAAGAAACTGCTTGCAATCATTCTTGCAGCACTGATGCTCGTTCCCATGCTTGCCGCATGTGACCGGAGCGGAACGCAGAAGGGCGACTACAAAGTCGCAATGATCACCGACTACGGCGACATCACCGACCAGTCCTTCAACCAGACCACCTATGAAGCCTGCAAGGAATACTGTGATGCAAACAAAATTGACTTCCAGTACTTCAAACCCGCAGGCGACTCCACCGAAGAGCGCGTTGCAAAAGTTGAAGAAGCCATCGACGGAGGCTACAACATCATCGTTATGCCCGGCTTTGCTTTTGCGGGAACGCTTTATCAGGTTCAGGACAAGGAAGAGTACAAGGATGTTAAGTTCATCGCTCTCGATGTTTCCGAATACGACCTTTTCGACTGCTTCTATAAGCATGACGAAACCGGCGCAAGAGCCGGCCTCATCGACGAAAACAACAAGGAACACATCAGCGAGAACGTATACTGCGCAGTTTACAAAGAAGAACTCTGCGGCTATATGGCAGGTTATGCAGCGGTTAAGCTCGGCTATACCCACCTCGGCTTCCTCGGCGGCATGGCTGTTCCCGCTGTTATCCGCTACGGCTACGGTTTCGTTCAGGGCTGCAACGACGCAGGCAAAGAAATGAACGATGAAATCACCGTTGAATATGTTTACGGCAACAAGTTCGCAGGCACTCCCGAAATCACCGCTTATATGGACACCTGGTATCAGGAAAAGGGCGTTCAGGTTGTGTTCGCATGCGGCGGCGGCATCTACACCTCCGCAACCGAAGCTGCAAAGAAGGCAAACGGCAAGGTTATCGGCGTTGACACCGACCAGGCAGTAACCATCAACAAGCTCGGCACCGAAGGCATGACCGTTACCTCCGCAATGAAGGGTCTCGGCGCAACCGTCAAGGCAACCCTCAAAGACGTTATCGAAAACGGCAATTGGGCTAACTACGGCGGCAAGATCGCAACCCTCGGCCTCGTATCCGGCGACGATCCCGAACTTAACTACGTTCAGATCCCCATGGAATCCACCCAGTGGACGGACAACTTCACAAAGGACGACTATAAAGCCCTTGTAAAGAGCATGTTCGACGGCACCGTTAAAGTATCCGACGATACTTCCGCAATGCCCGCACACAACATCATCGTAAACGAATACGACAACATTATGTAACAAATTGCAGCCGCCGTGAACGGAATTCGTTCATCGATTCGGTTCACAGGTTTACGGCAGCATGAAACCCGACCGGGCAGGCGAAAGCCTGTCCGGTTTTTT
>OOIG01001866.1_pt1 | contig 15010 bp, 15 predicted proteins | sample 1692091 | NCBI WGS metagenome assembly OOIG01 (sample SAMN06348188, study PRJEB24527) | human gut metagenome | biome: human gut; feature: ankylosing spondylitis patient; material: feces | host: Homo sapiens | place: China | collected 2015-10
GTAAAAGGGGAAGATAATTGCCGGCGGCGGCCCAGGTATCCGCCGCTGCGAGGACCGGTGTACCCCCGGCCGTAGCGCCTACGGCGATTGAACACGGTAAGCCGGAGAATGATAATCAGCACGATCAGTGCCAGTACCGCCGCAATGGCGATCCGCACGGATGTTTTCTGGAAGAAGAGCACCAGATCCCGCCGGAACACCAGAAGTCGGGAAGCGGACACGTCCTCGTCCGCCAGAAGCTTCACGGTGCCGTACACCGTGTCGCCGCAGCTGAGGGTAATCTCGCCCAGTTCCTGCCCCTTGGTGACGGGGGCGTCCACGCTCTCCTGGTAAAAGGTGACCTCACGCTTGATGTCCGTGGAAACATCCATATCGTTGGGGATCAGCCGCTCGATCTCTTCGGCGGGGTGGACCTTCACGGCATTTTGCTCCTGAGAGAGGGCCACGGGCACCTCGTCGATGAGCTCGTCGGTGCCCAGAATCACCTGGCGGGAAAACTCATCAAAGCCCCAGTCAAAGAGCTTGATGGTCTCGGAAAAGCTCTGGACCTGCTTGTCGCCGTTTTCCAGGGTAACCGATTTGGCACCCAGTACCACGCTGAGGAGGGAGCGCCCGCTGCGGGTAGCAGTGGCAATGAGGCAGTAACCTGCGTCGCTGGTGGAGCCGGTTTTGACACCCTCCGCGCCCTGGTAAACATAGCCAGTGGCCCGCATGGGGGAGAGAAGGTAGTTGGTGGTGTAGTAGGTCCGGGCGTTGGAGAGATTGGTGGCGGGGATCTCAACGACCTTGGTGTTGCAGATGGGCATGAACATCTCGTGCTTCATGGCCTCCTGGGTGATGAGGTAGAGGTCCCAGGCGGTGGTATAGTGGTCGGAGTCCTGAAGGCCGTTGGTGTTGGCAAAGTGGGTGTCCTCACAGCCGATGGCGTCGGCCCGGGCGTTCATGTCATCCACGAAGGCCTCGATGGAGCCGGAGACTCCCTCGGCCAGAATGTCGCAGGCCTCGTTGGCGGATACCACCAGGATGCAGTAGAGGAGCTGTTCCACCGTCAGCTGCTCTCCTATCTTGATACCGGCATTGCTGCCGTCGGGGGGCAGGTTGTCGATAGCGGTCTGGGAGGCGGTGAGGACTGTATCCATGGTCAGCTTTCCGCTGTCCACGGCCTCCAGCACCAGAAGGGCGGTCATGACCTTGGTGAGGCTGGCCGGGTAGAGCCGCTCATGGATATTCCGGGCATAAAGGATTTCACCGGTATCGGGATCTGCCAGCAGTGCGGCCTTGGCGGCTACCTCCCAGTCACCGGTATCCCCTTCGGAGGCCAGGGCGGAGGTCCCCAGAGTGAAGATCAAAACGATGCAGAAAAAAAGAGAGAGAAAACGGCGATTTTTCATATCATTCTCCCAATAAATATGGTATACTCATTTATGATTGGTGCCTGCATATAGATATATTTAGACAAAATCCAACAGGTTGACCATAATTATAACAAATAATTGGCGGGAGTTCAACTGTGAAAGTTACGGGAAAACTGACAAAAACAGAGTGGCTTTTGCTGGTGATGACCGTGGTGTTCCTCGGCGTGCTAACGGGAATGAGCCGGAACACGCCGCCTCCGGTGGAGGAGGACGGCTATTCGGTGTTTACCAGCCGTTCCACGGAGGAGACGGTTACCCCGGAGCCCACGCCGCCGGTGGATGTAAATACCGCCGGGCTGGAGGAGTTGGACACCCTGTACGGCATCGGACCGGCACTGGCCCAGCGGATCATCGACTACCGGGAGGAAAACGGCCCCTTCTCCTCTCTGGAGGAACTGCTGGAAGTCAAGGGGATCGGCGAGGCCACATTGGAGAAATTCCGGGATCACGCTATTGCTGGGACCGGAGAATAGCGCAAAAGATACGACCCATGGAGGAATTGTATGAAAATTTTAGTCGTGGACGACGAGAAGCTGTTGGTAAAAGGGATCAAGTTCAACCTGGAGAATGAGGGCTACCAGGTGGAGTGCGCCTATGACGGCGCCGCCGCTGTGGAGCTGGCCAGGACAGGAAACTTTGATTTGATTATACTGGACCTTATGATGCCGGAGATTGACGGACTGGAGGCCTGCGTGAAGATCCGGGAGTTTTCCAGCGTTCCCATTATTATGCTCACCGCCCGCAGTGAAGATACCGACAAGATCATTGGCTTTGAGTGCGGGGCAGACGATTATATCACCAAGCCCTTCAACATTCTGGAGCTGAAGGCCCGGATTCGGGCGCTGCTGCGCCGGGCCTCCGGGACGGTCCAGGCCAAGCAGCAAAGCCGTATCACGGTGGGCGGCCTCACGCTGGATATGGAGCAGCGGGTGGCCATCCGGGACGGGGAGACAGTGGAGCTCACCGCCAAGGAGTACGACCTTATCGAGCTCCTCATGAAGAACCCCCGCCGGGTCTACAGCCGGGAGAATCTTATGAATGTGGTGTGGGGGTACTCCTACACCGGGGATTACCGGACAGTGGATGTCCACATCCGCCGCCTCAGAGAGAAGCTGGAGCGTACCCCGGCGGAGCCGGAGTATATCATGACCAAGTGGGGAGTTGGCTACTATTTTAAGGGGTAAGATTTCCTTACAACTGAAGATCGGCGCCAGCTATATGGCCATTTTGTTGGTGGTGCTGGTGCTGATGAACACCTATCCGCTGATGGTATCCGAGGACTTGGTGTTCCGTGCCAAGCGTACCGCCCTCCAAAGTGGTGCGTCGGCCATCAATGTGGCGGTATCTGGCCTGGAGGAGCTGACGGAGGAGAATGTGGCGCTGGCCATGGAGGGTGTGGAGACTGACGGCGTGTCCCGGGCCATCGTTACCGACCGCTACGGCAAGGTCCTTTACGACACCCGTGAGGCGGGCAACGCCACCGGCTACTATGTCTTTTATACAGAACTGGTGGAGGCGCTTCAGGGGAACATCTCTGTCTACAGCGTCTACAAGGAGGGCGCTTTTCACAGCAGTGCTGCCCAGCCGATCCTTTACCGCAATCAGATCATCGGCGCCATCTATGTCTACGAGTACGATACCCAGCAGGCAGCTCTTCTGGAGACCCTGCAGGATAACCTGCTGAGTATTTCCATTGGTGTGGCGTTGCTGGTACTGACCCTAAGCGCCGCCGTCAGTCGCAGTATTACCCGGCGGCTGGAGAGTTTGCAGACGGCCATCCGGGGTGTCCGGGAGGGTGCCTACAACCAGAGAGCGGTCCTCTCCGGCCACGATGAGTTTACTCAGATTGCCGGGGAATTCAACGACCTGGTGGACAGGCTCCAGGAGACGGAAAGTGCCCGCCGCCAGTTTGTCTCCGACGCTTCCCATGAGCTGAAAACGCCGCTGGCGGCCATCCGCCTTTTAACGGATTCCATTCTGCAGAACGAGAATATTGACAACGATACTGCCCGGGAATTCGTCAGCGACATTGGCCAGGAGGCGGAGCGCCTGAGCCGGATCACGGAGGACCTGCTGCGGCTGACGAGGCTGGACAGCGGTGTGGTGGAGAAACCCTCACGAATCCAGGTGGGGCCGGTGCTGGACCGGGTGGTGCGTATGCTGCGCCCGGTGGCGGACGAGAAGGCCATCGACGTGGAGACCATCGGCGATGCCTCTGTGGTAGCCACAGAGGGAGAACTCCATCAGATCCTGTATAACCTGGCGGAGAACGCCATCAAGTATAACCGACAGGGTGGCTTTGTCCGCGTCCGGGTGACCGGCGGTGAGGAGATCACCACCATTACCGTGGAGGATAACGGCATAGGGATCCCCGCTGAGGACCTGACCCATGTGTTCGAGCGATTTTATCGTGTGGACAAGGCCCGATCCCGGGCTGCAGGCGGTACAGGCCTGGGCCTGAGCATCGTGCGGGATACGGTGAGTCGAAGGGGCGGCGACATCTGGGCGGAGAACATTCCGGAGGGCGGTACTCGGTTCATTGTCAAGCTCCCCTGCCTGGAGGGAGAGGAGGCGGCGACATGAAAAAGGCGATAGGAGGGCTTTTGGCCCTTTCCCTGCTGCTGACCGCCTGTGCTATTCGCCAGGAGACCGTGGGGGAGGAGGACGGATATCTGCTCTACTTTCTTGCGGAGACCGATGAGGCCAGGGGCGGCGACCTGATCCGCAGCAGTTATGAGCGATTGGACCTGGCGGAGGATGCCTCTCTGGAGGAGCAGGCCACGGCGGTGGTAGAGCGGCTGATAGCCGGCTCTGAGACCGGAGATCTCCGCAGCCCTCTGCCGAGAGGGATAACCCTCTTGTCCCTTACCATCCAGGATCGCCGGGTGACTGTGGATCTCTCCAGCGGCTTTGCCCAGCTCAGCGGTGTGGAACTGACCCTGGCGGACTACTGTCTGACACTGTCGCTCACTGCCCTGGAGGGAATCAGTGCGGTTGCCGTCACTGCCCAGGGTAGGGAAGTGGGACAGCAGCCAAAGCAGATATTTTATGAGCGGGATGTACTCCTCTCTGACATGGGGGATGTGCTGCAGACTGTGGAGGTAACGCTGTACTTCCTCAACAGCCAGGAGGCTTTGGAGGGCGAGAAGCGGACCCTGGAGATCTATGAAGGGCAGACGGTGGCGGAAAATCTGATTGTAGCGCTGCTGGCCGGACCGGAGAACCGGGAACTGACAAAGGTAATTCCGGATGACTTTATGATCAACTCCGTCCGGGTGGACGAGGGGATCTGCTATGTGAACATCTCGGCAGAGTCTCTGGCCGCCCTGCCGGAGGACGAGGCCACCCAGCGCCTGATTTTGTGGTCCCTCTCGGACTCCCTCTACTCGATCGAGACGATCCAGGGGCTGCGCTTCCTCTCCAACGGTGAGGAACTGGCCTATTTCGGCCAGGTGCCGGTGGAGACGGTGGCCGTCCGCCCTCAGGGGTAGGGTTGTTGTAAGATACCGCCGCTTGTGGTACAATAGTGCATATCAAAATAAGGAGGGCTACTCATGAAGCTGAGTTTCTTTGGCGCGGACCAGTGCGTCACCGGCAGCTGTCACTGCCTGGAGGTAAACGGCAAGCGGATTCTCATCGACTGCGGCCTGCAGCAGGGCCGGGATGAGATCGACAATCGTGAGCTGCCCTTTGCCCCCAACACCATCGACTATGTCCTCATCACCCATGCCCACATCGACCACAGCGGCCGGGTGCCTATGCTGGTGCGGCTGGGCTTCACCGGGGAGATCTGGACCACCCGCCTTACCGCGAATCTGTTGGAGATCATGCTCTCGGACAGCGCCCATATCCAGGAGTCCGACGCGGAGTATGAAAACCGGAAGAACCAGCGGGCGGGCCGAGCTCTGGTGGAGCCCATCTATACCACCGAGGACGCCATGCGTACCATGGAGTACGTCCACACCTGCGAGTACGACCAAAAGGTGGAGATCTGTGAGGGTGTGACTGCGACCTTTACCGATGCAGGACATCTGCTGGGCTCTGCCAGCATCACCATGGAGCTGACGGAGAACGGCGTTACCAAGACCATCGTGTTTTCCGGCGATATCGGCAACATCAACCAACCTATCATCCGGGACCCCATCCTGCTGAAAAAGGCGGATTACGTGGTGATGGAGTCCACCTACGGCGATAGGAACCACCAGGAGGTGTGGAGCTACACCTCGGAACTGGCCAAGGTCATTGACCGGACCTTGGGCCGGGGCGGCAATGTGGTGATCCCCGCCTTTGCTGTGGGCCGTACCCAGGAGATTTTGTACTTCCTGCGGCGGATCAAGCAGGAGAACCTGGTGAAGTCCGTGAAGGACTTCCCGGTGTATATCGACTCCCCCTTGGCGGGGAAGGCCACCACCATCTTCTGCGGTGACCTCCACGGCTATCTGGACGAGGAGGCCCTGGAGCTGGTGAAGGACGGTACCGCCATGTTCTCCTTCCCGGGCCTTCGTACCACCGAATCGGTGGAGGAGTCCAAGCTCCTCAACGTGGACAAGACTCCCAAGGTCATCATCTCCGCCTCCGGCATGTGCGATGCCGGACGGATCCGCCACCACCTCAAATATAACCTCTGGCGCAGCGACAGCACCATTGTGTTCGTGGGCTTCCAGTCTCCGGGCACCCTGGGCCGCACCCTGCTGGACGGCGCCAAGAGCGTGAAGCTTTTCGGCGAGGAGATCGCTGTCCGGGCGGAGATTGAAAACTTCAAGGGCCTCTCCAGCCACGCCGACCGGGACCACCTGTTGGAGTGGGCCAAGTCCTTTGATAATCCCGTCCACTTCTTCGTGGTCCACGGAGACCGGGAGGTGGCGCCTTACTTTGCAGATAGTTTGGAGCGGCTGGGATTCAGTGCCCACGCTCCCCAGTACACGGAGGTATATGATCTTGCGGCTAACCAGATGCTGGATCCGGGCTATCTCCCCGAGCGCAAGACCTCTACGCCTATGGGCAAAGTATCCTCCGCCTATCAGCGCCTGGTGGCTATGGGCAAGCTGCTCCAGGAGGTCATCCTCCGCAGCAAGGGCCGTGCCAACCGGGATCTCGGCAATTTTGCCGATCAGATCAAGCAGCTTATCGACCGCTGGGAGGCTTGACCTCCGGCGGTGGTCAGCTGCGGCTTTCGGGAGGGCCTTATGGCCGAGCTACAGAAAAATCAACTGCATACCGTTATCATCACCGGCTACTCCGAGGAGGGGCTGGGGGTGGCACGGATCGATGGCCGGGTGATCTTCGTTCACGGCGGGGTCCGGGGGGAGACCTGCTCCATCCGTATCCTGAAGGTCCTTAAAAGCGTGGCCTTTGCCCGGGTAGAGGAGATCCTGGAGAGCGCCCCGGGTCGGCAGGTGCCGGATTGTCCCCACTATCCCGCCTGCGGCGGCTGTGACTTCCGTCACCTCACCTATGAGGAGGAGCTGGAGGCCAAGCGGCAGCGGGTGGAGGATGCTCTGCGCCGCATCGGCGGGGCGGACGTCGCTGTCACGGAGATCCTGGCCAGCCCCCAGACAGAGGGCTACCGGAATAAGAGCCAATTCCCTGTCAGCCCCGAGGGGCTGGCAGGGTTTTACCGCGCCCGAACCCACCAGGTGATTCCTGCCACGGACTGCCTGCTTCAGAGTCCCCAGGCGGGGGCCATTGCCCGGGCGGTGGAGGACTACCTGCGGGAAAACGGCGTGGCCGCCTACGACGAGGAGCGCCATGAGGGGCTCCTGCGGCACATCTTTGTGCGTACCAACGCCGCCGGACAGGCCCTGGTGTGCCTGATTGTCAACGGCGACCGCCTTCCCCGGGAGGAGGACCTGGTCCGCCGGGTTCGAGGGGCCTGCCCCGATACGGTTGGTGTGGTGCTCAGCGCCAATACCCGTCGGACCAACGTGGTCCTGGGGGACCGCTACCGGACGCTGTGGGGGCAGGATTATCTGGAGGATACCCTCTGCGGCATTACCTTCCGGCTGGCCATCCCTGCATTTTATCAGGTCAACCGCCGGCAGGCCGAGCGGCTGTATGAGAAGGCTCTGGAGCTGGCGGAACTTACCGGAGAGGAGACCGTGCTGGATCTCTATTGCGGAGCGGGCACCATCACCCTGGTGATGGCCAGAAAGGCCAAGCGGGCCATCGGTGCGGAGATCGTGCCGGCGGCCATCCGGGACGCCAAAGAGAACGCCGCCCGGAACCACATTGAAAACGCGGAATTCTTCTGCGGCGACGCGGCTGAGACAGCCGCACGGCTGGAGGCGGAGGGCCTGCGGCCGGACGTCATCACCGTGGACCCGCCCCGGAAAGGGCTGGCGCCGGAGGTGATCGGCTCCATCGCGGCCATGGGGCCGGAGCGGGTGGTGTATGTCTCCTGCGACCCCGCCACGCTGGGCCGGGACGTGAAGCGGTTCGGAGAGCTGGGTTACCGGGCCGTCCGGGCCTGTGCAGTGGACATGTTTCCCGCCACACGGCATGTTGAGAGCGTGGTGCTGCTGGAGAGGTATGATATGGATGGGAGGCGCATAGACCATGGCGGGAGAACGGATTCGGACGACCATCCCTGAAATTGTGGACTATTGGGCAAAGCACACGGGTGAATGCGGATTGAGCGTCGATTTCGCGGAGGCCCATGAGCAGTGCTGGCGCTGCGACTGCCAGCGCAGTCTGGAACGCTGCCACATCGTCCCTGCTTCTCTGGGCGGCGAGGACACGCCGTCCAATTTTGTCATCTTGTGTAAGCGATGCCATTTGGAAACCCCAATGTGGCGGATCCGGAGGTCATGTGGGACTGGCTGCGGGCATACGGCGTGCCTTTTTATGACACCTTCTGGTGGGTAAACGGGATCGAAGAATACAAAAAGATATACGGGAGATCCTATGCAGAGGAACTCCGGACGCGGGGAATTTCCCCGGAGGACCCGGCATTCAAGGCGGTTTTGGACGAGCAGCGGCAGAAGGCGTCCTACCATTTCGGCGATCCCCATCTGAACATTGCCACACTGGCGGGGATCATCCGAATGGCGCTGAAGGCATACGACGCGGCTCACGGCCTGGAAACTGAACGGAATGTGACGCCTATATCAACCGGAATGGATTCTGGCAGGGAAAATAAAGGAATTCCCCGACCCAATAAAACGGCCGAATCCCGGCATGATAGAGATGCCGCACTGCCGCGGCATCCGGCTGCTTGGATTTTTGCGGCCTGTACAGAAAACAGTTGTCAAATTCCGGCAGAGGGTGTATGATAGGACAAAGAAAGGCGGCCAGAGTACCGAAACAGGAGGAACGTTATGAACAAAACTGCAAGCATGGTCTTGAAGATCATCGGCGCCAGCCTGGCATTCGCAGCGGTTATCTGCCTGCTGATCGGCGGCTGGCATGACCTCAGCGTGGGATACAGCGGTATGAAGAAGCGGCTGGCCCGGAAATTCGGCTCCGAGTACGACGACTACGCCGACGAAGAGCTCTACGAGTAATCCAGAGCATAAAAAGGACCCCATCCAGATGGATGGGGCCCTTTTCTGCGTTTTTTTCGCCACATGGCAACAAAAAACGGCTGGAAGAAATCCCCAACCGCAACGAAATTCCCCTTGACAGAGGAAAAAAACCATGGTAAAATAAGACGCTTATATGATGGCAGAGGATATTCCGCCATTTTTTATCGTTGAGATAACGATAGCATATTTCCCAGAACAATGCAAGAGCGGGATGCAGGAATTTTAACAACGATACCGTGCGTATCATTCCTGGCCGCGCCACCCGAAAAACCACGCGCCCGGCAGGACAGGGCGGGGCGCACAGAAGAAAGGTGAATGAGAAGATGGCCAAAGACAAGTACTACGGAAAGACCCTTCGTAAGAACTTCGCCAGGCACGAGGAAGTCATGCCCATGCCCAACCTTCTGGAGATCCAGAAGAAGTCTTACCAGGAGTTTTTGGACACCGGCCTCCGGGAGGTGTTCAACGACGTGGGCGCGATCACGGACTATCAGGGCAACCTGGAGCTGACCTTCATCGACTACAAGATGGATGAGGCGCCCAAGTACGACGTGGAGGAGTGCAAGGCCCGGGACGCCACCTACGCCGCGCCGCTGAAGGTGAAGGTCCGCCTGCGGAACAAGGAGACCGAGGAGATCAAGGAGCAGGAGATCTTCATGGGCGACTTCCCGCTGATGACCCACTCCGGCACCTTTGTTATCAACGGCGCCGAGCGCGTCGTGGTTTCCCAGATCGTCCGGTCCCCCGGTGTGTACTACGGCAAGGAGACGGACATCAAGACCGACCTGCCCATCCTCACCTCCACTGTCATCCCCAACCGGGGCGCCTGGCTGGAGTATGAGACCGACGCCAACGAGGTCTTCTGGGTCCGCATCGACAAGAACCGCAAGCTCCCCATCACCTGCCTGATCCGGGCCCTGGGCCTGAAGACGGACCAGGAGATCTTGGACCAGTTCGGCGACGATCCCCGCATCGTCACCACCCTGGAGAAGGACCCCTGCAAGAACTACGAGGACGCCATGCTGGAGATCTACCGGCGCCTGCGTCCCGGCGAGCCCCCCACGGTGGAGGCCAGCGAGACCCTGATCCACAACCTGTTCTTCGACCCCCGGCGCTACGACCTGTCCACCGTGGGCCGGTACAAGTTCAACAAGAAGCTGTCCCTGTGGCAGCGCATCCCCGGCTACAAGCTGGTCTATCCCGTGGCAGATCCCGCCACCGGTGAGCTCCTGTTTGATGAGGGCCATCTGCTGACCAAGGACGATGCCCGCCTGCTGGATACGGTCGGCGTGGGAGAGGTCACCATCGACGTGGAGGGAGCGCCCCTGCGGGTCATGTCCAACAAGATGTGCGACCTGAGCCACTATGTGGACTTCGATCCTCTGGCTGAGTGCGGCATCAAGGAGCGTGTCCGCTTCGATGTGCTGCAGGAGCTGCTGGGCCAGTACTCCGGCGAGGAGCTGAAGGAGCAGATCAAGCTCTATGAGGCTGCCAAGCGGGAGCAGGATGCCCGCATCGAGACTCTGAACAACCAGATCACCACCCTGGAAGAGAAAAAGACCGCCTATGATGCGGCGGTAGCTACGATCGCTGAAAAAGAGCGGGCGCTGGAAGAGGCGCTCAACGGCAAGGATATTGACAAGCAGCTGAATGATCTGGATCTCCAGGCTACCCGGCTGAATATCCAGAAGCAGCAGGAGCTGGTGGACAAGTATAAAGCGGAGGCGATCGGAACGGAGATCAAAGCCAATGTTTCCGGTGTAGTCAGCGCCATCAACGTTTCCGCTGGTAAAGAGACCACCGCCGGCTCTCCCATGGCTGTCATCAATGTGGTGGATCGGGGCTATACCATCAAGATCCCCGTCACCAACGAGCAGGCCAAGCAGGTGAAGGTAGGCGATACCGCCGAGGTAAGCAACTACTATTGGGGCAACGATATCCAGGCGACCCTGGAGTCCATCACCTCTGATCCCGACAAGCCGGGCCAGGGCAAGCTGCTGATCTTCCGCATCACCGGTGAGATCGACGATGGCACGACAATCAGCCTCTCCATCGGTCAGCGCAGCGCCAACTATGACAGCATCATTCCCAAGAGCGCTCTCAGAGAGGACACCAACGGACACTTCGTCCTGGTGGTCACCGCCAAGAGCAGTCCTCTGGGCAACCGCTATATTGCCACCCGTGTGGATGTACAGGTTCTGGCTGAGGATGATACCAATGCCGCTGTTTCCGGCCTTGCCCAGGGCGACTATGTGATCACCACCTCCAGCAAGCCTCTGGAGGCGGGTACCCAGGTCAGATTGGTGGAGAATCCATGAGGGCCCGGGAACTGATGCACCGCCTCGTCGGTGCGCTGCGGGGCTTCGGCTTTAAGCAGTGGTTCCTGCTGATTTTGAATGTGGTCCTTGTAGTGGCTACGATTGCTTCTTTAATCGGATTGAATGTAGTCAGTCATACACTGGGATCGGTCCGGGCCTCAGAGAACTTCCGTGGAGAAAGCGACATGCGCTTTGCCCAGATCGCCTGCTTCATGCCGGTGGGTATGGGGAAAGAGGAGAGCGATATCTTTGCTTTCCGCCAGACCCTGGACAGCAAGCTTATGGAGCAGTCCCTGGAGGCCCCGGAGAACGGCAGCCTGTATCTGGATGCCTACAGTACTACCGCCGATGTGACAGCGTCCAGCGACAGTACTGGTAATGTCCAGGTGAAGGCGATTGCAGTGGGAGGAGAATTTTTCTATTTCCACCCCCTCCAGCTGCGCAGCGGCAGCTACATTTCCTCCGATGACCTGATGGATGATCTGGTGGTTCTGGATGAGGAGCTGGCCTGGCGGCTGTTCGGCGGTGTGGAACTCAGCGGTATGACCATGACTATCAATGGTCAGCCCTTTGTGGTGGCGGGCGTCATATCCCGGGAGGATGACTTTGCCACCAAGAAGGCCTACAGTGCCGAGGCGGGCCTGTTTATGTCTTACTCCGCGCTCAAGCGCCTGGATGAGACCACGACCATCAGCTGTTACGAAATTATTATGCCGGATCCCATCACCGGATTTGCCATGGGCGTGGTCCAGGAGAGCTTTCCTAAGGAGGACAGCGACGTGGTGGAGAACAGCAGCCGCTACTCTCTGGGCCATCTGCTGTCTGTGATCGGCAGCTTCGGAGATCGCTCCATGCGTGTTAACGGCGTCATCTACCCCTACTGGGAGAATGCTGTGCGTCTGACAGAGGACTATGCGGCATTGCTTCTGATCCTCAGCGTGCTCTTTGCCCTGTGCCCTCTGACCTTCGCGGTAGTGCTGGTGATCAAGTACATCGTCCGGGGCTACAGAGCGGTCAAAAAAGCTGTTCCTGAGAAGGTGGAGGCCGCCATCGAGCAGCGACGGGAGGAGCGCTTGGAGCGGGAATATGAGAAAAAAGCCGGAGGAGAATAACCTATGGCAGACCTGAGTTTACGACATGTCAAAAAGGTATACGATGGGAACGTGGTGGCAGTCCAGGACTTCAACCTGGAGATTGCTGACAAGGAGTTCATCGTCCTGGTAGGTCCTTCCGGCTGCGGAAAGTCCACTACATTGCGGATGGTAGCAGGGTTGGAGGAGATCACCGAAGGGGAGATCTACATCAACGGCGTCCTGGTCAACCGGGTCCCCCCAAAGGACCGGGATATCGCCATGGTGTTCCAGAACTATGCCCTCTACCCCCATATGACCGTATACGACAACATCGCCTACGGCCTGAAGCTGCGGAAATTTCCCAAGCGGGTCATTGATCAGAAGGTCCGGGAGGCGGCAGAGATTTTGGATATCACGGAGCTCTTGCGGCGCAAGCCCAAGGCCCTCTCCGGCGGCCAGCGTCAGCGTGTGGCCATCGGCCGGGCCATCGTTCGGGAGCCCCAGGCCTTCCTCATGGACGAGCCTCTCAGTAACCTGGACGCCAAGCTCCGCAACCAGATGCGCTCGGAGATCATCAAGCTCCGCCAGCGGATCAACACTACTTTCATCTACGTTACCCATGACCAGACCGAGGCCATGACCCTGGGGGATCGGATCGTCATCATGAAGGACGGCTTCGTCCAGCAGGTGGGTACACCCCGGGAGGTCTTCAGCCACCCTGCCAATGTCTTTGTGGCCGGCTTCATTGGTACCCCCCAGATGAACTTCTTCGACGCCCGGCTGGTCCGGGAGGGGCAGCGGTACTTTGTGGAGCTGGAGAGCGCCCGTGTGGAGCTTTCCCGGGAAAAGCAGGCCCGCCTTCTGGCCGGAGATGTGGATTCTCAGGACGTGGTGCTGGGAGTCCGGCCGGAGCATATGATCATCACCCGGGACGACAACGCGGTGCCTGCCGCGGTGGATGTGTCGGAGATGATGGGCAGCGCGGTCCATATCCATGTATCTGCCTGTGGCCGTGACATCATTATCATCGTCCCGGTGTCCGAGGACGAGGAGGAGGCCCGTCGGGCAGTGCCCCAGATGGGGACGCCGGTGCGCTTCACCTTCCACGGTGGCGCCGCCCATGTGTTCCACAAGGAGAGCGGTGTGAACCTAGAGCGGTTCCCGGATAAGGAGGACAAGAAGGCGGATCCTCAGCCTCTCCCGGAGGAGAATGCCCCAGCGGCAGTTTCCGCAGGCGTAGGGGATCCCTTTGCGGAGGCGTAACTGACTGAATCTCCCAAAACATTGGTACCACCCAATATAAAGAACGTAAAGAGGGACGACGGAATCTTCCGTCGTCCCTTCTTTTACATGTAAAAAATTATTTTTCCTGGGCTTCCTTCTCCCGGCGGTATTGGCCCAGCAGCCCGTCGTATCGCTTTCCGGCAGCTCGGTAATAGATTTCAAATCCTATGGTTACAACCACGAATGTCACCGCGAAGCTTCCGCCGAAGACCAGCCAGGCACCGGCATACTCCGTGGGGAACCAGCGAAACAGCCACGCCGTGGCAGACAGCAGGGGAAAGAACAGCACCAAAAACAGTAGTGTCCGCCGGGTGTAGCGCATCTTCCGGATAATATGGTCTGTAAAGCAGAGCAGCTGAATGGCAGAACCCACGGCACAGATCAGCAGCAGGGACAGCAGGATCCGCAGCTCCACCGCCCGCTGGCCACAGCCCCAGGCGATGACACTGTAGATGATTACCGCAGCGGTAAAGCTGAGACAAGCACCAGTTTTCCAGGCCACAATATGGGACATTGTTTTTTTCATCTCCCGAAACTCCTTTCCAGCTCCCGCAGCTTTTCCTTGATGGAAGCGGCATATTGGCGGGATACATATACCTGTTCTCTGTTCTCCAGAGTCAACAGTAGCCGCCCACCCAGCTCCGGTCGGATCGACTGGATACAGCGGAAGTTGACAATAGCGGAGCGGCTGACCCGGAGAAAATCCAGCCCCGCCAAACTGTCCTCCAACTCGTAAAGTCGCAGAGCGCTCTCATAGACACTCTCCCGGGTGTAGAGGAAGGTGTGTTTGTCGGCAGTGTCGATGTAGAGAATGTCCTTAATGTCCAGCAGATGGCTCTCCCCCTCCCGGAGGCCCACCAGCTTGTGCTGGTGGATGCGGAGCATGGCCACCAGCCGGAGGATATCCTCGTCCGCCTGGGGACAGTTGATGATGATCTCCGTCTCCGGAAAGGCGGGATCCTGATTGAGTGTGATCTTCATGTGTCCGCCTCCTTCTGGGGTCATTGTAGCAGAGCAGGGCGGGAAAGCAAGGGCTTTCGCCTCAGTGGTGATTTTTGGGCCGTCAGTGGTTTCTGCTAAGGCGCAAAAACCGACAGGGGCCGGGATGCGGACGACATCCCGGCCCCTGCCGGCCATTTGTAGGAAAGACTATGATTGCGTCCCCAGCTCCTGGAGCAGGGCTTGGCGCAGCGTCAGGATCTGTCCCACGTGGTAGTTGGTCACCACATCCACCTCCATGACGGAGTCCAGGGGACGCCTGTCCCGGATCTCCGCGCCGGCGGCCTCCAGTCACCGGCGGTTCTCCTCTGTCAGCCGCCCGGGGTGTTCCAAAAGGCACAGAGCCTCCATATGACAGACCAGATCCCGGGCCTTCCGGTCACAGGAGCGGAATCGCA
>OOIG01001875.1_pt1 | contig 14972 bp, 15 predicted proteins | sample 1692091 | NCBI WGS metagenome assembly OOIG01 (sample SAMN06348188, study PRJEB24527) | human gut metagenome | biome: human gut; feature: ankylosing spondylitis patient; material: feces | host: Homo sapiens | place: China | collected 2015-10
CCGTCGGCAAACAGACCGTCCACATGCGGCAGGCTCTCGGCCCGTGCCGACGGCAGCAGGACGTAGGCCAGGCAGACCAGAAAGAAGGGCAGCAGGGACGTACGCCACATGAGCCGTACGTTGTCATAGATGGACGTCCCTGTCAGGGCGCAGACCAGCGCCGCGCTGGACGACATGGGCGAACTTCGGTCCCCCACATAAATGCCGCTCATGACCGCTCCGGCCGTCAGGAGCGGATCGAGCCCGGCCGTGCGCGCCAGCAGCATGAAGACGACGCCCAATGTACTGGCCGTGCCGAACGAGGTCCCAAGCAGCAGACTCAGCAGGCTGCACAGCAGGAAGACCCATAGATGAAAATGGGCAGGATCCACCCAGGGCAGGCAGTGGTGGATGATGTAGGGGATGGTCCCGGCCGAACGCCAGACCGCTGTCAGCATACCGATGAGGACGAAGATCTTCAGGATGTTGCCGATGGTCCGCACGCCCCTGCCGCACAGGCCCACGATCTCGCGGGGCCGAAAGCCCAGACGGAAAGCGTGCCCGGTAAAACACAGCAGGCCGAAGGCCAGAGCCCACAGCAAGGATGCGCCCGTGACGATGCACAGGGCCAGCCCACCAAGAAACAGCGATATGACGACGGCGTTCATGGACATGATTCCATTCCACGCCCGCCCGAGCCTGTCAAACGCTTTTCCGCCGGAAAAGCCCCTGTCTCGCCGGCAGACTGCCGCCTGTCTGCACTACCTGGACGATTTCCGATAAAAGCCGCTTACCGGCTCTCCCGTATGACGAAAAGCCCGGCCCCTCGTGTAAAGAGGCCGGGCTGATCTTCTTTTTTCCCTCTGCAGGCTCTCCCTCGCAGCGCAGAAACCTGGGTGTGTCCTCTCCGCTGCCCTGAACTCAGGCCAACCCGCAGACAGCACACAGGAAGGCAGGACACGGTCAGTCCTCCGCCTGCCCCTTGCTGCCGGAGGAGACAGCCCCGCAAGCAGCCCTCCGGCAACACGAGAAAGGGCTATGCCTACAGCGCCTTGCCGAAGAACTCTTTCAGGGCTTCCACCACCTGGGTGACATATTCCGGCTTGTCGTACAGGTCCACGTGGCTGGCTCCTTCCACCACATGGATCTTCTTGGGCTCCCTGGCCCGCCGGTAGGCATCTTCCGTGAAATAAAGCGTATCCGCCCGGCTGCCCACGATGAACAGCAGAGGACGGGGCGACACCGTATCCAGATAGGCAAAGGCATCGAAGGCCGCCAGCTTGTCATTGCTGGAAACAAGGTAACGGTTGACGGACGTCGGATAACTGCAGCGCGGCGTCCTGTAATATTCGTAGGCTTCCCGCTGGATCACGGACGTATGCTCGTCGATCTCGTCCGGGCCGTCCGGGACATACTTCCAGCAAGGGGCTTCCTCTCCCCGGGCTGCCGCCGTTCTGGCGCGGGCCACTTCCTGCAGCAGCTTCTGCATGAAGTTTTCGATCTCGACACCGGGAAAGCCGTTCCTGGCGCTGTCGCCCACGTCCCAGGTGCTGATCCCGGCCGCCGCCTTGATGCGCACATCGGTCTGGATGGCGCTCATGGTATAGCCGCCCCCCGCGCAGACCCCCATGGCCCCGATGCGCTCTGCATCGACGTACGGCAGGGTGACGAGGTAATCCACAGCCGAGCGGATGTCCTCCACGCGCGAGAAAGGATCTTCCAGACACCGGGGCAGACCTTCGCTCTCGCCCTGATGGGAGGCATCGAATGCCAGGGCCACATAGCCGGCCCGGGCCAGATGCCAGGCGTAAAGCGAGGAACACTGTTCCTTCACGCCGCCGCCGGGATGGGTGACCACCACCGCCGGATATTTGGCGTCCGCATCAAAACCATCGGGCAGGAACAGCAGGCCCGCCAAATTGAGATCGAACTTTTTGAACGAAACTTTTTTCCCTTCTTCGTAATGCGTCGCGTACTGCATATTCTTTTCCCCTGTCCGGCTTTGAGCCGGTTCATGATCCGGCGGGACGACCCGCAGGGCGGCGTCCTGCGCGCAACGGTACGGCAGGCCTAGGCGCCCTACTCCACAGTTTTGATGATCCTGGCCGGGACACCAGCCACGATGGTACGCGGCGGAACGTCCTCACGGACCACAGATCCTGCCGCCACCACGGCGCCATCGCCCACATGCACCCCCGGCAGGAGGATGGCACCGGAACCGATCCAGACATCCTTGCCGATGACGATGGGCGCGATGTTGTGGACATGACGCCGGTCCGGCGGCAAGCCGTGGTTGATGGTGGCTAGGGTCACCCGGTGCCCGATGAGCGTCCCGTCACCGATGCTGATCCCGCCCTGATCCTGGAAACAGCAGCAGGCATTGATGAAAACACGGCGCCCGATGCGGATATTTTTACCGAAGTCGGTATAGAACGGCGGGAACAGACGGAACGTCTCATCTATCGGGCGTCCCGTGATCCGCCCCATGATCTCCCGGATCTCTTCAGGCGTATGGAAGGCATTGTTCAGCTCCGCGGTCAGGCGCATGGCCTCGTACGAATAGCCGTGCATGCAGTCAAAGGCTTCCGTGCCCGTGACCAGCGGCTGTCCCGCATCCAGGTGTTCCAGCAATGTGTCCAGAGACATCATGGCTTATTCTCCTTCATGATGAAAATCAGGCTGACCGCTGCCACAAGGCCTGATGGCGACCGCCTGCGTTCCCTGAGGAGATAGCAGAAAGGCAGTTATCAGGTAAAATACCTATATCAAATAGCTATCCATGTGTTTTAAGCATGATAAAGACTGTAGGCTGCGGGCCCTTTCCCGGCGTTTGCGGCCCACCGGCATCACTGATCCAGCAGGGACCAGGCACAGCCGACCAGCATAGCCCCCAGCAATCCATTCGTCACGCGGGCATGCCGCTGGAAAACGCTCTGCAGACTGGCTCCCGCCACGGCCCACACGATGGTGCCCAGACTGCCCATCATGGTCAGGAAGCACATCCCGGCAAGAAGTGCCGCAACAGAATCATGGTGCGGCAGGATGAAGGCGGAATAGGCCGTCATGCCGTAGACCATGATCTTGACGTTGACGAACTGGAGCACGAATCCGGTCATGAAGCCCGCATCGGCACGCCCGTCACTGTTGCCCCCTGCCTTCGGCATGGCGGTCTTCCATGCCAGCCAGAGCAGATAGGCGCTCCCGATATAGGCATGATCTGCAGGAAGGAGGCAGACAGCACGGAAAACGAGAAAGAAAGCACGCCGCAAATGGCCATGACACAGAAAAAACCGCCGCAGATCCCGGCAAGAACAGGGATACTGCCCCTGAATCCTGCCCGGCCGCCCGTCGTAAGAGCCAGGATGTTGTTGGGGCCGGGCGTGATGGCCGTGATGAAGGTGAATACGAAAAAAGCCGAAAGTACCGATGCAGGCATGTGCCCCTCCGTAGCGTTTTGGGACGACTGTCGTATCTGTGCCCCGATCCCGTACCGGGCCAAGCGACATCTCTGCAGAGTACGCTGATGACTTTATGCGAAAAAGCAAATATATTCGCAGCCATGATTCTATAATCTCGATATATTCTGGAGGGGCCTGTGGATACGCGCAGCATCGTCGTCATCAAGACCATCCTGGAAGAAGGCAGTTTCCAGAAGGCCGCGCAGCGCCTCAACTGCTCTCAGTCCACTGTGACCTTTCAGGTGCGCCAGCTCGAGAACGAGCTTTCTGTACGCCTTTTCGAGCGTCTTGGGAGGCGCATGGTCTTCACCCCTGCCGGCAAGAGCATCCTGCCTCATATGGAAGCTATCCTGCATTCCATGCAGGCCATCACGGCATGCAACGACCCTGCGTCCCTGCACGGGGAGCTGCGTGTGGCTGTGGCGGAATCCCTGCTCTCCTACAAGCTCCATGCCCTGCTCGGCGATTTCGTGGAGCGGGCTCCGGCTGTGAAGCTCCAGCTGCACAGCCTCAATTGTCACGACATCAGGGAAGGCATCCTCTCCGGCCAGTATGATCTGGGGGTCTATTATGATGTGGGCGGACATCCGCACACGCTGGAAGTACTGCCGCTCGGCCAGGCAAAAGGGATCATCGTCGCCTCCCCCCTGCTCGCTCCCGGACTCCGGGACTTCGATACGCCCCACCAGAGGAAGGAGACCAGCTTCATCATCAACGAGCCTCGCAGCATCTACAGGGAACGTATGGAAGCCCACCTGCGCGCCCGGGACATCCTGTTCCGCAACACCATAGAGCTCTGGAGCCTCGAATCCATCAAAAAAACCGTGGCTGCCAACCTGGGGGTCTCCTTCCTGCCCACGTTTGCCGTGGAGCAGGAACTGGCCACCGGGAGTCTGATAGAGCTGCCGGTACGCATGTCTGGATGCATCGTCCAGGCCATCTGCGTCTGGCACAAGAACAGAGAAAGCACGCCTGCCATGCGCCTTTTCAGGGATTTGCTGCAAAACGCCGCTCTGTTCCACATGTAACGGCTGCGGCCGCGCGCTACACCTGCCGGGGCGATCCCGTCCGTTCCCAGCTCATCCAGCCCCCTCCTCCTTTTCCGCATGACAAGCCCATGACAAAGCTGTAGGGTGCCCCCCGTAACGCTCAACGGAGGATGAACATGCCGGGTTCCAACGCCACCGGGTTGATGCTGGCCCTGCTCACGGCCTTATTCTGGGGGGCCCTGCCGCTGGCCCTTAAACACCTGCTTTCCACGGTGGACGCACTTTCCATCGTCTGCCTGCGCTTCTGGGTAGCTGCCGCCTGGACATGGGGCCTTTCCTGCCGACATCCCGGCAACAGCACACCGCTGGGCCGCCGGGAAAAGATCCTGCTGGTCCTGGCCGCTGCGGGCCTGAGCTGCAACTTCGTGTTCTTCAACTCGTCGGTGGCCTATCTCAGCGCCTCCGCCTGCCAGATCCTGGCACAGGCGGGCCCCGTCCTCCTGCTGCTGGGCAGTGTGTTCGTCCTGCGCGAGCCCTTCCTCCCCATCCAGGGGGGGAGCGTCATCGTCCTGCTTGGGGGCCTTCTGCTGTTCTTCAACACCCGGCTGCTGGAGCTGGCCAACGGTGACATGCTCATCGGCATGGCGCTGGGAATCATGGCCGCCGTCGTCTGGGCCAGCTACGGCATCGCCCAGAAAGTCCTGCTGCGCACGATCTCACCCGGGCGCATCATGCGTTTCATCTATCTTGCCGGTGCCCTGGCCCTGACGCCGCTCTCCACTCCTTCGGCCTTTCTTGAGCTGGACTCGTTGCAGACGGCCTGCCTGATCTTTGCCTGCATCAATACCATCGTCGCCTACGGTGCTTTTTCCACGGCCATGAAGAACTGGCATGCCGCCAAGGTCAGCGCTGTGGTCACCACCACCCCGCTGTTCACACTTGGCCTGGAAGCCCTGGGGGCGCTGGCCCTGCCCCAGGTCTTTCCTCTGGAGCACCTGGGCCTGCTTAGCCTGCTGGGAGCTGTCGTCGTCGTGCTGGGGGCCATGGGCATCGCGCTTGGTCCCATGCTGCACCTGCCGCACAAGCGTTCCTGAGCTGAGCGCGTCATGCTGGCGGGATCGTTGTAGAGGATTTTCCTGCGTTGCGGCACAAAACGGCCTGCCTTCAGCCCCGGAAATACAGGACCTTCCGCCCACCAGCTTCAACTTGACAGCGCGCGTCAGACTGCTTTACAAGATACGACGCGCGCTCGTAGCTCAGTCGGATAGAGCGATTGCCTCCTAAGCAGTAGGCCGCAGGTTCGATTCCTGCCGGGCGCACCAAATAAAATCAATGGGATACCGGCAAAAACGGTGTCCCATTTTTTTTGGCTTTGCGACCATTTTGCGACCATCCTGCGCGCTGCTGCGAATAAGTTTACGGTTGTGAGCTGTTACGAAACTTGAGAACAGCGCTCGGCACCTGTGAGCTGTCACGCAACTTGAGAATTTCCGTCACGAAACTTGAGAACGGCGCTCGACACTTTTCCGCAGTTGGCACAGTCATTGCTTAGAAATTTGCCGGAACAAAAAGGGGCGTGGATACCGTGTCGAAAATGACACATCCACGCCCTTTTTTCTTTTTTTTGCTTACTGCCCCAGCTTGTTTTTACCCACGGCGGGTTCAAACGTGGCCACGCGCTGGTCCTGCGGACGGGCGCGGGGGCGTTCTCCCCTGGCTAAGCGGGCCACACACGCTGTCAGCAGGCGCACCCCCATAGGAGCAAGCTCCCGCCGCCACAGTTCTGCGGCCGTTTCTCCAGGCAGGACATGACACCAGTCCTGGGCTTCGATGGGGCCAGTATCCGCCCCGTCGTCCATCCAGTATGCCGTCCCCCCGGCCACAGGTTCGTGCATGGCCAGAGTCCAGCGGATGGCGTCGCGCCCCCGGTGCCGGGGCAGAAGCGACGGGTGATACGCCAGAATCCCCAAGCCGCACCGGGCGCGCACCACAGCGGGCAGGTACCTTTGACAGTAGGCGGCCACGCCAAGATCGCACGGGGGCACGTCTTCCAGCGAGAATACCGGGATACCGCACAGCCTGGCCTCTTCCTCAAGCCTGTCCCCGCTCGTGTCCGGACACACACCGCCCACGGTCACGCGGGGCAGCAGCGAGAGCTGTCGCAGCACTTCAACGGCCAGCCACTTTTGCCCGAAAATCACGACACGCATGTGGCCCCTCCGATATACCGGAACCCCTGCACGGCCCGAAAATGGCCGCCATACCCATAAGACCCCCCCAGGCTCCCTTGAGCCCCGGACTTCTCCCGCGACCGGGCTATGGACCGGGCACTTCTGGCTTTGTTCTCGCCGTAGAGCCTGGCGCTTACTTGCGTCCATAAGGGGGAGCGTCGCAGAGCCGCACACATGCCCGGATGCGACGTGTGGAACAGTGTCGGCATCGGCTTGCCATAGCGGTTCTGGCCGTCACGCCACATCTGGCAGATAGTGTTGAGAAAGCGCATACCTACGCCAGCTCCCTGCCACTCAGGCATGACTACCAAGCGGCAGGCCCGTGCCTCCACAAAGCCCTGCCGGGTACTAACCGCCACATGGGCCACGGGTTGGCCGTCCACAAAGCCCACATAGTTGGTGGCCGCGATCATGTGCGGCAGCTTTAGATAGTGATGCGGCTCAAAATACGGCCACCATTCCCAGCCTGTTTGCCGGATTTCCAGCTCGAAGCGGGGACGTTGAAGACACCCCCGTGTCCACCGAAAGCCGTCGCCGCCGGTGTCGAAAATCCAGTCCGGGGCCAGCCAGTCGATGATGTCGTAGTGGCACGAAAGCAGGACAACCTGCCCGCCGGTACGCCGCCAAGCCTTGGCAAAGGCAGTCGCTCCGATCTTGGCAATCTGCCGGTCCACGACGCTGGTGAACTCGTCCACAACGGCGCGTTCCGGGGCCTCACAAATCAGACGGGCCAGCGAGGCCCGGAACCGCTCTCCCGTACTCAGTACATGGTAAGGACGTAGCCAGGCGGGCACATCTCCAAGCCCCACAGCGGACAGGGCACCCGTAACGGCCTGCCAGTTTCCGCCTCCATCCTCTGGGGAAATGGCGTCGATGATGGGCCTGTCCTTGGGCCAGCCTTCGGCCCCACGCAGGGCTTTTTCCCCCCAGATACGGGAACCAATGCTGGACTTGCCGGAACCGGAAGGCCCAACGACCAGGCCGATCTGCCACGGCTCCGCATCGGGGCCATCGATGGGCAGGTCCGCGTCGAGGTCGAAACCAATACCGTCGGCATTGAAAAGGGAGCGCACCAGGGCGGCGCGGTAGGAATCGAAGGTCGGTGCGGAATAGTGGATGGCAATTTTCATACGCGCACCACCCGGCACTTGTAGCCTTCGGCCTTGAGGCGTTCATACACGGCCTTGTGGTCGGCCTCGTCCTTGCACATAACAATGACGCCGAATTTTTCCTTGTACTTGAAGCCGTTAACCCCCAGCATGGGCCGGGGCTCCTTGGACGTTGTCTGGTCCATAACAGGATTCCTTGCGGCCTTCTGGTGGCTCTGTGTTGGGGCACACGGCCCTCACGGTATAGAATGTCCCGCAACGGGGACACTTGAACTGCATGATCTCAACCTTGCCCCGCCCCAAAAGTTTGTTGCAGCGCGGGCATCTGACGTCTGAAAGTTTCTCCTGATTCATAGCGCTAAAATCGTTGCACCCCAACGAAAATCTGTCTATCGTGCCTCTTGTCTCGTCCAGAGACGACACGACAGGCGGATACTCTGCAAGCGGCTGCCTTCCGCTTGTGGGGCCGTGGTGCGACGTTAGGCCGTCGCGCCGGTGGGGGCGTTGCTGCGCCCCCGCCACTGTCAGGCTCTACTATGCGGGAACGCGCCGCTCCCTGCCCGGAAACAGCGCGTTCCATGCACATTATTTTCCCAGCCCCGGTCCCGCCGAAATGGCTTTCTTGAGCTGTTTCCACTTGATATGTTGGTATGTTTTCAGTAACATAGACGGATCGGAGTGCCCCATTATCTCGGCAACGGCTTTGATGTCGGCGTCATATTCCAGGGCGCTTGTCGGGAAGGCGTGTCGCAAGCTGTAGGGCGTTATGACACGGGAAATTCCCGCTGCCTTTCGTGCCGCGTGCCACGCATGGCCGATACACATGACCTTTTTCCCCTGCACATCCTTCTGTCAAAAACTACAGCCGCCTTTCCATGTCCTGCCGCATGGCTTCCAAGCGCCGCACCATCTCGACCGCGTCCTCTTGAGACATATCGCCGTGTCGTTCCTCAAGGCGTATCCACCAGCGGGTGGCGCGGCAATCCTTGGCCCGGACGTGTCCGCCCGCCGTGGCGATCAGGCCCCGGCAGACACCGGGCAGCCAAGCGGCCGGGCGCAGAACACCGCGCAGGCCTTCGTCATTCCAGGCCTGGCCCAGATGGGCCAACCAGTCCCCCACCATAACCCGCCAACCGCGCCAGCAACAGGGCTGATCGAACACACAGCTCTCGGCCTCGATGCGGCCGCCATGATGTGCCCAGCCGGCAAAAGACCGCACGTCGAACCGTCCCGGCTCCCCCCAGTTGCGGATCAGACAGTCGCGCAGGATAACCCGCATGCCGGACTGTACTTCCGGGCCGCGCCTTCCGAAGTCCTCAAGGATACAGCCCTCAAAGATGACTACCTTGCCGCGCTCCACCGCCAGCTTGTCCGCATCTCCTGAACCGCAGAGGATGAGCTTGCCCGCACCCCGGATGACGCATCGCCGAAAGATGGCGCGGCTGCCCCAGGTGATGCCTGCCGCCTCGTCCAGCCGCTCCAATGGGCAGGCGGACAGATCGATGATGCTGTCCTCCACCAGCCAGGACTGCCCGTCGCTGATTCCCAGGCCGTGCCCGCCAGCGTCCGGAGCGGTGATACGCTGTCCAGCGACCTTATACGTCATAGCTCACGTCCACGGACTGCACAGCCTCCACGCTGTCTGCCGCGTCCACAGCGGCCAGCAGCTCGTCACGGCGGGCGGCGTGCCGTTCCTGGATAAATGCCAGACCTTCCGCGTCATCCACGGCAAAAAGGGCCGCACCCACTGCTACGTCCTGCGAGGTGGGCATGGCGGCAGGCATAGTGAGGGAGGCGGCCAACGCGGCGTCGTAGCCGGACAGCACCTCGGCAATTTTGGCCTCCTTGGCATCGGGGAGTGCGCGGGCGGCGGCTTCCTCGGCGGCCATTTCCTCACGGCGTGTTTTCTCCTTCCGCCACAGGGCCACATACGGCGCGACCTGTTCGTCGTAGTCCTCAACGGTCAGGGGCCGGTTGGGACCGCCCGTCCACTCCGTATGGCCCGCGTCATCGCGCCATTGCAGGGCGTGCAATCCATCAGGGGCCTGGAAATCAAAAAACAGGGCTACACCGTCGCAAATAATGAGCTTATCGGCGGGGACAACCGTAACAGTGTGCATGGGGACAACCTCCGAAATTGTTATGGATTGAGGGGATAGCATGACTCGTTCTGGGCATCTGCCAAGGGCACAGGACAGGTCCGTTCACCTCATCACGCCGGGCCTTGATCTGTTCCGCCCTGGCCAGAATTTCTTCTTCTGTGATTTCCCGCAGACCATGCGGGCTATGTTCAAACCACATCATACATAATAGCCTCCGGTTATTTGTTTTTTAGAGAAAATGTAGGTCTTGCTGGCACTGTCGGCGAAACGACGCTAACCACAGGCCAGCTAGCGACGCATAATCACGCTACGTCGTTGGGGGCATCGAAACAGATTAACTGGGGCAATAATGGAGCTATCCCTTATCTTGAGCCGGGTAGCCTCTCTACAGGGAATATCGGCGGCTCCCAGCCCCATGCCCATCCGCTTGAGGGGGGCACAGACCAGGCCGACAGCCTGCCGCCGTTCCTTTCGTTTGAGATGGTGGTCAGGGTGGCATAGGGGCGTCCTCCGTGAGTTTGCGGGCGGGGTGTGGGTCTTGCTGGCACTGTCGGCGAAACGACGCTGTCCACAGAGCAAATGCCAAGCCATACGCATGGTTATCGCAAGATCATTAGCTGGAATGGCTGGCACGGCACAAATGATGGTAATGACTGCAAACCGCCGAAAGACGGGCAGCCTACTGATGCGACAGGCGGCTCAAAGCCCCACACCCATCCGCTTGAGGGGGACACGAACCAGGCCGATAGCCTGCCTCCGTTCCTCTCGTTTGAGATGGTGGTCAGGGTGGCATAGGAGCGTCCTCCGTGGGTTTGCGGGCTGGGGGGTGGTCTTGCTGGCACTGTTGGGGAGACCACCCTGTCCATCGAGCAAATGCCAGCGCATGGACATAACTATACTTTCCGTAGCGCAAGCCGCGACTGTGGATATGCGAGCGGTTCTCCCATGTTCTGGCAAAATACCACCACCGCAAACACCGGTAATGCTGGCGGGGGGCAGGCCCATACCCACCCGTTGACCGGGAGCGTAGGGGCTACTGAAAATCTGCCACCTTTTCATAGTTTTCACGCGGTCATGCGGTGCGCATGATTATGTGAAAGGAGAGAAATGGCGACAAGTTGTCGGCTTGATCTGTAGCCCCCTCAAGCGGATGGGCGTGGGGCTGGGATCCGCCAGTGGGGTTTGTGGTTTGAGTGCCTGAAGTATTGCCCTTCGCCTCCGCTGAAGAGCCATACGTCCCTATACCAAACGTGTGCGTGTGTCTTGGCATTTGCTCGATGGACAGGGTGGTCTCCCCAACAGTGCCAGCAAGACCGTGTTCGTGGGTCTCGGACCCGCCAGCAGAGCCAGCCGGATGGGCTTCGGATGCGCCCAAAACGACACGCCCTCTCATGTCGGGCACGGTGCCGCCGTGGCCATCTTCCCCGCCGTCACAGAGTACCCAGTTTTCACGCGGTTCCGTCTCTCCGGGCATAATGGCGCGGCGGCCGTCGGAACCGCCAAACTTCACGCCGTCAACAGCAATGGGTACGCGCATGGGGAAAATGTCCCACGGGTTGATCTTGGCTACCGTTTCCTGCAGAGCCTCGATTTGCTTCTTCAAGGCGGCGATGGCGTCGTCATGGCCGGAATCCGCCTGGGAACGGGCTTGTTCCTCCTGGGAGATGGCTTCCGCCAGGTTCTTGCCCTGGGATTGCATGGCGTTTGCCAATGTCGTGTCGGCCTCGGCCAGTGCCGCAACGGCAGCGTCCGATTTTTCCGCGAACAGGTCCAGGGCCTGCAGGCTTTCCCGAATACGCGGGCAGTCCTCACGCAGCGTATTGCGCGGGTGCGGCAGGGGCAGGGACAGATGGGGGGTCTTTTCGTCGTAAGCCATACGGTCCTCTCTACTTCACGGCCAGCATGCGGATATTGCGGACACGGGGACGGGCCGTGGCCGTGCCCGACAGCTCGATCTTGGCCTTGACCATATCGCCGCCGGAAAGGGCCAGCTCGTAGCGGAACTCCACCAGCCCGTCGCCCTGGTTCACGGTCCCGGCTTTGGTCATCTCCTGCCATTCCCCCTCATCCTCGCGCATTTTGGGCGTCACGGCGGCCCCGGCGGGAATGATGGCGTCAAAGATCAGAACGCCCTTGGCCGCACCGGAAGACGTGATACTGCGGGTGCAGTAATCGGCGGTCGTCCCTACCTTGCCGCACACCAGCATGGTGCCGGGATACAGCACGGGGGATGCGGTGGCGTCTCCGGAGAGGGAAGCCTTCACGCTGAAGCGCCCGGTCTGGCCCTTGGCAAAGTTCACGGCCTGACCTTCAGCCATGCTGGCGGTCGTACCATCCGGCAAGTCCACGGCATACTGGACAGAGGTCTTGGCCGTAGGCAGGTCGGACAGGCCGAACAGGAGCATGTCCGTGGCCTCCTCTTCCGTATCCACACTGCCCAGGTCGATTTCCTGCGCCTGGGCGCTGGTGAAATCAGCTTTCAGCAGGCGGAAGGCCATGTCCTTGTCCTGGTGGGCTGTCCAGGTACTGGCATTGGACGACGAGAGCATGACGCCGATGGTATAGGGCTGGCTGGTGACATAGCTCTTGCGCAGTTCGTCGTATTCTCCCAGCACGGCAATGGCCAGGGAGGTCTCGGCGTCGTCGCACAGCACGACGAGCGCATATTCCACATTGGCCGACAGGGCCACCGGCGCATCGAACAGCACGCGCGTATGCCCCCCGCCGGTGACCACCATGTCGGCCCTGGCGATGTGTGCTTCCGCGAACACCACGCGCGTGGGAACGCCGTTGACCACCTCGCGGATCTGGACCTGGGCATCACCGCCCGCCGCCGTGAAATAGAGGTCCACACCGGCAAGCTGCATGGCCTCTTCGGCAACAAATGTCTGCGCCAGAGGGTCGACCCATACGGTCGTCACCTGTTTGACCTGCCGCAGGGTCTGCACGGTCAGCGTACCTTGTCCCACGAACACGGCCTGTCCCTGTCGGCTGTGCGCGGACACGACGACAGTTTTTGCCCCGGCGGGCACATTGGGCGGGATGGTGAACACGCCACGCGCCACACCGTTTTCGTCCGCCGTAATCGTACCCGGTTCCCCTTCGGCGGTGCGACACTCCATGACCATGCCGTCAAAGGTCACCTCATGGACAGTTTCCCCCGGCTCCAGGTCCCGCGCCTCAAAGGCCACGTCGATCTCGCGCAGGAACTCCAACGCGCTGGACTGGCTGGACAGGGTCTCGGTGGTGGTCTTGGTCTCCGTACCGACGACCTTGTGGAAATACCCGTCCTTGCTGACGTCGAATTTTTCCGTCACAGGGCTGGCCCAGGTGGTGTCGTATTCCGTCCAGCGGTCGATGCTGGGCGTCAGGGTGACGCGCGCGGGCATGGGGTCAAAAGCGGAATAGGGATTCACCCGCATGGAATTGGTCCGCAGGGTCTGGGCAAGAGCCACCACGGGCACATACGAGCGGGATTTCGGTACGCTGATGTCCCTGGACAGCATGTAGGCCGACGCGGCAATGGGCAGACACAGCTCCCCGCCAACAATGGCGGCCGTCTGGCTGACGCCCTGGTCACGCATGCTGTCATCCAGCAGCGGGTCGACAAACATGCCGACACGCGCGCCGTCTTCCCGCGTGGTGGCATCGGCTTCAAGGCGCTGCCTGGCCACTTCGGCCATGACGTAATCCAGGCGGGCATTGATGGCCTGAATGTCGGCAAACGGCACCACACGCACCCCGTCATTGACGACAGCAGGAGCGCCGCGCCATGCCTGGGTGACGCTGGCCAGCGCCAGCATGGTGGCCGGGACAGCCGGGGACTTGGGGGCCAGCTCGTTGCCGACGCCCTGTACCCACTCGAACGCACCGTCCTGGGTAACACACAGGCGGTCGATACGCGGCAGGGCCTGCTCGTAGGTCACAAGGACGTTGCTGTCGCGCACGGCGTTTTTGACGCTGAAACCGTCGGCGTCCACGTCATCCGGCACCTGCTGTGTCATGACCGTATATTTGACCTGGTAGGACGACCCCGTGGCGGGCTCGTTACCCGCCGGGGACCAGTCGATCTTGTCCCCGTTCTTGGTGTAGTCGTCTCCGGACACATAGACGGTGTCCCCCTGCTTGACCTCCAGCAGGGCCACTACCGACGTATCGGGCAGGGCGTCCTCGCAGCCCGCGTAGCTGCCGTGTGTCAGCTCCACGCTTTTCTCGACGATGACGTTGACCTTTTTCACGGCATGGATGGGCGGATGAGCCACAGTGATGCGCTGGCTTTCCGTGCCGTCGCCCACATGGACTTCCGTGTCGATGGTGCGCAGGTCCGGACGCGCCGGGTAGGACAGGCGGCGGGATGTGGGCACCTCCACCCCGTAACCGTACACACGGCACCGGCCTTCAGACAGGTTGTATATCTGAGCGTCGTCGGTCTGCTCGGCAAAGCGCAGCAGCATCCCCTCAGCCACATAGCCGCTGCCGCCTGTACTGTCGCGGTCATAGCGGGCGATGCCCTGGGTAAAACTGTCCTGGTTCGGCGGCTGTTCCTTTGCCCGCACGACGCCGTTGTCCACAGTGTGGACGGGTACAAAGCGCCCGGACCCGCCATCCGTATCAAAACCCCACAGCGCCTCGACCTTGAGCCGCCATGCGCCCGCTTCGCCTTCGCCATCACAGCCCTGCGCCGGGTTGCGCAGCGCGGGATCTTCATTCTCGCTGATGACGGTAAGCACCAGACGGATGCCCACTGTCACCGTGCCGGACGTGGGTATCACGAAACTGGCCGGGGGAACCCCGCGCACCTTGCCCGCCAGATAGATGGCCCCGGCCTGCGCAGTGACCTGCCCGGTGGAAGCGTCCACGGAAATCTGCGCGTCGCGAATAATGTCGCCGTCGGCAAACAGAGCGTCGCCAAGGCCCCTGGCATGTTCAAAAAAAAGTTCCTGCAGGTCGTTGAGTTCACGGCCCTGAAGCACATATCCGTCGCGGAAGAGGATGCTTTCAAAGGATTTTTCCGGGTCGTGCAGGTTGTAGTAGTTGTCCGGGGTGGAAGGCAGCTCAAACAGGCCGCCCATGATTTTCTTACCCATGTGATGCTCCTTAGATG
>OOIG01001876.1_pt1 | contig 14960 bp, 9 predicted proteins | sample 1692091 | NCBI WGS metagenome assembly OOIG01 (sample SAMN06348188, study PRJEB24527) | human gut metagenome | biome: human gut; feature: ankylosing spondylitis patient; material: feces | host: Homo sapiens | place: China | collected 2015-10
TAACGTAAAGTACCGCTGCCAGCAGAACATAAAGTCCCAGGCTCTTCAAGTCATAATGAATCGGGTATTCTTTCTGTCCTATCCAGTAGGATAGCAGCAAGATGACTGCATAGCCTGCAACAGAAGCCCATGCCGAAGCAAGATAACCGTAAACCGGCACAAACAGGATGTTCAATACGACAATAATAACACAACCAATCACCGAGAAGTAGGCTCCCCAATAGGTCTTATCCGTCAGTTTATACCAAAAGGAAAGGTTGAAATAGATCCCTTTACAGATCTCTGCAAGCATTACAATAGCTACTACCCCCAGGCCTTCCCAGTAACCCCTTGCCACCAGATAACGCAGCAAGTCGAGGTAGAACATGACAGCAAGGAAAGCCAGCAAGGAAAATATAAGAAAATACTTCATCGCAGCGGCCTACATCTTCCGGTTGTCTCCTTCTCGGTCTTTGCCAAAGACAAACGGTTCGTAAGCATAACGGAAAGCTTGCGTAAACATTGCCATCACCATCGCAATCTTACTGGTTGCCGCATAGATACCCAATTGCACCAACCCTTCCTGCCGGTCTTCAAAAAGAAACGGATAGATCATCTTATCCACAGTCTGATTTAGAATACCTACCAAACCTAAGATTAATACCGGGAAAGAATATACGACCATTCGTTTCAGCAATACCTTGTCCAACTTATAAGCAAAACCTGTCAGTTCCGGAATAAAGAAGAACATCTGGACAACCGAAATAATCAGGTTGCTAATAAAGATATATCCCACTAAATAATCCGGATCATAAAACCAGGAGATCGTTGACGGACAATGTACATTCAGCCACGGGCACACCAATAGGAAAAATAAATTCAAACCGATGCCACCAACGATAGAGAGCAGTTTAATAGCAGCAAACTTAATAGGCCGCTTTTTATACCGTAAATAGGCAAAAGGAATGCATTGGAAAGAGTCTAAAGCTACCACAACAGCCATCATCGCTATAAACTCCGGATAATCGCCATAATCCAGTAAATTGGAAATAGGTTGCAGGAATAACAAGCAAAGGAAAACAAAAATCAAAGATACCCCTCCTACCGATAACAAGGAGTTGGCATATACTTTCATCGGGTCTTCTCCCGATTTGTTGGCAAAACGGAAGAATCCCGTTTCCATACCGAACGTAAGCAGTACAAGCATCAGGGCTGTAAACGCATATACGTTTGAAACAACTCCATAACCTCCGGTGGAAGCTGGCAATACCGCTGTGTACAAAGGCACCAGCATGTAGTTAAGGAACCGTCCGACAATACTACTCAACCCATAAATTGCCGTATCTTTAGCTAATGATTTTAGTCCAGCCATGTTTTATTAGTAATTATCATTTAGATTGGTTCAACGTTTCTTCTTTTGTTTGAACAACCAATCCATAAATCCGGGATAATTGAAAGCCGGATTCCAGCTCCCATGATTGCAACCGGGGAATTCAATATATTCCACATCTGCACCGGCAGCTTTCAGTGCTTTATACGCTTCGCGAGAACCTTTCACCGGAACTACATCGTCCGCATCTCCGTGAAAGATACGAAATTTCACATCCTTGGCAACCGATAGCCGACTTGGATTGACTGTACCGCAAATAGGAACTGCAGCTGCAAAAATCTCCGGATAACGCACGACTAAATCATACGTTCCCATCGCTCCCATTGAAAGACCGATAATATAAACCCGTTGTGTGTCCACTTCGGGCATTACCAGATAAGAGTCGAGCAACTGTTTAAGCGTTTGCAATATAGGACTGATCTCTTGTCCCACTGGCATTTCTGTAGGGATAAGCGACTTCGGACGTCCTGTATAAGCCCAGTAACCGTCTGTCGGACACTGTGGAATTAGAACGAAAGCGGGATACTTCTCTTGATTGACCGGATTAAGAAACATCTGTCCACCATGAGTCAACTGTTTCTCATTATCATTTCCCCGTTCGCCGGCTCCATGCAGAAACAGTACGAGCGGATACTTTTCACCTGGCTTCACCGATTCGGGATGAATCATCCGATAAGGTAAAGAGTCTCCTTTAGAAGAGACAAAAATATCCCTCCCATATTCCTGTTGAGCCGATAAAGACAAGCTCAAAAAGAGAAAAACAAGTAAAGTAGTCCATTGCTTCATCATCCAACTATGCTTTATAAAGTTCTTTTATACCGTTAATACCACTTGTCACATGACGCTTTATGTTAGTCATTAAACAGCGTTTTTTGACTGTTATAAAGACTTCTTCCCAAATGTTTGTAGGCAAGTTCGGTCACCTCACGTCCGCGAGGAGTACGCTTCATGAATCCTTCTTTTATCAGGAAGGGTTCGTAAACTTCCTCAATCGTCCCCGCATCTTCCCCCAAAGCCGTAGCAATGGTAGTGATTCCCACAGGACCGCCCTTAAACTTGTCTATAATCGTACAAAGTATCTTGTTGTCTATCTCATCCAGACCGTACTTGTCAATATTCAATGCCTCCAGTGCAAACTGGGCTATTTCCGTGTCAATAGAACCGGAACCCTTCACCTGTGCAAAGTCGCGCACCCGGCGGAGCAAGGCATTGGCAATACGCGGCGTCCCACGGCTGCGGGAAGCAATCTCTCCTGCCGCACGCAACGAGCAAGGCACATCCAATATGGAAGCGGAACGACGGATAATGTTACTCAAGATATCATCATCATAGTATTCCAGATGCAGATTGATTCCGAAACGTGCACGGAGCGGTGCCGTCAGCAGACCGCTGCGTGTTGTTGCGCCAACCAGCGTGAAAGGATTCAGATCTATCTGGATGCTACGTGCCGAAGGCCCTTTATCAATCATGATATCAATGCGATAGTCTTCCATGGCAGAATAAAGATATTCTTCCACCACGGGCGACAAGCGATGAATTTCATCAATAAAGAGTACATCATTCGGTTCGAGACTGGTCAGCACACCTGCCAAATCTCCCGGTTTATCGAGCACCGGACCGGAGGTTACCTTAAAGCCGACTCCCAACTCGTTGGCAATGATATTTGAAAGCGTTGTTTTTCCCAATCCGGGAGGTCCGTGCAGCAGGACATGGTCGAGTGCTTCGCCACGCAAGCGTGCCGCCTTCACAAAGATGCGAAGGTTTTCCACCACCTTATCCTGTCCGCTAAAGTCCTCAAAACTCAACGGCCGGAGTGCATTCTCAAAATCCCGTTCCCTTGAAGTAAGCTGATGTTCGCGTATGTTAAAATCTTCTTGTTCCATTTATTTCTTGAAAGTAGGAGACAAAGATAGAGATTTACATTCATTTTCAGTACAAGAAAAACGAATAAAAACTCCGGGCACGCTCTGAATGGCAGCTATCGGAAGGCTATTTATAAAGATTTAAGAGAATATAGGGCCAACCTTGTGCCAACGTATTGGCACAGCCATGCCACCCTGTTGGCACTATCGTGCCACTGCGATGGCACAGTTGTGCCAGCGGGGAAGCACTGTCTGTGCAACGAAGTCTTCATCTATGACGTGTCGGGAGACAACCTTTTATCCTGTTATTAGTTTATTTGAAACGTAATAACTACTTTTGCATCATCTATATACACGCTATCAACTATGGTTTTAAATTACATCTGGATAGGATTCTTTGTCGTCGCCTTTATTATCGCCCTTATAAAAGTAATTTTCCTGGGAGATACGGAGATATTTACGACTATCATGAACTCTACATTCGATTCGTCAAAGACAGCTTTCGAAATCTCGTTGGGACTTACGGGAGTATTGGCCCTCTGGCTGGGTATCATGAAAGTCGGAGAGAACAGCGGACTGATTAATGCTCTGGCACGTTTCCTGAGTCCGGTACTCTGCCGGTTGTTTCCGGATATACCTAAAGGACATCCGGTGTTAGGCTCTATCTTTATGAATATGTCCGCCAATATGCTCGGACTGGACAATGCCGCCACCCCGTTGGGACTAAAAGCGATGAAAGAATTGCAAGAGTTGAATCCGAAAAAAGATACCGCTTCCAATCCGATGATTATGTTTCTGGTGATTAATACTTCCGGCCTCATCATCATCCCGATCAGTATCATGGTTTACCGGGCACAAATGGGAGCTGCCCAGCCTACGGATGTATTTATTCCTATTCTGTTAAGTACCTTCATTTCCACTCTGGTCGGGGTCATAGCAGTCAGTATCGCCCAGAAGATAAACCTGATCAATAAGCCCATTCTGATTTTAATGGGTATCATCTGTCTTTTCTTCTCCGGTTTGATTTACCTGTTCCTAAGTGTTTCTCGGGAAGATATGGGCACTTACTCTACCCTGATAGCGAATATTCTTCTGTTCAGTGTCATTATCCTGTTTATTTTAACGGGTGTCAGAAAGAAGATTAACGTATATGATTCTTTCGTGGAAGGAGCCAAGGAAGGGTTTACGACAGCTGTGCGCATTATTCCTTATCTGGTTGCTTTTCTGGTAGGCATTGCGGTATTCCGCACTTCGGGAGCCATGGATTTTCTGGTGGGAGGTATCGGATACGCAGTAGGACTATGCGGAGTCGACACAAGCTTTGTGGGAGCACTGCCCACTGCATTGATGAAATCGCTTAGCGGCAGCGGTGCCAACGGGTTGATGATTGATACAATGAAGGAACTGGGGCCGGATTCGTTTGTAGGACGCATGAGTTGCGTGGTACGCGGGGCGTCGGATACCACATTCTATATCCTTGCCGTTTACTTCGGCAGCGTAGGTATCACCAAGACCCGCAACGCCGTCACCTGTGGCCTGATAGCCGACTTCTCGGGTATCATAGCCGCTATCTTAATCAGTTATTTATTTTTCTTTTAAATCATAACATTCAATTATGGCTGTAACTTATCAAACAGAAGGCATCAAAATGCCTGAAATCAAGAAACGCGAGACTACGGAATGGATCAAAGCCGTAGCTGCTTCCTATGGAAAAAGACTCGGTGAAATCGCTTATATTTTCTGTTCCGATGAAAAAATTCTGGAAGTAAACCGCCAATATCTGCAACACGACTACTACACGGACATCATTACTTTCGACTATTGTGAGGGCGACCGCCTGTCCGGAGACTTGTTCATCAGCTTGGATACGGTACGCACCAATGCAGAACAATTCGGCGCTTCTTATGACAATGAACTCCACCGTGTCATTATTCACGGGATACTTCATCTTTGCGGTATAAACGATAAAGGCCCCGGAGAACGGGAAATTATGGAAGCGGCGGAAAATAAGGCGTTGGCAATGCTACACTAAATACCAGACTTTCTCAATCATCCTCTATAAATGAAAAAACGCCCTATCGTAATCACTACGACAGGGCATTTTCATTAGCCTTCGCTAATTAACATTAAATTATTTAAGAGAGAGATTTATTACTTCTTGTCGGGAGCCACTTCCGAAGTGACTAACTTCTTGATAGACTTGGTATTCAGATACAGGAAAGCCAACCGTGGAGGTCCGTCCTGCGCAACCAATTCCAATGAATCAGGTGTTATGTAACCTATACGTTCACGTGTCTTATACACTTCCACCTTTCCATCTTCTCCTTTGCTAAACCCTTCAACGATTAAATAACCATCTTTATCAATCTTCCAAGTCTTCAAATCCAAAGAGGGAATATTGACGGCAGAGCATTTCCCACCTTTTTTAAACTCAAATCCTTTCAGTTCACCGGTAGACTGATAGGTATAAGGATTGCACCATTTACCTATAATTTGTTTCTCCACCTTCTTCTGTCCATAGCTGCTGAATGCAAAGCAAGACAGAGCCATAACTGTCATTAATAGTTTCTTCATTTCATTTATTTTTCTAGTAAATCATATTTTTGGTCAATGCCACGTTCCCTCAGATGAATACCCTCTTTCATCCAACGCGGTTCTTTTGTTCCTTTCAGGTAATAGTCGAAGAATTGCATCATCCGGATAGTCCAGTCCTTCTGGGCAGCCTGATTACTAAGGAAATGTCCTTCACCTTTGTAGTTGAGATGCCATGCCGGACGCTGTAAACGGCGCATAGCCAAATACAAGGCACGCCCCTGTTCATAAGCCACAGCCTCATCTTTGTCATTATGCCAGATCAGTAACGGCGTATGTATCTTATCGGCCTCTATGATAGCGGAGTTTGCCAGATATTTGTCCTTGGCTTCCCACAAATTCTTTCCCATACGGCTTTGCCATTCTTCGTACATGAAATAACGCGGTAAACCGCTTCCACCACGAATGCCCAAATAACCGGTCACCATATCAGTGATAGGAGCACCAATATTGGCACAAGTAAATAGATCAGTTTTAGTCACCAGATAACTGGTTTGGAATCCCGACCAGCTATGTCCTTGCAGACCTATCTTTCCCGGATGTGCTATCCCCTGCTCTATCAAATATTTGGTTCCGCTTACTACGGCATCATAACAACTCTGTCCCGGTGTTCCTATAGTGAAATGCACATCCGGCATGAATACGATATATCCGTTGCTGACGAAATACATCACATCACCCATTGCGCTGCTCAACATCGGAGCATGATAAGTATTCAATCCACCTGAATGCGTTTCATAGAATTGTACCAGTACGGGATATTCTTTTTGAGGATCATAATCTTCCGGCAGATAAAGTATTCCCTTATTGGGTTTATTCTCATAGTTTGTCCATTCCACCAACTTTGCAGTTCCCCATTTGTATTCACTTTGCTGAGGATTAGCATTCGTTATACGGATCGGATCGGAGAAATCGGCTTTGCTCCACCACAGATCACGGAATTCTGACATATTCTGACGATTCCAGATGCAATACTTTTGATTATCCGAGAAACGATGAATCGCATAGATATAAGGACCTTCCGCAAGCTTCTTCAAACGACCTTTCATGTCAAGCGAATAAATGCCTTCATCCATCGTATTCTCATCCCACACACTGACTACAACCGTCTCGTCCGGTTTGAAAACTTCCTTATCAATATTGCTGGTCATTTTACGGATAGATCTCTTATTTTTGCGGCCATATCCCTTGGTGAAACATTCCGGCTGACGTTCTCCGGTTAAATCTATCTTCCACCAGTCATAAGCATCGTAAATCAGTACATTATTACCATCAGCAGTCCAACCTGCAATGCCATAGGCAGGCGCAGGATTCGGTTTATCATAAGTTTCCTCGAATACCGGATAACCAATAGCTGTTGAAATATCGGTAACCTTACCCGTTGTTCCGTCAAACTTATTCCATACCTGTGCAACAGGATCATACATCACAGCCCATTTACCGTTCATTGACCACTTCGGTCTTGTCCGATAGCTACGTCCTACCAATTGCTTTTTTCCTGTATGCACATTCACAGAATAGATATCAAACGGCACTTCATTAAGCCATTCTTTCTGCATACGATAGGGAGTTTCGTCCGTATAAAGCACATAATGTATTTCTTCTGCACGGTCCGGTTCCAACAAATCAGCATGACCGGGAGCTACTTCCATCAATTTTCCGGAAGCAATATCATAGATATATTTTGAATATTGAGGACGGAAATAACGACCACGAGTCTGCAACGTAGGAACTTCATATTCATCCCAAGTCCACAGCTCCAGTTCGAAACTCTTATCCGGCTTTACTTCCTCTTCTTTTTTATCTTTATTTACTTTCTCCTGATAAGGTCTGAGTTCCATTGTCAGGAACTTCTGACTGTGCGACAGAGTGGCCCGCGCAAGTTCCATTCCTGCCGGTAGAATCACCTCTTTACGGTCGAAGACCAAATCGCAGGTATTCTTCTTTAAAGAGAAATTATACCATAGCGAATCCTTAATACTGAATTCTCCTGTCATCAGTTTTGTATCCAAACTGAAAGAAACAGGTTCTTTCTTTACAGCACTCTGATAGATAGTCTGATAGGGTCCCGTCAATGGGCCATAACACAATGCGTTTCCTTTTGCCTGCCTGCGTACAAAAATGATAGAACGTCCTTCATTGTACAAGGTATAATAACCAATACTGTCAATCTGAAAAGCAGTACCGATTTTCAGATGGCGAACCACCAAACGATTAAAAGACGGGACATGATTGACCGTATCTTTCGGAACGTTTGTCACTGAGACTGAATAAGGAGTTCCATTTACCGGCCGGAAAGATTCCTTATATTTCCATTCTTTCTTGATACCTGAAGGAAGTTCCATCAGGATCGTCTTCATATTTCCTGTAGAGTCAGCCTTCTGATAAGAAAGAGCTTGATCCGAATTATAAAACTCAATGTTTTCCACATCATCCAGCAGAATCTCCTTGCGGGTACGTGTATCAAACAGATGTACAGTTTTTGCGTCGGTGTTTTCAGGATTGTACTCCATAGGTGCAATCCGGTAGGTAACCCAACGTCCTGTCGGGGAGATATCCGGCGATTCAACACGCTTCCACGACATGCAGGCTTCAATGTCAACCGGCTTCTTCTGTGTTTGAGCATCGACACTCGGGACAAAACCGGCTAACACTCCCACTATTAATCCGATTCCCATTATTGTCTGCTTCATTTTATCTTCTCCTTTCATCTTTTATCATATCTTTATTCAAATCAATATCACAGTCTGCCGAGTTATCATGTAACAACAGACGTGCAAAATGACGCCACATTTTATGCTCAAAAAAGTTCTCGGACTCACCGAAGAATCCATGAGTACATTTAGGTAACACAAACATATCAAAGTCCTTGTCCGCTTTAATCAATGCATCTACCAGACGTAAAGTATTGGCCGGATTCACAGTCTGGTCTATGGCACCGGTAAACAGCAGCAATCCATGTTTGTAATTCTTCGCCAACTCCTGATTCGGACGCACACGTACACTATAATCATACGTTTTGCTCTCTACTCCCAAACTGTCTTTAGTCGTTGTCACCTTCTCATCTACACCATAATGAATCTCCACGAAACCTTTATTGTAAATACGATTGTCATGGTTACCGGCCGATGAGACAGCAGCCGAATAAAAGTCCGGATAAGTGCAAATAGCGGCAGCCGACATAAATCCGCCGCCTGAATGACCGTAAATACCTACCTTGGTAGCATCTATAAAGGGATAACGGGCAGCCAGTTGTTCGATAGCATATTTATCATCCGCCAGCGGATAATCGCGCATATTATTGTATCCATAGGTATGATAAGCCTTTCCACGCATTGGAGTACCCCCTCTGTGGCCTACGGTAATTACAATGAATCCCAGTTGAGCCAAACGGGTGTTATAAACATCATTTATTGTGAAACGAGTCGGCACGTACTCGAAGAACGGCCCCGGATAAACATTTGAAATAATAGGGTAAACTTTCGTCGAATCAAAATCGGCGGGCTTCCACATCACACCATAAAGGTCGGTTACTCCGTCGGCAGCTTTTACTTTAAAACGTTCCGGAGCTTTCCAGCCCATTTCATAGACAGGTTGCAAGTCCGGTTTCTCCAATGTCATGATTACCTTCCCATTCCGGTTGCGAACCACGTTTACCGGCTCCTGCGACACGGTAGAATATGAATCTACCAGATAGCGACAGGAGGGAGAGATACTGACTTCGTGCGACGCATTCTCCGGCGTCAACAGACGGAGTGCATTCGGACGATCCAAATGAGCTTCATAAAGAATATAGTAATAAGGGTCAATTCCTTTCTCCCGTCCATAACCATAGAAATACATCTTGCGTCCGACAGTATCAATCTGCGCAACCGGGCCGGCTACCCAAGTACCGTCTGTCAGTTGATTCTTCAGGTTTCCTGTTGCTGTATCATACAGATAATAATGTCCCCAACCGTTACGTTCGGAACGGAACAGGATTTCTTTTCCGTCATTCAGGAAAGAAACATTACGCATCTGATAATCGAGATACGGCTTGTTTTCTTCATGAATCACCACACGCACTTTTCCGGTCTCTACATCCACTTCGCAAATATCCGACTGGTTCCATGTACGGTTATAGCGTTGGAAGTACAAACGTTTTCCGTCTTTTGACGCATACAATACATCAATATACTGATCCGGCCAACGATTGATATCCACCTTCTTAACTTCCCGCTTGTCTATATCTCCCAACAGTAATTCATATTGAGTCACATTTTTATCACCGGCCAATTCAGCTTTATAAGTGATCAGTTCAGGAGAAGGCTTGGATAAAGAATTAATAACCCACAAGTCACGGACTTTCCGGTTGTCTTCACGGACAGCGTAGAAACGGTGGCTTCCCGGAATCCAGTGAGCCGATTCGGCTCCGAAACGGCCTTCCATCTTGCCTTCGTCTTCACGGTTGAATGTATAATCCGGCATACCGTCCGTCGTCAATTGAACCGGGATTGTATCCTGTCCCTTTTTCGGGTTTCCAACGAAATACAAGTTATCCTTACTGGCATAAAGAAAATACAAGCTATCCGGAGAATATTTCATCCAATACGGGTCGCCGGTTTTATACGTCGGCTTCTCATCGAGTTGCTTCAATTCTTTTGTATGGATATTGTATGTATAAAGTCCGCGGTCAAAATCAATACGAATGGTTTCGTTGTCCTTCATAAATGTGAAAGACAAATGCGGATCTGCCGAAGAATAGGCTTTCTTGGTATATACTGCAATTTTGCTCAATAACTCATCCGTATCAAACAACAATCGTTTCTCCTTCTTCTTCGGATTAACATAATAATATTTCTTTCCTTCACGTGTTGTAAAAGAGTAATAAAAGCAATCCGTATCGTTGATAAACGTCGGTCTGACTTCTGTAGAATACTTATCTATAGGATTTTGCTCCAACAAACGGAACTTTTCCGCTAACTGATAATTCGCTTTTTGTTGCGCACCGGCAAGGTTGCATGATACTAATGCAACCACCAGGCACAAATATCTAAAGAGAGAGTTTTTCATAAAATCTTATCTATTGTCTTATTTACTACGGTTAATATCTCCCCAATAGTCTGCACGGGTATCACCTAGCAAATGTTTGGCAAAGAAACGGTACATTTTCTTCTCAAAATACTCATCGGCAGAGCCATATCCATGACCGGCTCCGGGAATGACAAGCATATCGAAATCCTTACCGGCCTCAATCAAAGCCTGAGCCATACGGTATGTATGTGCAGGATTCACGTTCTTATCCATATCTCCGGTTACAAGCATCAAGTGTCCTTTCAGATTCTTGGCTATCTCTGCATTCGACTTTACTCTAAACTTGTATTCATATTCTTTGGTCTCGTTACCCAGACTGTCTTTCACCACCTTCTCTACTTCTCTTACACCATTGTAACATTCTCCCCAACCACGGTTATAGATACTATTATCATGGTTTCCGGAACAAGAAACGGCAGCCTTATAAAAGTCCGGATAAGTGCAGATAGCAGCCGCAGCCATAAATCCGCCACCGGAATGTCCGTAGATACCAACTTTCTTACCGTCAATAAACGAGTGGCGCTGAGCCAACTGCTCAATAGCATACTTATCATCTTCCAACGGATAATCACGCATATTGCCGTAACCGTAACGGTGATATGCCTTTCCACGCATCGGAGTATCTCCCCTATGGCCTACAGTGATTACAATAAAGCCAAGCTGCGCCATACGGGTACAATAGCTATCATCCAACGTAAAGTTAGTAGGAACGAACCCGAAGTATGGTCCCGGATAAACAACCGAAATAATCGGATATTTCTTTTCCGGATCAAAATTAGACGGCTTCCACATCACTCCATACAAATCCGTAACATTATCGGCAGCTTTCACCACAAAATTTTCCGGCTTCTTCCAACCGGCGGCATATACTAAGTCAAGATCAGGTTTTGCCAATTCCATAATCACTTTACCCTTTCTATCTTTCAACATGATTTTGGGTTCCATGTCTACTCTACTATAAGTATCAACATAATAATTATGAGATTTCAAGAAACTCACATTATGTTGTCCGTCTTCCGTACTTAATGGGGTCACTCCTTCTTTATCAATATCAACTTCATACAGCATATAATAAAAAGGATTAACCTTCTTATCTTTTCCATATCCGTACAAATAAACCTTACGTTTCAATGTATCAATCGAGTTAATATAACCTGTTACCCATTCACCAGAAGTCATTGTATTTTTGAGATTTCCATCTCTATCGTAATGATAATAATGTCCCCAACCTGTACGTTCTGAACGAAACAGTATATCCTTTCCATCATTCAGGATTGCAACATTACGAGCATGCGGATCACGATATGGCTTATCTTCCTCATGAATAATTTCCTTTACTTCCAAAGTAGAAAGATTAACTGAGCATACATCCACCTCATCCCAAGTACGTTTCGTTCGCTCAAAGAATAAATATTTACTATCAGAAGTGACATATAAAGGCATAACATATTGATCTTGCCATTTGTCTATTTCAGCCTTTTTGGCAGTCTTTTCTATTATATCAATAATTGTCAAATCATTCTGAGTCACATATTTGTCACCCGGGAACTCATACTTATACGACTTTAATGAAGGATAGTCGCTCAAAGAATTAATAACCCAAAAGTTACGTAGCTTACGGTTATCATCACGTACAGCATATATATGCCGATTATCCGGGCACCAACGTGCCAATGTAGGCATCTCTCCCTCTTCTCCAGGTTCATAATCATCATCGCGTGCATAAGAAAAGTCTTTCATACCATCGACGGTCAACTGCACTTCGGTTGTATCTACCCCTAATGCTTTATTTCCCTTTATGTATAAATTATGATTCTTAGCATACAAAATATATTTCTTATTAGGAGAGAAATTCATCCATGTATAGGTCGGTTCTAACGACTCTTTATTTTCTTCTTTCTTCTCAAACAGCGTCAATTTATCCGTCAAGCGATTATAGCTATATTGTTTACCCTTATAATCAAACACAAACGAACGTTGGTCTTTAGAAAAAGTAACAGATGATATGTCCAATTTATTTTTATCTACTACACCTTTGGTGAATTCGCTCAACTGCATAGCCATTTTCCCCTTATCAAAAAGAGGTTCACGTTTTCCTGCAGCAGGCATCACATAATAATATTCTTTACCAACTGTCGTTTGAAACTCAAACCAAAAATTATCTGTATCATTAATTTCCCGTGGATATATCGATAGACTATTATGAGATAATTTACCTCCTAAAGTAAAATCATAAAACTTCTGTGCCAATTCATAATTAGCTTGCTGCTGAGAAAACCCCAACTGAAAACTCCAATACATTGACAGTATAGTAAACAATATTTTCTTATTCATACACAAGTTTAGTTATCATAAAGATAGGCCCACGCTTTTCAACGTGAGCCTGGTATTATAAAAAGATTCTATTGGAAAGTATAAGTAAACACTCCACTAGCATTACCAAACTTATACAAAGTATCCACTATTTTTCCAAAGTTATTATTATCCTTATCCTCTGTTTCCGGACTTGGATAAAGCTGATTCACGGTTATATTGTCCAACACTTTATCCTCCTCTACTACCTCATAAATAAAGAAATCACCATTTTCTAATGCAACCCCTAAATGACCATTATGGTATATATCACCGTCCCTTGTATACTCTTCTACATCATGACTGGATATAGAAACTATATTTTGATCAAACTTTTTCAACAATACAGCATTACTAGTAGAGCCGCCATATGGGCAATACCATATCTCCTTTCCACTGGCAAATACAACATACTTTTTATGTTGGAATACAGCCATATCAACATAACCTGCTGCAAACACTCTAGCATCAACCGGAACCTCTTTAAAGTCAGTGACAGTCACTATACCCCCACTTGTATCTCCCTCAAGTCCAAAATAGCGCATACTATATGTACCTTTTTCTTCCATTAACGCAAGCCATTTAGGAACAATATATGAATCTGTCACATCAAAACGATTATCACGTCCGCAGGTTGCAGGTATCATTGCTATGACATTTTTGCTCATTTGTTTAAAATGCTTCTCATCCGTATTCTCTGTGAGCTCAACAATATTTCCATCGTTTCTAGATGAATTCTCAGTGATTGCAGAAGGAGTTCCGTCAAGAGAATATTCATTATAACGACCTGCATCCCAAATACCGACCAAAGAATTGTCCTCTGTACAAGCAGGAATTACATAATAATTACGATTGTATAATTTATGAGCCTGATATAATCCCTTAAACTTTGTACTATTTGCTAATGGTACCGAAATATATGAACCTGCATGATAGTCATTAGCCAATACTTTTCTATGCAAATATATAAACCCATTTTTATCTCTAATTAGCTTTGAAGAAAATGTCATCGCTGCTTCTACCGGTTCAAAGTTTTCAGGAAGGTCATTTCCAAACTCTTCCTTTGTATAAACTTCATGCTCCATCGTATTTCCATTCAGTTCAACCCAATTATCCTTTCCTTGCATAACCACGATCTCATCATATACAGCATCCGAAAAGCCAAAATCATATTCCACTCCAATATGCTCCATTAATCCTTTCGGCTCTGTCCCCAAGTCAGGACGAAAATACTTTTCAACATCATAGAATATAATAGAATCACGCTCAACAGGATTCCCCTCCGCATCAATATCATCACGCTTCACCGTTCTCATTTTTATAAAGGAAAGAGCGGATTTTCCGTCCTTTTCCGATAGTATTAACCAGCCAACCAAATAAGGAGAACGCACCGTTATTTCCGCTGATTTAGAAAACTTCACACCTGTTTTATTATCCACAACTGAATATGTCACTTCATACTTACCTGTTTTTGCTGCATTAAATGTATAATCAGGAGTCTTTACATCTAGCAGTTCCCCATCTAAATACCACTCATAACTCACATCCGGATGAATACTATCAATTGTAAATTTAAATGTAGGTTTTAAATACAGATCCTCTTCCACAGATACTGTATACCATCCATTCATATTCTCAATCGATCCATTCAACTCATTGATTTGCCTATAATTAAAATCATTTTTATCATCCAAACAGCTACTGATACAACA
>OOIG01001877.1_pt1 | contig 14958 bp, 11 predicted proteins | sample 1692091 | NCBI WGS metagenome assembly OOIG01 (sample SAMN06348188, study PRJEB24527) | human gut metagenome | biome: human gut; feature: ankylosing spondylitis patient; material: feces | host: Homo sapiens | place: China | collected 2015-10
GGGCTTCGGGCGGAATATTTATGCCCTTTTGAGTTTTAGCGGACAGCAATAATATAAAAGACAATATAGATAACCCGGCCCTTACCGTAGATGTACTTTGCAACCTGGTAGGCATGAGCCGTACAAGTTTCTACAACAAACTCAGGGCATTGACCGACCAGGCTCCGGGAGATTATATCCGTCTGATCCGGTTGAAGTATGCCGTGCAATTATTGAAAGAGAACACACATAGCATAACAGAAATAGCAGAAATGACAGGATTCAGTGATGCGAAATACTTCCGTGAAGTATTCAAGAAGCATTTTAACGTAAGTCCCAGCCAATACGGCAAAGAAAAGAGAACAAACAAGAAAGGAGGAGAAAAGAAAGAATGAACATCTATCTCGAATCATTTGGAATTTTTTTTAAAATAGGCGCCTTTACTATCGGAGGAGGGTACGCAATGGTGCCGCTTATTGAGAATGAAATTGTTACGAAGCGGAAATGGATTGCGCAGGAAGATTTTATCGACCTGCTGGCTATCTCCCAATCTGCTCCGGGCATTTTGGCAGTCAATATTTCTATCTTTATAGGATACAAGTTGCGTGGTATCCGAGGAAGTATTATCACAGCATTAGGAACAATTTTGCCTTCCTTCATCATTATATTGGCGATTGCTCTATTTTTCCATAGTTTTAAAGACAACCCGATTGTGGAACGCATCTTCAAAGGAATCCGACCGGCGGTAGTGGCACTTATTGCCGCCCCGACTTTCACAATGGGCCGGTCCGCTAAAATCAACCGCCACAACCTGTGGATTCCTGTTGTTTCGGCACTGCTGATCTGGCTATTGGGGTTCTCGCCTATCTGGATTATTATTGCTGCGGGAGTGGGAGGCTTCCTCTGGGGAAAATTTAGAAAAGTAGAAAGTTGAGAATGGAGAGTCGAGAGTTATCGTTCCCTGTTCATTATTCAAGATTCATGGTAAAAAATTAAAAAGAGATGATCTATCTTCAGTTATTCTATACGTTTTTTAAGATCGGGCTCTTTGGATTTGGAGGAGGTTATGCGATGCTCTCCATGATTCAAGGGGAAGTAGTAACCCGTTATGATTGGGTGAGCTCGCAGGAGTTCACGGATATTGTTGCAATCAGCCAAATGACACCGGGACCTATCGGGATTAATGCGGCTACGTACGTCGGATTCACCTCTACGGGGAGTGTCGTGGGATCGGTCATTGCTACCTTTGCTGTAGTCCTCCCCTCCTTCATCTTGATGCTGACCATTAGCAAATTCTTCCTGAAATATCAGAAACATCCGGTAGTAGAATCCATATTTAGCGGACTGCGTCCCGCAGTTGTCGGCCTGTTGGCTTCCGCCGCACTGGTATTGATGAATGTAGAAAATTTCGGTTCACCGACAACTGACACTTACTCATTCGTTATCAGTATTATCATCTTTCTAGTCGCTTTCATCGGAACCAGAAAATATAAAGCTAATCCTATATTAATGATTATAGCCTGCGGCATTGCAGGATTATTGCTTTATTAATTGCTGGGGTGGTAGGCGGATACACAATATTGAAAATAAACGACTTATGTATTTTCCTACCACCTCCCCCTACGGGGACTCCTCCTTCCCGAAGGAGGAGAATTGAAGATACTACTGAATTGTTAGTCAGCCTCTTTTTCTATTCTTCACTTATTACAGTTTTACTTTTATCACAGTTTTACTTTCTTGCTAACCGACTTCGATTCATTATGAAGACGGTCTAACGCAGTCACCACATAGCGGTACTTTGTTTTTCCTGTTTCGTATGGAAGTTTGTAGAAAGGATTACGGGTGATAGCAACAATATGTGAAGGGTCGTCAAGATTCACCTTTTCTTTTCTGCCAAAACGATAGACCACATATTGCACAGCCTTATCCATTTCCGTTTCAGCTTTCGGAGCAGTCCAGAAAAGCACATAGCCGTCTTCAGTCCATATTTTCTTCATCTTGCGCACCTTGTCTGGAGCCTTATCATCCATAAAGTCGAATACGGGGATTAATGCCGGATATTTGTGATATTCCGAAACCAGCGCATCGCGATATCTTCCCTGATTTTCAACAACAGCTGCCGCATACCATTGACAGCTACCGCCAATCGTCTGATAAGCACGCTGTAAAGCCATTTTCCGGGGAAGCTGATTCATAGAAGGATTCTGCGGGTCAGCGTGCTGAATCGTATTTGTCACTGACTGGCCGATAAATAACGGACGGTTCTCCGAATGCGTAGCCCACCACTTCACCAATGTCTCATAGTCGGCCGCCTTATGACCGATTTCCCAGTAAATCTGCGGAATATTATAATCAATCCAGCCTTCACGCGCCCAGAGCAGAACATCAGCATACAGATCGTCATAATTCTGCAAGCCATTGGTATTACTTCCCAACGGGTCACTTTTCTGATTACGATAGATTCCGAACGGACTGATTCCGAACTTTACCCACGGCTTCACCCCCCGAATGGTTTCGTGCAATTTCTTAATCAACACATTCACATTACTACGTCTCCAGTCCGCCTTGTTAGTAAAGCCTCCGCCATAACGGGCAAAACTTGCGTTATCGGGAAAATCGACTCCCTTAATAGGATAAGGATAGAAATAGTCATCCATGTGGATAGCGTCCACATCATAGCGAGACACAATATCCGTCACGATCTTACAGATATATTCACGACTCTCGGGAAGTGCCGGGTCGAAGTACAATTGGTCTCCATAAGTAACAAACCATTCCGGATGCTGATTATATATATGTTCCGGCGCCAACTGGTTCTTCAGGGAGGTTTTCACCCGATAAGGATTAATCCAGGCATGAAACTCCATATTCCGTTTCCGGCATTCCTCAATCATAAACTGCATCGGGTCCCACATAGGCGAAGGCATTTGTCCTTGTGTCCCTGTCAGAAAACGGCTCCACGGTTCATGTTGCGAAGCATACAACGCATCCGCTTCGGGACGCACTTGAAAGATAATCGCATTAATACCCGCCCCTTGAAGCGAGTTCAACTGGCTAATCAGTGTTTGTTTCAGTCGTTCTGTGGGAACACCGCGAAACTGTCCGTTGACAGCCTGTATCCATGCAGCACGAAACTCACGTTTGGGATATTTGTCGCCCGTCGGCACCTGTGCCCTCACTCCCACAGCCAGAAGAAGAGCCAAAAGTAAAAGATAGTTTTTCAGCTTCATAATATTCTTAAATCGTAATAATGTGACGCAAAGATAATACAAACTCCCGATAAATTCGCTAACTTTGCCGACTACCATAAAACAAGGAGCATTTTATGTCAGAAAATAACTATATTTCGATCAAAGGCGCACGAGTAAACAACCTAAAAAACATCGATGTAGATATTCCACGCAACAAACTTGTTGTCATCACCGGATTATCAGGTTCAGGAAAATCATCTCTCGCTTTTGACACCCTCTACGCAGAAGGACAACGCCGCTACGTAGAAAGCCTAAGTAGCTACGCACGCCAGTTTCTCGGACGAATGAGCAAACCGGAATGCGATTTTATCAAAGGCATCCCGCCTGCGATTGCCATAGAACAGAAAGTAAACAGCCGCAATCCCCGTTCCACCGTAGGAACTTCCACAGAAATTTATGAATATCTCCGTTTGCTGTATTCCCGTGTAGGGAGGACATACAGCCCTGTAAGCGGACAGGAAGTGAAGAAACATTCGACGGAAGACATCATCAACTGTATGCTATCACACCCGGAAGGGACAAGATACACCGTACTGACCCCTATCCACCTGCGTGAAGACCGCAGCCTGCAACAGCAACTGGAAATAGACCTCAAACAGGGATTCAACCGTATCGAAGTGAACGGTGAGATGAAACGTATTGATGAATACAAGCCCGTAGCAGGCGACGAAGTTTATCTGCTGGTAGACCGTATGGCAGTAGCCGACACCAAAGATGCTATCAGCCGCCTCACCGACTCTGCCGAAACAGCCATGTACGAAGGCGACGGAACCTGTATGCTACGCTTTTACCTGCCGGACGGAACAACACAACTGTTCTCCTTCAGCACAAAGTTCGAAGCAGACGGTATCACTTTTGAAGAACCCAATGACCAGATGTTTTCATTCAACTCCCCGATCGGTGCCTGCCCCACCTGTGAGGGCTTCGGCAAAGTTATCGGTATAGATGAGCATTTGGTGGTTCCCGACCGTTCTTTATCTGTTTATGAAGGAGCGATCGTATGTTGGCGCGGTGAAAAAATGGGAGAATGGAAAGAAGAGCTGATCCACAATGCGGAGAAATTCGACTTCCCGATTTTCACTCCTTATTATGAACTGACGGACAAACAGCGCCGGTTGCTTTGGGAAGGAAACCAATATTTCCACGGTATTAATGACTTCTTCAAGATGCTTGAAGAAAATCAATATAAGATACAATATCGTGTGATGCTTGCCCGGTATCGCGGAAAAACACTTTGCCCGAAATGCCACGGTACCCGTCTGAAACCGGAAGCCGGCTATGTACGCGTAGGCGGAAAGAATATTTCCGAACTGGTAGACCTGCCTATTTCCGAATTAAAGCAGTTCTTCGATCACTTGGAACTGAACGAGCACGACAGTAATGTAGCCCGCCGGATTCTGATGGAAATAAACAGCCGTATCCGTTTCCTGATTGATGTAGGTCTGGGGTATCTGACACTGAACCGGCTCAGTAACTCCCTGTCGGGTGGAGAAAGCCAGCGTATCAATCTGGCGACATCACTGGGAAGCAGTCTTGTAGGTAGCCTCTATATCCTCGACGAACCCAGTATCGGTCTGCACAGCCGTGACACCGACCGCCTGATTAATGTGCTGCGCCAACTGCAACAACTCGGTAACACGGTAGTAGTTGTAGAACATGACGAGGAAATCATTCGTGCAGCAGATTATATTATTGACATCGGTCCCAACGCCGGACGTCTGGGAGGAGAAGTCGTCTATCAGGGTGACATGAAAGACCTCAAAAAAGGAAGCAACAGTTATACCGTCCGCTATCTTTTGGGAGAAGAAGAAATTCCCGTCCCCCAACATCGCCGTCCGTGGAATAATTATATTGAACTGAAAGGTGCACGCGAGAATAACCTGAAAGGAGTAGACGTCCGCTTCCCGCTGAATGTAATGACAGTGGTTACCGGCGTTTCCGGTTCCGGGAAAAGCACGCTGGTACGTGATATTTTCTTCCGGGCATTGAAGCGTGAGTTGGACGAATGCAGTGATCGTCCGGGAGAATTTTCATCTATCGGAGGCAGTCTGCGCGACTTACGGAATGTAGAATTTGTAGACCAGAATCCGATCGGCAAATCATCCCGTTCCAATCCCGTGACATATATCAAGGCTTATGACGAAATCCGCAAGCTATGGTCGGAGCAGCCACTCGCCAAACAAATGGGATATACCGCCGGTTTCTTCAGTTTCAACAGTGAAGGCGGACGTTGCGAAGAATGTAAGGGTGAAGGCACCATTACCGTAGAAATGCAGTTCATGGCAGACCTCGTTCTGGAATGTGAATCCTGCCACGGGAAACGTTTCAAATCCGACACACTGGAAGTGAAATTCCACGACAAGAACATCTTTGATGTACTGGAAATGACCGTGAACCAGGCGATTGAATTCTTCAATGAACACGGACAGAAGAAAATTGTAAAAAAGCTACTCCCGTTGCAGGATGTAGGACTCGGGTATATCAAACTAGGCCAATCTTCTTCCACTCTTTCCGGTGGTGAGAACCAGCGTGTGAAACTAGCATTCTATCTGAGTCAGGAGAAAGCCGACCCGACTCTGTTTATCTTTGACGAACCGACAACAGGTTTGCATTTCCACGACATCCGTAAACTTCTGGATGCTTTTGACGCCTTGATCCGCCGTGGACATAGCATCGTAATCATCGAGCATAATATGGATGTTATCAAATGTGCCGATTATGTGATTGACCTCGGCCCGGAAGGTGGAGATAAAGGTGGGAACATTGTAGCGGTAGGTACTCCGGAAGAAGTAGCCGCTTGCGGAGCAAGCTATACGGGTCAGTTCCTGAAAGAAAAGCTGAAATAAGTCAAGAGTCAGAAATGGAGAGTTGAGAGATGTTTTGCAGCAAATATAGCGCAATAACTCTCCACTCTCCATTCTCAAATTATTTAAAAGTAGAATCCGAATCCTACTTTAATGCCGAAACGTGAATTATCGGAGTCATCAAAACGCCATTTATAATAAACAGCCGGTTCGATAGTTACTGTCCGCGACAGGAAATAAGCATATCCGGCTTCGATACCCAATCCCCAATCGTTGTTATGACCGCCACCTTTATAACGTCTGCGTTCCCAATCGAGGCCACCACCGATATAAACACCTGTAGTATTAAAATAACAACGTGCTCCCGTACCTAATGTATATATATCTACCGGTTGTGACCAGTCAGCTCCTGCATTTACCATTAATGCAAAACCGTCTGCCAGAAATGTACCGGCTTGCGCGCCGATCCCAAATTTAGCATCATCATTTTTACTGTAAGAAAAGTCCAACCCTGTAACGGAAGGATTTAGAATCATAGTTCCTTTCTCAAATTGTGCCTGTGCAGCTATTGATGCCAACAGCAGACAAATAGCTAAAGCTAATTTCTTCATAAACTTACTTTTTTAAGTGAATAGATTGTTCGTCTTTTTTACGGCGTTCACGCATTTGTTCCTTCTTCCGGAGCACGAGCCAAAGCAGGAGTATGACATAAGAACCCGCCACCGTCAGATACTTTTCCGTCTGGCTCACTTCCGTATTACGGGGTAACAGATAAGCCGCCGTCACGGATACATAAATAAGGAATGCAAGTGCAACTCCCGTTGATCTTTTTATTTTCTTCATTCTGATAATTTTCTTGTTTTCTGCTTGCTCAGCCAGACAAAGAACCACACAATAGCAACCACCACACATCCTACACCGATGTAATAAGAGATTGCGTGCGACAGTCCCAAACCTTCAGGAGCAATACATATATAAGTAGAACACACACTTGTCATAAACAAGGCAGGTATCAAAGTAATGACATACGGTTTCTTGGATACCGCCAGATAAACCGTTATTGCCCAGAGGGTAAACACAGCCAATGTCTGGTTGGCCCAGGCAAAATAACGCCAGATCATATTAAATCCGTTCGCATCACGCAGGCTATACAGAAGTAAACCGATAGCCGCCACGAACATCGGAATACAGATGTATAAACGACGACGCATACTCTTTTGTTCCAAGCCCAGGAAATCCGCCACAATCAGACGGGCAGAACGGAAAGCCGTATCGCCCGAAGTAATCGGAGCAGCAATCACTCCCAAGATAGCAAGCACACCCCCGATTGTTCCCAGCCACTCTTTTGTGATTGCATCTACTATGACGGAAGCATTACTTTCTTCCATCCCATTCTCATGGAAAAAGTAAGTAGCGGCGGCAGCCCAAATCAGTGCAACGATGCCTTCGGTTATCATTGCACCGTAGAACACCGGACGCCCATGACGTTCCGAAGTCATGCAACGAGCCATTAAAGGACTTTGTGTAGCATGGAAACCGGAAATTGCACCACAGGCAATACTCACAAACATTATCGGAAAGATAGGAAGTTCACTCGCCTCCGGGTTCGTATTTTGCAGTCCGTCCCACAGTTCCGGCAAAGCGGGATGATTCACATAAAGCATGACGAGAATCCCCACAGCCATAAACAACAAGGCAATTGCAAACAACGGATATATCTTACCTATAATCTTATCTACAGGCAACAATGTAGCCAAAATATAATACGCAAACACAACGATAATCCAGAACGTAGCATCCAGACTTTCCGGCGTCAGCTTCGCCAGCAATCCCGCAGGACCGGCCACAAAAACCGAACCGACCAAAATCATCAGGATAACGGTGAAACCTCTCATTATCTGTTTCGTCGTAAGTCCCAAATAGCGTCCGATAATTTCCGGCAAACTCTCGCCCTCATGACGCAAGGAAAGCATTCCGGCAAAATAATCGTGCACCGCCCCGGCAAAAATACTTCCCAACACAATCCATAAATAAGAAGAACTACCGAATTTAGCTCCCATTATTGCACCGAATATCGGACCTAGTCCGGCAATATTAAGGAACTGAATCATAAAAATCTTCCAGGTCGGCAATGGAATATAGTCTACTCCATCAGCCTTGGTCAGAGCCGGTGTTTTACGGTCGTCGGGACCAAAGACGCGTTCCATCAAACGTCCATACGTAAAATAGCCTACTATCAACGCCAGTAGGCATAGAGTAAATGTTATCATAGTGTGTCGTTTTTTTAGCTTGGCAAATGTAACATAATCTCACGAAACAGCCCAACATTACCGACACTTTTACTAACTTTGCAGGGATTTAAAACAAAAAATAAAGAATATGCGCCTATCTATTCTCATTCTTTCACTTTTGTTTCCTTTCCTCTCCGTGGCAGCGCAGCCCAAACATGAAGTCCGCGCCGCATGGCTCACAGCGTTGTATGGTCTCGACTGGCCCCGCACACGTGCTGTCAGTCCTCAAAGTATCCGCAAGCAAAAGGAAGAATTGGTGGATATCCTCGATAAACTGAAGGCTGCCAATTTCAATACTGTCCTGTTTCAGACACGCACACGCGGGGATGTGTTATATCCTTCGTCTATCGAACCTTTTAATTCTATCCTGACAGGGAAATCCGGCGGAAATCCCGGTTATGATCCGCTCGCTTTTGCCATTGAAGAATGCCACAAGCGGGGTATGGAATGCCACGCCTGGATGGTAACTATTCCGTTGGGAAACAGGAAACACGTTGCCTCGCTCGGCAACCGGTCCGTCACCAAGCGGATGAAAGATATTTGCGTACCTTACAAGAACGAATATTTCCTTAATCCTGGACATCCGGGAACTAAAGAATATTTGATGAAACTGGTACGGGAAGTCGTGAGCCGTTATGATATAGACGGGGTACATTTCGATTATCTGCGTTATCCGGAGAATGCTCCTCTCTTTCCCGACAAATATGATTTCCGCCGATACGGGAAAGGGCGTACACTGGACCAATGGCGGCGGGATAATATTTCTGAAATTGTACGTTATATATATAAAGGTGTAAAAGCAATGAAGCCTTGGGTGAAGCTCAGCGCCAGTCCGGTTGGGAAATACCGGGATACTTCGCGTTATCCTTCCCGTGGGTGGAACGCTTTCTTTACTGTTTATCAAGACCCGCAAGGCTGGCTTGGCGAAGGTATTATGGACCAGATATATCCAATGATGTATTTTCAGGGAAACAGTTTCTATCCTTTTGCCCTTGACTGGCAGGAGCAAAGCAACGGACGACAAGTAATTCCGGGGCTCGGCATCTATTTCCTTCATCCCGACGAAGGTAAATGGACACGGGACGAGATAGACCGTCAAATAAACTTCATCCGGAATCATAAAATGGCGGGTGAAGGCCACTACCGGGTAAAATATCTCATGGAGAACACTCAAGGCATCTATGATGAACTAATCGAGAACTTCTACGCATACCCGGCTTTACAGCCACCGATGCCCTGGTTGGACAATGTTCCGCCCACAGCTCCGTCCGGACTGAAAGTAAGGACTATCGACAGTGGATATACGGAATTGAAATGGCAGGCCGCTACCGACAATGATCCACGTAATAATCCGATGTACATTATTTATGCATCGAATGAATATCCGGTAGACACCAGTCGGCCGGAAAATATCGTTGCACAGAATATCAGAGAGACAAGTTATATCTACGCCCCTATCCTGCCTTGGAATGCCAAAAAGCATTTTGCCGTTACAGCCGTAGACCGTTACGGGAATGAAAGTACAGCGGCACAGAAATAACTTCCCCCTACCCAGGAGCAAAGAGCCGGATTAAATACTACATAAGGCATAAGAATGCACGTTTTACAGTAAGATAACCCGTATTTTGCAGCTTAATAATCCGGTTGGAGTATCAGTCTTTTTATAGCCCACAGACGCAGGCTGTACAGCCCACGCATGCAAACCGTACAGCACACGTATGGAGGCTGTACGTCACACAGCTGTGGGCTATAAATTTAACGCCTTTCAAGGCGGATTATTAAGCCATGATAATCGGATTTATGCGTGCCCATTACAATAAAAACAAGCCAGCTTACGCGACCTTTATCCAGTTGTCTTATCTATGACAGATACCCTGTTTTTTGCAGTAAAAGTATGATAGATACCCCCTAATAGAAGGCATCTATCATACTTATTTCTCTGATAATTAGAAGAATATTAAAATCAATGATAGATATGACAGACATTTATTTCATTATGTAATAAGTAAAAACACGGATAAAAATCAAAGAGGAATAACAACTTTATGTTCCTTCTGATTTCTGAAAATAACAAGCTCTGCCTTTTTACTTGTATCCACGTGCTTCAACGCCTCCTCCATATCATCTAAATTATTGACCGGCTTTCCATTTACACTAAGAATAACATCATTCGAAGCAATAAAATCTCGGACTTGATTACTACCTAAGACATCTACAGAAACGACATAAACTCCCCGTTCCGTATCCATACCCGTAGCAGAACGTTCCTCCAATGTATCCAGATTCTTAAACGTTACCCCTTTCCAAAACATCGTTTTAGTATCCGTTGCATGACCTGCCACAAGTGGAACGGGCATCACAGGACTTGCAGCCAACCGTTTCAAACGAGAAGACAGCACTCCGAAATTATTCATCGGAAAATTACGGAATCCTCCTTTGGTTACGACTTCAGAATCGTCAGCTACATTAAAATTACCTTTCGCAGCATTTATAAACTTGACTGTGGTTACTATAGAATGAGCATCCCCACCAAGTTGGCGAGCTGCAAGATACGCCAAACTGTCTGCAAATATGTTATAATCTACCTCTCTGCCCCAACCACGCACACTTATAGGTTTATATTTGGTCATTACAATGTTACGTGAAAAGACATCTCCGCTATTTTTAAACCACAAATGCGGGTGAAGCGTATTATTGACGATAATATTATTCTCAACAGTCCGATAAAACCCTTCACGCAATTTAATGCCGCCATTCAAACAAAGATTATTGTAAATCTGGTAATTACTGGAACCATCGTCCAAATCTATATCCCATCCTCTATCACAACGCAAACGATTATGGCGGATAATGATAGGTTCGACCACGTCTGCCAAAATCAACGCAGGCTTTTCATTCGTTATTTGCGTCATTATATTATAATTCGGATGCCAGAAACGGTCACGCCCCCAGGAGTTGATAGTTCCATGGTCACCTGTTTCCTTCACGGTATTAAAAATGTCATTGTATTCGATAATATGTCCTCCCCATGTGCCTTCGCTGATATTAATTCCGGCACGGGGAGTATTGTAAATACTGTTATGACTTACCGTTATGTTGCGACACATGGAAAGCTCCACTCCGGTAATCTGCTTTTCAAACAAACCGATTGTACATATCAAGTTATCAGAGACCTCGCAATAAGCAGGATGATTGTCATTCTGAGGCCCTTTCGTATAATCCATTTTATCCAAAGGAACAAATTTCCCATACCTAAAACTCGGCGAACGTACTCCCGCCACATCCCCGACGAAGCAAATGGCACTGGCTCCGATAGAAGTCAGATAAGAACCGGTCACTGCCGAATAGCGATTATATTTATCAAAAAAGACACCATTCCCTCCTACGTTATGGATATAACAATCACGCAGAGCACATTTTTCCGTTCCCCTGAAAACAACGGTTCCTCCCCGATATATTGTCCAGTCCGAGCGGAGCAGAGGCTCATACTGTTCCATAAAGGTCCGTATCGTTTGTGTCAGCTCAATTCCTTGAATCGTTATGTTCTTCACCGGCTCGGATGAAGTTCCCGCAAACTCAATCAAGTTTTTAAGTTGCGGGGTCTCAAACGTCAGTTCGTTTATTTTTTCATCAGGTAAAGGATAATAATACAACCAGCCTTCTTTTTTATCATAGTACCATTCTCCCGGAGCATCCAATTCTTCAAAGATATTCTCCACCATCCTGTTTTCATTATGGATTCCCATAGGACGGTTGTTCTGCCAACCACCTTCCAGCTGTAACTCTCCCTTTTCATTTTTGCCTGTAATACGATAATGAAAATCACCCCAATCATGTTTATGCATGGCATGAAGGTATCCCCCTTCCGGGCATTTCCATTTTTTTACTCGTTCCGGGGCTGTTGCCAAAGCAGATGTGCCGTTAAAACGAACAGCTTTTTCATCATAATTAGGGTAACGTGCCATAGATTTCAATTCTCCATTTACGAAAAGCATATCCATAACCGGACTTCCTTTTACTACAGCCCGCATGATACCGTTTTTATATTTCTCCCATTTCAAGTCCAGTACAATCCCACTCGACAGTACGGTTTTCTCTCCGGGATAATTCTTTATTATCAATTCTTTCGAATCATTTCCATCATCAGAAGTCAGCATCAAGGGCTTATCTAAAACATATTTCCCCTCCCGCAAGTAAATTGTAGTGCTATTTTGATCCTTTCGGGCTTTTTCGACAGCTTCGTGAATTGAATGAAAAGGAGCCGACTGACTACCATCTCCACCCGATGATGCGTGAGGGGAAACGTAGTATATTGATTGAGCATAAATACCTATAAATGGTATCATTGACAGAAAAAGAAGAAGTGTTTTTATTCTTTGTGTTTTCATATAATATAATTATTTTGACTATAAAAATATGAACAAAGATAGCTTAAATAAAATACTCTACTAACGATAAATGAAAAATTAACAATCTCAGGTAACCAATGGGATGAATCCTATATCAAAAACAACCAAGCCCACACCATTCCTTTTTCAATGAGTCGGAGCAACCAACATCCACGCCCGGTAACAGCTTCTCTTATGGACAGGCACCAAAGGTAAATAGCCGGAGCATACTTTCCCCTCCCTGATTTCCAACGGATAAGTGGCCGACATCCGTTCATGTTCCTTCAAAGCTTCCCCCTCCGAAGGATGATAATCAATTCCCGAACATCCTGCTGAATCCGGATGTACATAGCAGTCATACAGGAAGCGCGTCATGACTCCCATATTCATGCGCAGATTTATTTCTACGCAAGGATGAATCCGAAAAGCTGTTTTTTCATTTTCCGGGAACCGGCAAATCATCATATCAACTCCCAGATAACCTTTATAAACAGAGCTTACCGACTTAGAAAGCTCACACTTCAAACGACTCTCCAAGTCCGTCAAAGCCCCTAAAGGTACGTATTGTGAAAGTTTCCCCCGGATTGCCTCATTAGAGAGCAGGTAGTTTCCTTCATACATTCCACTCTTTCCGGTACGGAAAAGAGAATATCCGGCAAACGTCACTTCACCTGCCCCGTCAGAATAAAACTCCAAAGCAAAATCCTCTACCTTATTATATATGGGTTCCGCAATAACCCCTCCCTGTAAAGCAGCCACACGCGTGCACCAACCGGAGATAAAAGGAGTAAATGTACCTTTGCACCAGTTTAACCCTTTCCCACTTCCCGAAAGCGGAGCTTTCAACAAACACCCTTCCCGTTCTTCCACGAAAGATTTCCATTCTTCCGGCGTTTTCAGATAATAAGATTCTCCACAGAAATGTTCATTCAACTGTAGTTCAGGAAGTAACGATACGGACTTAGAACGGTGAGAGTACTCCCGCCATACACTTATTTGTTGCATGGAAGGAAGTAGGGATTCATCCACTCCCAGTCCTGAAAGTCGTTTCCGTAAAGCCGCATCCCACCCCCAAGGACGGATATCCAATGCCGGTTCGGCAGCCAATTCCGGTTCCGTCATTAAATAGACCGGAATATCCAACAACTCCTGCATCCGCTTCAAATAATCGAGATTATAAGCAGAAGAAGCCAGCACCGCACTTCCCCGTTCCGCATACCACACAGGAAGCAAAGCCAGTTCGGAAGCCATACGCCTGGCAGAAGCCGGCGGCATATAATTCATTTCACCACTTGCCAACGCCAAATCATGCTCCGGATTGAATATATAAAGAGTCTTTTTAGCCATACCAAATGCAATCAATGCTTTATTCTGCAAATATATACAGGAAATAAACAGGAATCTTCACAATAAAGAGAAAGTTGTATTTAAAAGCACATTTTTGCTATCTCTACTTTGCAAATCCTAAAAAAAGCACTATATTTGCCACCCGAAAAACAAAGAACTGAAATGGAATCATTCTATCGCACACACGCTTACCTTGTTGAGCACACCAATGCCCCCGTTCGCCGCGATCTTATGGACGAGATTGACTGGAGTGACCGTCTGATTGGTATCAAAGGGACACGTGGCGTAGGAAAAACCACTTTCCTTCTCCAATACGCCAAAGAGAAATTCGGAACCGACCGTTCCTGTCTGTTCATCAACATGAACAATTTCTATTTCTCGGGGCATAGCATCGTAGACTTTGCCAACGAGTTTCAGAAACGTGGCGGAAAAGTTCTGCTGATCGACCAAGTGTTTAAGCATCCCGAATGGAGCAAAGAACTCCGTATGTGCTACGACCGTTATCCGAACCTGAAAATCGTATTCACCGGTTCGTCCGTGATGCGGCTGAAAGAAGAAAACCTCGAATTGCGTGATATTGCGAAAAGCTATAATCTTCGCGGATTCTCTTTCCGCGAATTTCTGAACCTGCAAACAGGTATGAAATTCCGGGCGTACAGTCTCGAAGAGATTCTCAGTACACACGAACAGATTGCCAAAGGAGTGCTTTCCAAAGTACGTCCGCTGGATTACTTTCAGGATTACCTGCATCATGGATTCTACCCCTTCTTCCTCGAAAAGCGTAACTTTTCGGAGAATCTGCTGAAGACAATGAACATGATGGTGGAAGTAGACATCCTGCTCATCAAACAAATTGAGCTGAAATACCTTTCGAAGATAAAGAAATTACTATATTTGT
>OOIG01001881.1_pt1 | contig 14916 bp, 19 predicted proteins | sample 1692091 | NCBI WGS metagenome assembly OOIG01 (sample SAMN06348188, study PRJEB24527) | human gut metagenome | biome: human gut; feature: ankylosing spondylitis patient; material: feces | host: Homo sapiens | place: China | collected 2015-10
TCAATAACTGTTAAGCAAAAAACGGCCCTCTGCCAATGAAAAGGCAGAGGGCTGAAATTTCATCTAATGTTATATCCCATATCAAGTCTGCGCATCCAATTGAAATGTGGCGCTCAAATAAACTTGGGATCAAAGAAAAAGTAAGTCGAGGGAATTTCCCCCGACTTATTTTTTCGTGCCCTGTACCGTCCGGTCTGCCCCATAGGTCACATTGTGTACCTATGAACATGAACCCTTGAGATTACAGGGATTCCCTCTGTCAGGCGGCTTCAATTCGGATATTTTTCTTCGACCGCTTTGGGCAATATCACTCTCAAGAAAGGGTAACGGTCCAATCCTTCAAGAAATTTTTAGCTAAAAAGAGGATAAATGCATTGGCTTGCAGTAAGATTCTGTCAAATACATCAACATAATTGTCGGTATTCAGTCCAAAAACTCCGGCAGCTTTCTCATGTCCCTTTCCTTTTCGATGTCCGGTTCCTGTTGACCGAAGTTCTTGTAGATTGCGCAAGAACTTAATTTGTTGCTGGTAATCAGGAAAGTTTAACTCGGAAAGCCAGTATTCTAACTTACTAATTCCTCCTTTGAGATCGGTTGGATTTTTGAATTGTTTAACAATTTCTTTTTCGTTTAGTGAGTCAATCATTGTTTTCACCAAGGATAAAACCAAATGGTCAAATTCTTCTTGCCCATCTGTTATCGGGAGATGTAAAGTTTTAAAATTGTACTCATCATTCTGAGAAAGGGGGAGGAATAAATCCCATTGATACTGTTCTCTCCAAGTATTTACAAACTGCTTAAAATTCGATTTGAACTTTAAATCAGAAATTTCCGGTTGCGTAAAGGCACATAAAAAATCTCTTTTCACCGCATTTGTACTGAGTCTTGCATCTGTCGCAATATTATACTGTTTCCAATGTGAGTGTTCCTGAACTGGCAAATCCCTCCCAAGATCTCCCAGATATACCGATACCATGTCTTTGTGTTCATTGTCAATTTCGATTCCCCACAAGGATTGGCAACGAAGGTAACCTGCCTCTACACTAAAAATATTAGGCCGAGATAGATATCTTTGCAACACCTCTTTCTTGAAAAAGACTGGCGTTAAATAATGGGGAGCACCGGGATTTGCTCCAAAATAATTTGATAACTTCGCAGGGTTTGATGTATAACTTCTTGGCTCTCCATACTCATCTATTCCAATAATATATTCAGGATACTCGTTTTCTTCATTGCGAGAATATGGTTCGTATCCGCACTCCTCAACAGGTTTGGGAAGCAAAATTCTTTTCCCCATCAAAATACTGTAAGAATATGTTTCAAGTAGTCTCTGTTCACCTCCCCATAGTCCAAAAAACAATCCGTCTTCATTTACAGTAGTAGAGAACTCTTTGAGTCCGTTTTTCTGTAGTGAGCCGGAAATCTTAACACGAATATCAAAGAATAGTAGAAGCGCCATTTGTTTCGCTGCAGCAAATTTCATCAAGCTTTTAAGTTTTATATATGCGCAGTCATTGTTTATAATTTTAGCAACTTCGGTGCATTCTCCGTTTTCTTCAATTTCATAAAAAATATTTGTATTTATGTCATGATATAAATTGTTCAGCAAGCGAAATTCTTCTGAAATCTCGACATAATTTGGCTTGATTCCATAGAATTCCCTATACTGCACTATATTCAAGCATGAATCAAAATTCAGGGGATTTGCCTCATATGTTATTTTGTCCCCGTATTCTATAAAGCCGGGGCATTGTGTTCCTATATAACTGTTCCAAGAATAATCTCTGTAAGCTTCGTCGATATTCTCTACAGGCATTAAAGCTGCCCAAAACGCAGCAGAAGCCCCATTTATATCTTTGCTTCCCGACACCTGGACCCAAAGTTCTCTTCCCAGTGTTTTCTTGAGAAACTCGATATTTTTCGTTTGATAGAATTGCTCTTTCAAATTGGTCATAGTTGCCCACCCTTGCCAACGGTTTACATTTAATCCTTCACAACGATCAGAACACAGAATTCACCATTTCAGTTTTTTTTCATATTCTCTGGCTGCAATTATGTATTGGAGAGAAATGCGAAAGCCTCTATAATTTCTCAGTATCACTTCTTGCAACTTCATTGGAAATCCTCCTTGTCTTTATTTTACGCCCTCTGTTTTGTTGAATTTTACCATGAAATCTGTTTTTATACAACTGCTGTTTTTACTTTATGTTAAATGTCACCGTGTGGTTTATAATGTCCTTATCTTGCAAAAGGAGATGAGGTCATGCCCAAAAAATATCCAGATGAATTCAAAGTCAAAGCAATTCGGCGCTATGAGAAGGGTGAATCCATTCAATCCCTATGTCAAGAACTGCACATATCTCAGAGTACGCTATATCATTGGCGGCGGGAATACTGTTCCATCCAAACCGCAACGCACACTTACACGCCGAAAGAATTCGATTCCATCACAAGGCGTCTTCAAAAAGCGGAACACAAGCTTGAGATCATTCAGCTATCGGGATATCTTTCCAAAGTCCCATTGCAGGATAGGATAGCGACTTTGGAACATCTCCATACTGAATTTACGAAGGTTTACAGCGTTCATGAGTTGTGCGAGGCATTGGATGTTGCCAGAGGCACATTTTATAATCATATTTTCCGTCGTGCTGACCGCAGTAAATATGAAAGCGAACAAGCACAGCTTGCATTGAAAGTCAAGCAAATCTTTGATGACAGCGAGCAGCGTTACGGTGCGGAAAAGATTCGCACAATCTTGATCTCAAATGGTCTGCATGTCAGCAAAAAACACATATCAGCCATTATGCAAGAGCTTGGCCTGCATAGTGTTCGCACGGATGCAAAGAAGCTTTATAAAGCACAGCAGCGCAAAAAGCAAGACCTCCTTAATCGTGAGTTTCGTGTTGATCATCCAAATCATATTTGGGTAAGTGACATCACATATTTTAAAATCAAAGGATCTTGGCTCTATCTTTGCGTCATTATTGATTTATTTTCCCGCAAAGTCATCGCTCACCGCATCTCTCGTTCTGCAAGTACACGGCTCGTGACAACAACATTTCGTGCTGCCTATGCTGAACGCGGAATGCCGAAAAATTTGACTTTTCATAGTGATCGAGGTGGACAGTATATTTCTGATGCATTTTCCAAACTACTGCAACAGTTTGGTGTCAAACAATCCTTTTCCGCAACTGCCCGTCCTCATGACAACGCTGTGGCGGAAGCTTTCTTTGCGACCTTCAAAAAGGAAGAAGCCTACCGCAGAGAATATACATCTGAACGGCATTTCCGGCAAAGCGTAGACGAGTACATTTGCTTCTACAATGAAGTCCGCCCACATGCGACACTAAAATATAAGACACCGCAGGCGTTTGAGGCTGCATATACCAACGATTATATCGAAAAGACGTGTTCAAATAGCGGGGGTGGATAGCGAAATCTTCTTTTCGATTTTGGCCTTTCAAGAAAAGTACTCAAGAATACGCAAAAACGGAAAGCCATGATAAATCAAGGCTTTCCGAATACGAAGCGGCCCGTGTTTCGATAAAAAAGTTCGAAACACGGGCCGCGTTCATATGGAGGTGACACCCAGATTTGAACTGGGGAATGAGGGTTTTGCAGACCCTTGCCTTACCACTTGGCTATGTCACCGTATGGAAAAAGGAGCAAATGCTTTGCAAAAACCCTTATATATCAGCACTTTGCGGATTTTCTTACAGCAAGAATTATAACACAAAAAACAGCATTTGCAAGGCCCTTAAAAATGCAGACCCTTGCCGCTATCCCAAAAGGTTGCCCGCCAGAAGAGGACGATGTCGGCGTAATGGACATGACTTTTTCGTTCTCCAAAATGTAAATTCGACCTTATTAAAAACCGCTATTTTTGACCGATGTTTTTTTGCTTTTCTCTCCGTTCCACGAACTTTTGAACTACTGTTTCATGGAAGAAACACACTTCTGAATCATGTGTTCCTGATAAATGATTCCGTAAATATATGTTTGTTCTCCAAGTCGGGTAATAGTTTGATTATCCTCTTTAATATACAAAAATTCAGAGCTGTACCAGCATCTTCAATGATGTCGGTGCAGCTCTTTTTTCATATATCCACTATTTTTTCCCGAAAGGAGGTGTCCCCCATGAGCTTTGTTCTTACCATTTTCCTCATTCTGTATCTCTCCAACAGCAATCAGCTTACGCCCATTCACATCTGGGTCATCGAGTTCTTTGTTCTCGGCTTTATCGCCTGTATCATCGGCACCAAAAATGAAAAATAAACCTCAAATCTGAAAGGAGAAGTTACCATGTCTACCAATGAAATCATCAGCAAAATCGAAGCACTCCGTGAATGGGAGAGCCTTATTGCCAACGCGCAAGAGGAAGCAGATGCACTCCGTGACAGCATCAAGGCAGAAATGGAACAGCGCGATTTGGAGGAGCTTGAGGCTGGAGCGTATATCGTCCGCTGGACTTCTGTGCTCAGCAACCGTTTCGACAGCTCTGCCTTTAAGAAAGCCTATGCTGACCTCTACAAGTCCTTTACCAAACAGGTCATGTCCCGCCGATTTTCCATCAGCGTGTAAAGGGGTGGAGAAAAATGAAACAGTTGACTTCGTATAACCGCGTCGCAGGGTATCTCAACAAGCTCTTTGATTTGCTCAACGGACATTATTTTGAAAATGCACTTACAAGACCGACCATCACGATACAGTCCACGCCTCGCGCCTACGGGCATTTCTCCACACGGGATGACACGTGGGTATCCGTTACGGGGAACAGCAACGAGATAAACATCGGAGCCGGTACGCTTGCCCGTCCCATCGAGAACGTCTGCGCCACACTTCTGCATGAGATGGTCCATTACTACTGCCATGTCAACGGCATCAAGGACACCAGCCGAGGCAATACCTATCATAACAAGCGCTTCAAGGAAATTGCCGAAAGCCACGGTCTGATAGTAGACCATGATGAGAAGTACGGCTGGACGCTGACCTCGCCGAGCGATGACCTCATTGAGTTCATTCTCAAAAATGAGTTGACTGATATCCTTATTACGCGGAACGAGTTCTACGGAATTGCGGTCGCAGGAACAGGAGCACACAACAGCACGGGAACATCAGGTCCGCCGAGGACATCAAGCAGCCGCAAGTATATCTGCCCTTGCTGCGGAAACAGCGTAAGAGCGACGAAGTGCGTCCATATCGCTTGTATGGATTGTCGCGAGGAGATGGTGCTTGCGGGATGAAGCCAAAAATTTTTCGCTTGACAGTATATCAAATAAGGAATAATATAAATACAGAGAGAAGGTGTCCTATGTTTGAAGTAGAGTTCTACCGATTGCCCGATAACACAGCTCCTGTTGAGAACTTTTTAGACTCGCTGGACGCGAAAATGAGGGCTAAATCCTTGCATGGACTCGCGATTTTAGAAGAATACGGAAATCGTCTGCGTGAGCCGTACTCTAAAGCCTTGGGCGATGGTTTGTTTGAGCTGCGTATCAAGTTCGCAAGCGACATCACGCGCATATTCTACTTTTTCGTCGTAGACAATAGGATAATCCTGACGAACGGATATGTAAAAAAGACGATGAAAACGCCAAAGACCGAGCTGGACTTGGCTCGTAAGTATAAGGCTGACTATGAGAGGAGGCAAAAGCCGTGAGCGATTTGAAAAGCTATCTGAACAAGCAGCTTGCCAACGCTGAATTTGCCGAGGAATATGAAAAGCTGAGACCGGAGTACGAGGCTATCCGCGCTATGATTGCCGCGAGGCTCGACAGCAACATGACGCAAAAGGAGCTTGCCGAGAAAACCGGTATCCGCCAGTCCAACATTAGCCGTATTGAGAGCGGAGCTTGCAGCCCGACCGTCGAAACGCTCTCCCGTATTGCGGCGGGGCTTGGCAAACAACTGAAAATTGAGTTTCAATAATCCGTAGAAAAAGCTGCGCTCTGTAAAAACAGGGCGCAGTTTTTTCATTCGAGCACACCTATCCCACAAGGTATACCTTTTCACACAGGCAAGAAGCCGGTGGTTTTTCCGTCCGAGAACGTCTGGAATCGTTTTTGGGATATGTACGGAAAGCCACCGGCCTATTTGTACACTTTTTTAAGGAGACAAAATGATGGAAAATCGAATTTACTACTACGCCCGCGTTTCGACCAAGGAACAGAATCTTGACCGACAGCTTGCCGCGTTTAAGGCGTTGGGCGCGTCGGAGCGCGACATCATCACAGATAAGGAATCCGGTAAAAACCTTGACCGTGCGGGGTATCAGGCGTTGAAAACGACGATGCTTCGCGCCGGTGATACGCTCGTTGTGAAGTCGCTTGACCGTCTGAGCCGCAATAAGGGCGACATCAAGGCGGAGCTGCAATACTTCAAGGAGCATGGAATCCGCGTGAAAATCATCGACCTCCCAACGACCATGACAGATTTCCCCACAGGGCAGGAATGGGTGCTGGAAATGATAAACAACATCTTGATTGAAGTCCTCGGCACGATAGCGGAGCAGGAACGCGCGACCATCAAGCAGCGTCAGCGAGAGGGCATTGAATCGGCACGGTCAAAGGGAAAGCACCTTGGCAGGCCGACGCTGAAACGACCTGAGAATTGGAAAGAGGTCTACATGGTTTGGAGGAATGGAGACATCACAGCAAAGGAGGCAATGCGGCAAACAGGACTAAAACGGAGCAGTTTCTATCGGCTCGTCAGGAATGAGAAAGAGAGGTGATTTTGGATGTTAATTTTCAATGAGAAATAAAAAGAAAAACGGCGCTCTGAGCGATTTTAGACAGGGGTGCTATCCCTATACTCGGAGCACCGCATAACGTCATTTACGATGAAATTTACAAAGAATACAAAGGAGATTTGACATGACTTTTGAGGGTATCATCATCTCGGCACTTTTCCCGTTTTTGTTCATTGCGGTCATGGTGTGGTCGCATCGGTGAGAGAGAACGGGAGAGATACAACCCTGTATCTCTCCCTCAGTTTCAGCCTATGGATGTATAAGAGGAACTAACTTAACGGTTCCGCTTTCCATGTTACTGCACTTATTTTTGCGCGAATATCTGCTTCTGTTATTTCTTCATACTGTATCATATGCGCGTTTGGACAATTCTGAACTGTACAGACGTATTCACCTGTCTTAGGAAGCCAGTCAACAACATAGTCATAAAATTTTTCATTAACTTCTACCGTTCCATATCTAATACTCATTTATATTACCTTTCTAAATACGTCGCTGCAAGACCAATGAAACCAGCTATAGCAGCTCCGAGAACGGCTTTTCCTCTGCTAAATCTCCCGTTGCGTCCGATAACTATCATCTACACTACGCCAAACCCCGTGCCTACACCAAATACCAGTAAAGAAGAAACTAAACGCAACAAAAACATCCATCAGTAGTAACCACTGGTATTTCATGGAGATAAGTTCTGCTATTGCCTCTATAGGATTCATTTGCACCCCATAAAACATATTTGTCCATAAAAGAAAAAAGAGTGCAAATCGTAAACCTCCACCAAGATAGTACCAAATAAATTGCACGGGACATCTTTCTTTCAAACTCCATACACTCACCATAAGACACACGCTCGAGAAGATTTCTATGATAAAATATAGGTAAAGTCCATATTTTATAATATAAAGTAGAGATAGCACAATTTTAATTACTGTAGCAGCAAAAGCCAGCTCCTTGCATTGAAAAAGCATTGCAACTGCTAAAAGAGCAATAGTAAATAGAAAAAAGATAATGCCGACCCGTGAGTAGTATACAAAATCATACACCATTGTTCCGAGCCGATAATTTGCAAGTCCACATAGGCACGCCAAAATGGCACATATTGCACCCGCTATTGCATAAATCTTAGGAGATGTTCCCTTTCTCGGACAAGTATTTAAAAAGGAAGAAAAGCGCGAAGATGCACACAAAGCAGAGTAGATTTTTTTTAATACAAACAAAACAAAAATAATTCCGGCAAGTATCGGCAAGAACTTTATTATAATAGTTACAAACACCTCTATTATCAACAGGACAGATGAGATAAGTGCAATAATCATAATTTTTCCCTCCAACGTCATTTTTGTTTCATTTATTATATCATGTCGTCTGATACACGTCAAGTTAGCTTGTTGCGATATTTTGTTTTGTTCCAATTTTGGGTAAACTATCTATAAAGGTGGGTAGTTTATTATGGAACACAATTTTGACAACTCCGAGCGCATGGAAAACCTCTCCTACGCCATCGGATATTACCGAAAGGCAAAGGGGCTTTCCCAAGAGCAGCTTGCGGAAATGCTTGACATCAGCCGCCAACACCTTGCATCGGTCGAAGCGCCAAGAATGAATCGCGGTATTTCTTTGGAGCTGCTGTTCAACATTGCAACTGTCCTTGAAATCGAGCCGTATCTGTTGCTGAAATTCCGACTGGAAAAATGAAATTGCCCTATCGTCTGTGAAAGGCGATAAGGCAATTTTTGTTTTATCAACTTCAAGTCCATCAGAAAAAAGCAAAGCGCCCATCCCCTACAATCACATAGGAAACGAGCGCTGCGGTTATTCTTATGAGATTTCGGAAAACCTCTGCGGTGTCATGATTTCTTCATAGCGCTTGATGTACGCATTGGCCTTTTCCTCGACCAATGCTTCAACGTACTTCTCAAACTCTTCCTGTGTCACGCCCTCTTTGCGGGCATAGAACGCATCGTAGCACTCCCAACAGAAGAATCCGTTGTCCAAAAGCTCTTTCAATACGTCGAGGTAGATACAGCTTTCATGCAGGAAGATTTCCGTTCCATAGAGCTTTCCGCCCTCGGCTTTGATAACGGCTTTCTGGTACGCTCTCATTATCGCGTCAACCTCCGCCGTATTCTCCACATGATGCCCCATTGCGTTGCGGGTATGGTTCCGTATCTCTTTTTCCGTGTCAAAATACCGCCTCATGTGCAGCTTTTTGATGACTTCACGAAGCTCTGTGAACTTTTGAACTACTGTTTCATTGGAGAAACATTCTCCTGAATGAACACATTCGTGCAGAATCATTTCATAAATATCTGTGGTTTCATTCTCCCAGTAGTGTTGATTCAAGGACAAAGTTATTCTTGGTACTGAGGATTTCACATCTTTGGATAGGTTTAGTCCATATTTGTTCAGTAATTCCTGTTTGATGAGCCGATGAAAATTTTCATCATGTTCTTCGGAATTGCTTGCTGATACACAGCTGTTTGTTGCGCGAAGTCCTATCTTGCGGATATAGTTTTTCTTCTTATCCCATGTGAAATGCAGTCTGAAGCTTATCGAAAGCTCTGGATAGTCGCTGTAATGCGTTTCGTTGATTTCATCGACCAATTCCTGATACGCTTCAAGATGTGGGTATCGTTGGTAGATAAGCTCTGAAATGTAATCTTCAAATTCTGTGTGGGACAAATCCTTTGGCTTTACGAGCTTTAGGTGAGAAGAGATAGCTACATCCTTAACAGCAATTTCGGAGCAAGTGGGAACAGCCTTCTTTCTGGCGTGGTTTTTGGTCGTAAACTCACCGATACCCTCCTGCTCACAATAGGCAAGGAGCTTCTGCTCATTATCGTAGTAATAGCGGTAGGTCTTGGCGTAGTTGTTCTTCTCATACCTGCTGCCGAAGCGGTACTTCTCGCATTCGGGGCTGATAAGGCCAATCTGACACATGAACTTGATGAGGTTAGAAGCATTGGCGGGTGAGCCTGCGATGGCAAGCATGTGCTTATTGGTCGTAGGAATAGGCATAACCGTACAGCCCTCGGCCGCACGGATATTGCGTTCGTGCTTTACAAAGGCGAGAACCTTGGAAAGCTGTTCCCTCTGCGATTTCTGTGACCTGTTCTTGGGAATCTGGAATGGCGGCAAGGTATAATCCTCGCAGCGAGTGGGTTTCCAGTTGCAGTCCTGTGCGGGGAATCTTTCCTTTTGCGCCTATTCGTGCAGGATGATTCTGTTATAAATACTAATAATATCCATCTTTTTTACTCCTTTTTCTAATAATTTAAAGATAAAAGAACGGCCTTGCCGATAACGACAAGACCGTTTTAAAAAATAGGCTTTATGCACCTAACAAAGCTTGTTCCGTGTCTATCATCGCAGCATTATCTTCGTTCAATGTTCATATTCTATTAGTACAGCTTCTTATCTCTTGTCCACTTTGTATTTGTGATTATAGCATGTAGTGTATGGTTTGTCAAGAGTAATTTGATAAAAATATTATTTTTCTTTAATATTCACATCAAAATTAGATAAATCTATTTTATTTTTGCAATTTTTAGTTTATAATTAGCTCAAATTAAATATGCACAAAAGTTGAGCGGAAAAATTATCTATTTTGACGAAAACAGATATTGCAACGCGGGCCTCATTACAATCCGAATACCTCAGCGAGCTTTGCGGTCGCGCTACACCTTCCGAAGCCTTGAAAGTTTTCCTTGTGTAAGCAGCTTAGCAGGGGAGAAGCTATCATGCTGCTGTGAGATATAGTCTGCGTCCAACTCGGTATAGCGTCTTGTCATGCGTAAATCAGAATGTCCCATCAGATGTTGTAGGCTAAACAGGTCGCCGCCGTTCTTCAAGAACAAGGTCGCAAAGCTGTGGCGAAACTGATAGGGCGTCAGCTTGATTCCGCTTTCCTGACTGTGACGGGCAAAGGCCTTGTCAAGATGCGTGACCTTGAGCTGGTGTCCCTCGTAATTCGGGAAAAGCCAATCGTCCCATTCGTCGGGCTTTCTTGAAATAAACATATCAACCAGATTGGCGACGTGACTGCTGAGATAGGCTGCGCGTCGTATGCGTGTTTTCGCCGTCAATTTATCGACTGTAATGCTTTTGCTGTTCCTGCAATAATCATCGTTGCGCAGGGACAGCAATTCTTTTGTGCGGATACCTGTATCGAGCATTACCATGCAGATAACATAGTCCCGCAGTCCTATATAGGTGCCTTGGTCGAGTGAGGACAGAAATTGCTGCAGCGCTTCAACGGACGCGGGCTTGATGTTGCCATCGTCCCGCCGTTTGCGAAGCTTGTGGACTTTGATGGGATTTTTGCCGATATAGCCTTGCTCGACCAGCCAATTCAAAAGAGCGTTGATGTTCTGAAAGGGCTTATTGTAGCGGGCAGGGGAGGTATCAGGGATTGCGGCGAAAAAGGTGAGAACGTCATTTTCGAGCTGTGCTTCGTCCAGACTGTTGCGGCTGTGCTGTAAAAAGCGGGAGAGACAGTTTCGATAGTCTTTCATCGTTTCTTCGCCAGTGTGCTGGGATTCCTTGACCAGCAGAAATTTTTGAATCGCTCCGTCCAAGGTCAGCTGCTGCGGCTTCATTTTTACCATTCGCATAGGTTCCTCCAAATTACAAACCCTTTCCCCAAAGGGCCGATTTTGAAGAAAATCCGTCTTGCTGAAAATGCAAAATTGCAACTTTTCACAACAAAAAACGAGAGATTCAACCGAAAATGGCTGAATCTCTCAACTCTGGAGGTGACACCCAGATTTGAACTGGGGAATGAGGGTTTTGCAGACCCTTGCCTTACCACTTGGCTATGTCACCGTATGGGAAAAGGAGCAAATGCTTTGCTCCTTTTTCATTTGGAGCGGGCGACGAGGCTCGAACTCGCTACCTCCACCTTGGCAAGGTGGCGCTCTACCAGATGAGCTACGCCCGCAAATGGTGCCTCCGGTCGGAGTCGAACCAACGACACGCGGATTTTCAATCCGCTGCTCTACCAACTGAGCTACAGAGGCATATCAAGCCGCTGTTGCAGCCTGATAATGGCGACCACGAAGGGACTCGAACCCTCGACCTCCGGCGTGACAGGCCGGCGTTCTAACCAACTGAACTACATGGCCACATTTTGGTGGGAACAACAGGGCTCGAACCTGTGACCCCCTGCTTGTAAGGCAGGTGCTCTCCCAGCTGAGCTATGCTCCCCACTCGAAGCCGTCTTACGAACGGCAAGGGTTATTATACTAAATCCCCCTCGCCGTGTCAACAATTTTTTTCAAGACTTTTGAAACTTTTTTTGACCCGGCAGAAGGGCGCGGTATGCGCGCCCTTACTTGCCGATTTTTTTCAGCTCATCGATCATGCGTCGCAGCTCCTCACCGGAGAAGCTGTGGATGCGGTCGCAGAACTGGCAGGTGAGGTCTGCCTTGCCCTGCTCGCGCAGAATGTCCTCCAGCTCCTTCGAGCCGAGGGAGAGCAGCGCGCGCTCCGTGCGCTCGCGCGAGCAGTAGCAGCGGTATTCGATGGGCGTCGTCTCCAGGATCTCGAGGTCAAAATCGGAAAGCACCGTGCACAGGAGGTTTGCCGGATCGGGATCGTCGCGGAGCTGATTTGTCACGCTGGGCGCGGCGTAGATGCCGCCCTCGACCTTGGCGATGGTATCCTCGCCCGCGCCGGGGAGGAGCTGAATGAGATAGCCGCCGGCGGCGAGCACGCTGCAGTCGCGGTCGACCAGCACGCCGAGGCCGCAGGCCGAGGGGATCTGCTCGGACTCGACGAAGTAGGCAGCCAGATCCTCGGCGATCTCGCCGCCGAGCAGGTCGACCGTGCCGACGTAGGGCTCCTTGAGCCCGAGGTCCTTGATAACGGTCAGGGTGCCGCCGTGGCCGACGGCGCTGCCGACGTCCAGCTTACCGTCTGCGCGCAGGGGAAGCTCCACGGAGGCGTCCTGCACATAGCCGCGCACGTTGCCCTCGGCGTCGGAGACGGCGAGGATGGTGCCGAGCGGGCCGTCGCCCTTGATCTGGAGCGTAACGCTCTCACCGCTGCCCTTGAGGGCGTTGCCCATCATGGAGACGCCGGCGAGCGCACGGCCGAGCGCTGCGGTAGCGACGGGGCTGGTGTGGTGGATCTGGCGGGCGCGCTCGGTGAGCGCACGGGTGTAGACGGCCGTGGCCTTGACCATGCCGTCCTTGGACATGGCTCTTACTAATGTGTCGTTCATAAAATCACTCTTTTCGGATACAGGAAATATAGATGCGCCCGTCTGTTTCGTTCGGGGCGCGGAGGCGGCAGTCGCCGTAGACGCGGATTTCGCCGAAGCCGGCGGCGGTCAGCCATTCGGTCAGCTCCGAAACGCTGTACCAGCGCTGATGGTGCTCCTCGAAGCTGCGCTCCCACGCGCCGTCGGCGCGGACGGAGAAAATGTCAACATAATAGTCCAGCAGGCGCGAGCGGCGGGAATACTCCGTGCGCCACACGCAGTAGACGTCCTCGCGTTCGTCGAGCCAGACCTGACCGTCCATCGCCTCGAGCTTGCCGAGGGCATGAACGTCGAACACGAGCGAGCCGCCGGGCGCGATGAACAGGTGCAGGCGGCGGAAGGTCTCGCGCACCTCGCGCGCTTCGGTGAGATAATTGAGGCTGTCGAGGCAGCAGATCGCCGCCTCCACCGTGCCGTAGAGGTCCAGCTCGGGCATGGACTGGTGCAAAAACAACGGCGGGACGCCGGTGAGCGTCTGCGCCTTCTCGCGCGCCTCGAGCAGCATATCCTCCGAGCCGTCCACGCCGATGAGTTCGTAGCCGCGCTCGGTGAGGAGGGCGGTCATCGTGCCGGTGCCGCAGGCGAGGTCGAGCACGGTATGAACCGGAATATGACTGCGCAGGAAGAGCTTTTCGACGAAAGCGGCGCGCTTTTCGTAGCCGACGTCCTGCGTCAGCTCGTCGTAGGAGGCGGCGAGGGCGGAATAGCTTTCCATCACTTCTCGCCCTTCATGCGCGCGAAGATGCGCTCGTAGCCGCCGTCGGAGTCGGTCAGCGAGCGGGCCACGCGCGAGATCGTCGCGCTGGAGGCACCGGTGCGCTCCAGAATCTCACTATAGACCTTGCCCTGCGTGAGCATCCGCGCGACCTCAAAGCGCTGCTCCATCGCGCGCAGCTCGGCGATGGTGCACACGTCGCGGAAGAAGCTATAGCACTCCTCCTCGTCCTTCAAAAGCAGAATGGCCTTATAAAAGTCCTCGTTTTTTTCTTTCTTTCCGATGCGGTTTCCCGGTGCAGCCATGATAGACCCCTCCGAAATATGACAGTAGTGCGCCCTGCGCACCCTGCTTTATAGTTTAACAGAACAGAGCATGAAAGTAAAGGGCGGAAGTGTGAACTTTTCGCATTTTCCGCGGCGGAACCGCCTGCACGGACGCTTCATACATTGGAGTGAGAAAAAAACGGGAGGACGGTATGGAAAGAGAGCTTCTGCGGCTGTCGGAAACGCCGCTGCACCTGGAGAAAACGTGGGAGAGCGGCGGCGTGCCGGTGCTGACCGCCGAGGTGACGCTGCCGTGCTGCGGGGGAAAGAGCCGCCGTGCGCGGCGCTTCGACCGCTACTACCGCCAATACGCGCGCGCCTATCTTAAATACTGCGAGGCGGAGCTGCTGCCCCGCGCTGCCGAAACGATGCACACGGCGCTGGAGCGCAGCGCGCCGTGGAGCTGCGCCCGCGCGGTGCTCGCCTATCGGGTGACGCTCGTGCGGGGAGACATCTTGAGCCTTTATACCGAAGGCCGGGAGGAGCATCTGCCGCCGCGGCTCACGCTCCGCCGCGCGGAGACGTGGGATCGGCGCACGGGCTTTCTCCTGCCGCTCACGGCGTTTTTTCCGCCGAAAACGGCGGTAAAAAAGCGCCTCGTCCGCGCGGCGCGGGAGACGGCGCGGGAGCAGATGGAGACGGGCACGGCGGCGTACTATCCCAATTACGGCGCGCTGCTGCGCCGCGCGTTTTCCAGCAGGAGCTTTTATCTGGCGGACGACGGCTTGCACTGGTTCTATCCGATGTATTCCGTCGCGCCCGCGGCGGAGGGCATCGTGGACTTTTCGCTGCCCTACGGCGAAGCGGGGCCGCTCCTGCCGGCGGAGGAGAAAAACGGATAGACGGATAGAGAGAGGCGGCGCGGCCT
>OOIG01001882.1_pt1 | contig 14913 bp, 9 predicted proteins | sample 1692091 | NCBI WGS metagenome assembly OOIG01 (sample SAMN06348188, study PRJEB24527) | human gut metagenome | biome: human gut; feature: ankylosing spondylitis patient; material: feces | host: Homo sapiens | place: China | collected 2015-10
ACAAACAGATACATTTTTATCATTTTTATTGTAAAGTGAAAGTTTTTATAAGAAAATGCTTTCATTTTACGTATTTTGTATTATCTTTGCAACGAAATCAAAGAGAAAGATTACATATTTATAGGGACTTTCCAAAACTCAAAAAACATACTTATCAATGAAAACAACAGAAGTATTGAGCGAATTAAAACGCTGTTTCCCTAACGAACCGGAGTACCACCAAGCTGTGGAAGAAGTGTTATCGACTATCGAAGATGTGTATAACGAACATCCCGAATTCGATCGTTACAACCTGATCGAACGGTTGTGCATTCCCGATAGAATGTTTTCATTTCGGGTAACTTGGGTCGATGACAAAGGTCAAGTCCATACCAATATGGGATATCGTATCCAACACAATAACGCCATCGGTCCGTATAAAGGAGGCATCCGTTTTCACTCATCGGTCAATCCTTCGATCTTGAAATTCCTTGCTTTTGAACAAACCTTCAAAAATGCCTTGACTACTTTACCTATGGGCGGAGGAAAAGGCGGATCGGATTTCAACCCCAAAGGAAAATCGGACATGGAAATCATGCGATTCTGCCAAGCATTCGTTACCGAACTTTGGCGGCATATAGGCCCAGATACCGACGTACCCGCCGGTGATATAGGTGTAGGCGGTCGGGAAGTAAGCTACATGTATGGTATGTATAAAAAGCTAGCCCGCGAAAATACCGGGACATTCACCGGAAAAGGTCTTGAATTCGGAGGCTCACTTATTCGCCCGGAAGCCACAGGATACGGAAATGTATATTTCCTACTCGAAATGCTTAAAACCAAAGAAATAGATATTAAAGGGAAAGTAGTCACCGTATCGGGGTCGGGAAATGTCGCTCAATATACGGTGCAAAAACTTATCTCCCTCGGAGCCAAAGTTGTCACCATGTCCGATAGCGACGGTTATATCTACGATCCAGACGGAATCGATGAAAAGAAACTGGCTTACATCTTCGAACTGAAAAACCTCTATCGAGGACGCATTCGTGAATATGCCGAAGAATATGGCTGTAAATATGTAGAAGGAGGACGTCCGTGGGGAGAAAAATGCGACATAGCCATGCCTAGCGCAACACAGAACGAGCTAGATGGCGACGACGCTCGCACCCTGCTTGCCAACGGCTGTTTCGCCGTTTCGGAAGGTGCAAATATGCCTTCTACTCCCGAAGCTATCGAACAATTCCTCGCAGCCCAAATTTTATATGCTCCGGGTAAAGCCGCCAATGCAGGAGGTGTCTCGGTAAGCGGATTGGAAATGACACAAAACTCAATGAAAATAAGCTGGACAGCCGAAGAGGTAGACCAAAAACTGAAACAAATCATGCACGATATTCATGAACAGTGTACCCGCTACGGTAAAGAAAGCGACTCTTATACCAATTATGTGAAAGGAGCCAATATCGCCGGCTTCATGAAAGTAGCCAAAGCGATGATGGCACAAGGGATATTGTAAACAAGTAGATTTGCCAACCGACATAAAACTGAGAGTGTGTTCGTAAAACACACTCTCAGTTTTATTTTTAATATCTTACTTAAAATTTTCCTCCGGCCTCTTTTCCCGTCATTATTCAAACATCAGAATCACCTAAGCATAATATTCCTCCTTATAAAAAGTTTCTATAAAAAATATTATCTTCGCTATTCAAAACAAATCTAATTATGGCAAAGCAGCCCTATATTCAATCGCCGCTTAATTATATTGGAGGAAAATATAAAATACTTCCGCAAATATTACCACTATTTCCCAGTCGAATACGAACATTCGTCGACTTGTTTTGCGGAGGATGTAATGTAGGCATTAACGTTTCTGCCGATAGAACGATTTTCAATGACAATATTTCGTATTTGATAGATTTGTACAGAAAATTTAATGACACTCCTGTACAAGAAACGATGGATTATATCGAGCAGAGAATATCGGAATTTCAGTTATCGTTGACAAATGAAAATGGATATAGAGAATTGCGTAGGATATATAACGAACAGAAAAATCCATTGGATTTATTTGTCTTGACAGCTTATTCATTCAATCATCAGATCCGATTTAATAACTCTCACGAATTTAACATTCCGTTCGGTCGGGAACGTAGCTATTTCAACTCTACTATGAAATCCAATTTATATACTTTTCTAGATAGATTGCATACGAAAGATTTTATTTTTTCATGTACCGATTTCGACAAATTCGATTTTTCCGAATTATCAGAGAACGACTTTGTCTATTGTGATCCTCCTTATCTCATAACGACAGGAACATATAATGATGGAAAGAGAGGCTTTACCGGTTGGAACGAAAAGCAGGAATGCAAACTATTGAAAATATTAGACATGTTACATGAACGGGGTATCTCTTTTGCTCTTTCGAATGTCCTTATTCATAGAGGACGGAGAAATACTACTTTGTTAGAATGGATAGAGCATAGAGGGTACAGAATTACTTATTTAAATAAAAATTATGCGAATTCCAACTATCAGATAATCGACCGTGAGAGCAAAAGCGAAGAAGTATTGATAACGAATTATCACCATGAAATACAGCAAGGAGTTTTATTTGAATGAGATATATAGGGAATAAGGAAAATGTAATACCTCGTATGTATGAAATATTGATACATAAAGGTATAGCGGGTAGGAGTTTATTTGATTTCTTTTCGGGAACAACCAGTGTATCTAAATTTTACAAACGATTGGGATATACAGTATCGTCTTCTGATTTTATGTATTTTTCATATTGTTTGCAAAAAGCCTATATTGAAAATAATTCCACGCCGACATTCGAGCGACTACTACCTTTACCGATTGTCTCGCCTTTGAAATCATGTGCGAGCCCACTTGATCGGGTTATTGTATACTTGAACGAATTAGAACCAGAGGAAGGTTTTATTTATAATAATTATACTCCCGAAGGAACTTCTCATTTATCTCAGCCGAGAATGTATTTCAGCAATGAAAATGGGAAAAAAATAGATACTATCCGCCAACAGATTGAACGATGGAAAAATGATAATTTGCTTTTGGGAAACGAGTACTACATTCTTCTCGCCAGTCTTATAGAAACAGTTTCATTTTATGCGAATGTCGCAGGTGTTTATGCGGCATTTCAAAAAAAATGGGACCCGAGAGCAATCAAACCGTTCATATTGAGACCCATTGAAATTATTTCGAATAGACAGGAAAATAGAGCGTATCATGCCGATTCAATGAAAATTTTAAACCAAATAAACACAGATATTTTATATTTAGATCCGCCTTATAACGAGCGTCAATATGCTCCGAATTACCATATACTAGAAACAATCGCCCGATATGATAACCCAGACATTCGGGGAGTGACCGGCATGCGAAACTATGATAGCCAAAAGTCTCGCTTCTGTAAAGCCTCTACAGCCTTAGAAGATTTGGATAAGGTGGCTCGGATTGCCACTTACGAATATCTCGTTTTGAGCTATAATTCAGAGGGCATTATGCCACAACACAATATTCTTGATGTATTGTCGCAATATGGCGAAGTGGAATTGGAACAATTTGAATATCTGCGATTTAAAAGCAATAATAATGGATTATCTAAAACAAAGAAGCATATTTGGGAACAATTATACATTTTGAGGAGACTATGAATGCGAAAAATTTGTGGATATTGACCGAAGAGAGGCCTAAAAAAGAGGTCTTAAAAACAATTTTCGAATATTTTGCGAAAGATCATCAATGCGGATTTTTCGGAGATACATTGAGAATTATTCCTATACTGAACGAGAAACACGAGTTCGCTTTTATTTATGAAGTTATCGGTTTTACTTGTGCGAAAGTTAATCGGGTCTTTATAAAAACGATTTCGGGATATTCAAGTTTTGTGGATTTCCTCATTTTCTATCAAGATGCAATGCCCGTACAAACAGATACCCCTATTTATGCGATTGAAGAGACAAAAACCGATGATAAGGAAAGCCGGAATACCGGAGTATTCCAAAGATGTACTAAATTTGTTTTTGTAAAGCATTACTATCCTTCTGTCAAGATGATCATGCTATATGCCTTACAGGTTGAACAAAAGAAAGAACCTACACAAACCTATATCTTTGGGACTCGGCTTTTACTAACTTTCGGAGTAGAAATTCTTGGAAAAATATTAAATCCGAATGTGTTCAAACCTTTCACTTCGATCAATGACATTATAGTATTCAAACAAAACATGCGAAAAGCTCCCAAAGGGAACGTCCCGATTATGTTATTTAAAGAAAACGATAAAATTTCCATATCTGGGAGACTATACAAAAATAAAGGCCTTTCACATGACCCTAATATAGGGGCATTAAGTATTTTATCCGCAATCTTGCGAATGTTGGGTTGGACAGGAAAAATAGAAATAATCCGGCACGGATTGTTACCACAACATGTAGGAGTGAGGAATAAATTCATACAAGTGGCTAATCTATTAAAGATCAAATTGGAGAACCTCGAAATTCCTCAAACCAACATGCCTGAATTCTATTGGAAATACGATACAACAGGAGAGAAGTTAGGAACTATTTTCATCCATATTATCGTTGAGAATTTCACAGAGGGGTATTCTATATTCGAGAATCACGCCGGATGCGAAAAAGGCTACTTTATGAAATCCGATGGCACGCCTATACCATTGGCAAAATATAATGACCGAAAAAAATATAAAGAGGGAGATAAAAAAGAGAAAATTGCTATCCCCGATTTAGTCTTGATCGATATATCTGAAAACGAAACGATTACAATCGAAGGCAAAAAATACCAGTTTAGGCAACAGGGAATAAGAGAATTGGAAGATTATGATTCTTTTGAAAAGCGATATTTAAAATATTATTATCCCGATTATAAAGTAGTGCGAACTGTCGTGCTATATGGAAGCCGAGAAGAACGAATCATAGAAGCCCAAATCGGATTCCTTCTAAATAAAGATGGAAAATTGGTTTTGGGGATACAAGCTCCTTTATTATTTCGTCGGGCTATTGCTCACTTGTTGGATTATTGGAATTGATTATCAGAACGGATATCCAATAGCCAAGTGGAATGCGAGACTGTTTTTGAAAGAAGTCATATTATAATATCCTTTCTTTCCAGTGTCATAGGGCGCATGTATCCCGATACCTAAATCTCCCCGTAATACAAGCATGCCGATATCGTAGCGTAATCCTATACCCGTACCGAGGGCTATATCTTTGAGAAAAGTTTTCCGGTCGAGTTCTCCACCAGGACGTTTCGGATCTTTTTTCAATAGCCAGATATTACCAGCATCGACGAATGCCGCACCGTGCAAATCGCCCCAAATGGGAAAACGGTATTCGATATTCGCTTCGAGCTTGAAAGTACCTGTCTGGTCGAAATATCCGTCGACATCGTCTTTTGCCGGAACGTAACTTCCGGGACCGAGCGAACGTATAGTAAAAGCCCGTATGCTGTTCGCACCTCCGATATAAAATTGTTCGCTGTACGGAACTTCTTTGGAATTTCCGTATGCATGTTCCGCACCTATAAACAAGCGGGTCGCCAACCAGTGTTCAGTACGAAAACGGTGATAATATTTCATTTCGGCACTTCCCTTTACGAATTGAGAAAAACTGCTGCCAAAGATATGTTTCTCCCCATGCTGTCCAAAAAGCGATGTTATCCCGCTAAGGATATTTCCAGCCGACATTCCCATGAACTGCCAGATAAAGCGGTTATCCACTTCCCGGCCGTATGAGGTGTCGTAAGTATAGGTGTAACTCGAAGAAGGAATGAACTGATCTCGGAAACTGAGGGCAATGGCCGGATTCTCTTCCATCGTTTTATCGAACGATTCGGTCGTATTGAGCAATTTTGTATATACCAACTTGAATGGCGTAACCGAGTGTCCGGCCCGCAAGGAGGTACGATAGTCGTATGACATCGAACCGTTGAAAGAGACCATACGAAAATAATGAGGCCGATTCATCAAGTTTGCCCCCAATTGGAACCGAGTATAAGCGGGATATTTTCGGGTACGGGGTAGTTGCGGTAGAAATCCCGGCACGATACGGGGATAAGTTAATGAAGAATTCAAACCCACTTCATAAGAGTTGAATAGCGAAGCCTTACCATGCTGCGAACCTCCGCCTGTCTGCCACTCATAACTCCCGTTGAGTTTGACCGAAAGTTTTTCACCGCCCCCGAACACGTTGTTGTGATTAATACCGAAAATAAGTCCCGGGCCTATATAGCTGTTCGATTTAGACGAAACATTGGCTTCTATGGTCGCTTCGAGCGGCACGTCGAACGTCGCCTGTATCGTTACATCGAGGGAATCTTTTCGCATCAATGAATCGAGAGGGGTTACTTCGACAGCGACAGTACGGAATATTCCTAACCGCCCAAGATTGGATTGCGTCTCATTTTGGGTCGCAATCGAATAGATTTCGCCCGGTTTGAAAGTGACATTTTTGGGTAATACCCATTTTTTCAATCGTATAGGCTTGTAATAAGCGACAGTCATGCGAGGGTAGCGAATGGTATCGGGAGTTCCGTCGCCGGTGGCACGGTTGAGTCGAACTGTCACATCTCCCACATAATAAGGTTTGAGCGCTTGTGCCGGAATCCCTTTTTTCAGCGTCATTCTCAACGCCACTTTACCCGGAGACAACGTAGTGTCGGCAAGGTATTCGATGTATTCGGGGCGGAAATAAAAATATCCGTTATTTCTCAGTGCGGTAGTAATTCGGTTTCGCTCGAAAGATAAAGAATCGAGGCAATAACGGTCGCCCTTTTGTAAAATCGAGGAACTATTTATACTGTCGATAAACCGAGTTACCGGAGTCGTAGGAGCCGGTAATTCTATGGTATCGAGCGTATAGGCTTCGGGGACTTCGATTCGATATTTAATGCGGGCTTTTTTAGGGTTCCGTTTGTTGTATATCAATTCATAATCGGCTTTCGCTCCGAAATATCCGTTATTCCCGAGAATGTCTTTGACTACCCTCATACGCAGTTCGGGCTGTACGGTCGAAATAAGTACCGGCTCTTTGGCCAACTTCTCGTATATCCAGTGCTTCAACCCTTTTTCCCGCTTGGGCTCCATGTAATTCCACACCCACAAACCTATGGGAAACGGCGTGCGGATATAAGGAGAGAACAAAGGATTGTTGGGTGCGACGGAAAGAGTAGATCGAACGTCCGATGCAGCTGCATCCGCGATTTTCACACCTGAGTCGGGTATGATTTCCATTTTCTTTACGCCGGTATACAATACTTCATCATCGGCAATACGCTTTGTCGTGGAACAGCCAATCAGTATCAGCAATAGAAAAGCGGCGGTAAATACATTTCGGAATACTTTTTTCATAAGGTCACCCCCTTTCTGCTTTTCCGTGGTCGAAACAGCTCCATCAAATTGAGCAGCCTTTTCTTAACGACAAAACCGACACCGGTTTGAGTGATCTCTCCTTCGAGAATACTTTCATATCCCGTATGCCGGAATACTTTAACATACATGTTATCCCTTTGATTCAAATAATATTCGAGGGAAATGTCGTCTATGAAGTTCTCTTTGAAATTGACATCTGCGTTGTCGTCCGGGCTGAGGCTCCCGCCAATGACGACTTTCACCCTATTGTTAAACAGACTTTTAGCAGCCCTATAAGAATAATCGGTGCGGGTATTCACTCCCGAAGCATCGGTGTAGGAATTAATATCGAAAGATAAATCGATACCTTTCAAGTTATCCTGAGCCCATTGGTTCAATTCTTTTTGCAGGAATGCGTTAAGCGGATTACCCAATAGATCGGATTTCGTGGTCGACGTTCCGGGACCGGTATATGTATTATAAATGAGCAGGCTCATGGCTTGCGAAGCCCTTTGCTCGGCCGTGAGCGATGTCAACTGGTTTTGCAGAGTGAGGTCTTCGGGTGCGGAAAGGTCGAAAGAAACAGACAAATTTTCCAATGAATTTTTAATGATGATACTGATGTCAAAATTGACTTGCCGGGTATTTTTCTCCTCCTCGGAGATAGTCGTACGTATGGTCTCGACAGCTGTAATAGACATTTGAGGATCGGCGATATCACCGTTCCAAGACACATAGCTTCCGTCTTGAATTTTAAACAATTTTTCCGATATGATAGGCGGGTTGTAACGGACGAAACCTCCGGTGAGATTGTATCGACCGGTGAAACGGCTATCGCCCAATGTATTCATAGTATAGGCCAATTCCCCTCCGCCTTGAAGGTCTATCCGATTTTTTCCGTCCACCGAAAGATTCACACCCATTTTAACAGTAGGAGCAATGTTGATATTAACCAATATATCCATGCCCAACACACTGCTCTTTTGCAAAGTATCTTCTTCGGCTATTTCAGTACTGTCGTTGAATGAAACGAATGTAACGATATTGTTCTCTTGTTGTTGAAGAGCGAAAGGAGAATCTTGCATAACGTAGGTAACTTCCGTTCCCGTGAGCAACCCTACATTTCCCCGAATTTTCAGAGCATCAAGCGGACCGTTTACCGCCATATCCATATCTGCGATAACCGAACCGTAAACAGTCGCTTTCGTACTTCTCGCCGATTTAACCGGTTGGAAAGCCGATGCATATAATCTCAAATCGGTAACGATTTTATCTAATTTTTTGAAATCGATATTTCCATCGATGTGCAGCGGATTTTTATTCGCTCCCGTGATCTTATAATTGTCGAATTGCAAAACATTTTGTTCCACTCGAATCTGACTTTGAGGAAATTTCAAAGTGGCTCCCATCGATTTAGAATTAGCCACGGCTTCTTCCATCTGTATGTAACCATTCAGAAGAGGCGTATCGGTACTACCCGTGATTCCCATTTTCCCATTCAAATAACCTTGTAATTGTGCCATCTCGGAAGGGAGGAACGGATTGGCTATCGCCAACGGGAACTCATCTATGGACAAGTTTAACCGAACGGGATTTTCTGCTTGATTGTCAAGAAGCCCGTTCAACGTCAATACTTTCTTATCGTCTATTTCCAAATCGGCTTGTGCTTCCTGACGACCCAAAGAGTCTAATTGATAATCGACGTTCAGATTAAAATTTCCCACACGTTGTTTCCCATAATATAAATCACCAATACCCATACTACCGGATATTTCCGTCGCACTCTGCGGAAAGTTTACCAGCAAGTCGGCAGAAATACTTCCGTCGATTTGAGGAGAAAATGGCGATAAAGCCAACCACGGAGCTATCTCCATACCGTTTATATCGACTTTCAATGCCTCTTGGTGAGAGAAATCATGTGATTGTTCGTTGTGTAAAGTCTTAATAATAAAATGCCGATCCTCGTGAGTGAGAGCTATGTTGGCATCAAAATGTCGCCCATAGTGGTAGGCAAAAAAATTGTCGGGATTCAATGTCCACGTTTCAAAGCCGATAATCGGATTTTTAGGGAAAAACGACACTTGAATCAATGAATCTAAAAAATCGGCTTGGCAACCTATTCGGAATCCTTCTTGTCCTTGTCTGTTTTTTTGCACACAAAACAATTTAGTCGTATTCCCGGAGAGGAATCCGTTAAGGATTACAGAGGCTAATTGATCGAGGTTTCCGGGCTTGTTGCCGACTTGAAGAGAGTAATATAATCTTTCCTCCTTTTCACGACGCTCGAATAAAGAGAGTTGGAGGGTATCGATAGTAATCCCCCCGGTCGAAAAGCGGTCCATCTTACCCGTCGTATTCAATAGAGTATCGTTTTGGATATTCAAGTCGATTTGAGAAAATCCCATGTTCATTCCTTTGAGATACTGCTGTATGAGATTATTCCGCTTTGCGTTCGCATGAAACTCAAAAGGAGGCAGAACTTGATGCAACGCTTTCATATCCAATCGCTTTTCTTCTTGAACCGTAGCAATAATAGGTAACGACTGGTTCAGCTTTTCCAAGAAAGAGCTAAATCCTATACTCGAAACAAAATTCATAGCCATGTCTCCGCTTCGGACAGCGGCATTTATGTGCGTAGAGTCTGTTTCAGCCGAAATCGACAATGCATTGGTTTGTAACCTGCTGGTCGGCAAGAGGGCAGAAAAGTCACTTAACCGTATGTCTGCCCGATAAGATTCGCTCATGGGCGAAACATAGCCAGAAAGAGAAAGGCCGGTAGAAACCGAGCATGCTTCGGTTACCAGTTTCAGAGCTTCCAAATCGGTATGAATCTCGCCAGTCAAGTCGGCCATATATTCTTCGGGAGACAGCGATCCCGATACGGAGAGTCCTATCAACAAATTAGGATCGGTACAAGTTATACCGCCACTTATTTTACCCCTATTCAATTTTGCTTCGATAGACAGTCCGGTATACCGGTAACCCGAATAATCCACGGAATCTATTTTCAAGTCGACAGTCGCATACATACTGGAATCCATCGGATTGTATTTTTCTCCTGAGAACCGGGTCGAAGCAGAGAGTACTCCCAAAGAATCATGAGACAGGAACGAAGATAGAGGGAATCGATCTATCAGTATCCGTCCATCATATTGCTCTTTTTTAGTATTTAATCGAGCAAGGAGAGTGATGAGGCCATCGCCGGATTCGATTTGGGCTTTCGACCGGATCATCTCCGGTGAAAGTCGGGCATTACCGGTGAATCGGGTCGGCGGTATATGTATTTTTTTGCTTAGGGAGTCCGGCATTACATTCGCAAAGACCGGCGAATTTTTCAGGCGCAGCTCCCATTGGAGACTTCCGTTAATCCGATCTGCTTCGTGCAAATTTTGCACATTGCCTGTCGCTTGGCAAACGAATGTTCCCGGCAGGGATATATCGGCCTTTTCCAAATTTAAATCTCCCAATTTACCGTTCATCGAGATGTTTGAAAGAAAACCGGTCGACAACAACAACCCTCTGGTATAATTGTCGTATTCGGGTAATACCCGAATAATGTCCCCAATAGCGAGCTTAGCCTGTAATCGAGCTTCGACCGGTGTTTGTGAATTTTGTGTGAAAATACCGTTTCCAACTTTAATCTGCGCCGAAATCTCGGATAAAGCAGTGTTCATCTGAAATTTTTGCAAGGAGATACCTGTCGAATCCATAGTAAAAGTTCCTTGTGTTCGAGTTACGGCTATCCCCGAACGTTCGGTGAACGCCAATTGTTTGATAGGAACGCATATTTCGCTTCCTCGATTATAGAGGGAGTCGATGGCAATCTCAATATTATCGAGAGAAAGATACCCGAAGTCAAGCCCTTTTTGGGGGATTCGGGTCGGCAAGGCATAAAGAGCATGATTCCGATGCAGCCGCAACTTTCGAATTTGTACGGTCCACGGCGGCGAAACGATTGTATCGGCATCATTTTCCTCCGGTTCTGCTTCATTATTTCCACTCCCCGGATAATAACGATAATCTCCTTTGTCTATAATCGCCTCGGAGACTCGAACCGATTGCCCGTATAAATCTATTTCTCCTTGCAAGAGTCTCGCTTTTTGTATCGAAGCATCCAAATTTTCGATAGTAGGTTTCATCTGCATAGAATAATGGATATTCGATAACCCTATTTCTCCTACCGAGATGCTCCAATTCAATGGAGCGCTTTCCGCAGAAACAGTATCGGGGGAACTCTCCGACAAGTTCAAAGTTATTTCCCCTCCGTCCAATCGGGTAGAAGGTAATGAGATGTGGAAATCTTTTAAATTAACGTTTGCTTTCTGTGTGGAGAATTGTTTTATGTTAGCCGATAGTAATAAAGTAGAGTCTGAATTCGAAAAACGAAAAAGTGTTTCGTTCAATGCTATTTTCTGAATTTGAACTTGTCCACGCAAAAATGCCGCCGGGGCCACCCCTACTTGTATACTCGAACTTTGCAACAGCGTATCCCGACTCGAAGTCAGTAAAAGTATATCGTCGATTTGCAGTCGAAACGGGAATTTAAGAGACAACTTTCCTATGGAAAGCTCCATTCCTGTCGATCGGCCGACATAACCGCTAATCTCATTCTTCCCCCATCGTTGTACTGCCGGGATATAAATAGACAGAGGTAAAGTCAACAATAGCACTAAAAGTGAAATCAATACGATAGCAATATATTTTAGTGCTTTTTTCATTTTGGAGGAATTCTTTTTTGAAGGACTCTATATACACCTTATTTAACTGTATTCCGGTGGCTATTTTATAAACATTGGCACGACAGAATTTGTTTTTAGAATATACAGAAAACCTAAAAAACAAGGTAAATATATGAAAAATTATTTGTACCTCATTGCTTTATTTACAATGATCGCGTTAGGAATAAATTCGGGGCATGGCAGAATCAAAAAGCCGATCAACGACCGGAATACCCCATTCCTATACCGATGAGTTTATCGTAACGTACTCCCTGCGGACGATGATAAACCTTTACTAAATATTCGTTTACCGTTTCATAATAGTTTCCTTCGATAGGGCCTGCCGAAGCGGCACTCCCTCCATCGGGCAAAAATAGGTATTGATAATTGTAAGAACCCTGTTTCAAGAGCAGGGTTTTCTCATATTTCCCAGAAGCAGGATTATAAACCATTTCGTTATAAGGGGTATACCGATGATTCGTCATTTCGCCATCGATATATATTTTTCCTCCCGGAATCGGTTCGGAATCAAGCGTGAAATGCACGACGAAATAATCGGCTTCGGTATTGCTGTCGTCTGCCCCACTTTGGCGTATGACGAAACGCCCGTTTTGGGTTTTATCATAAAGATAACTCGTTTGCGCTCTGGGAACAGACGTAGCTAACACGACGTGATAATATGGGTCGAAATAGTATATTTTTTCAACCCCTAATCCGGCATAACGGGTAGCTACCATTTCGAACCGACGAAATTCATTCCCCGCTTCGAATATCATATTGCGGTCATGCCCGAAAACAATTTGATTCCCTTGTACCCTTAAAGGTCTATTTATAATAACCTCCTTATCCCGTTGGCTATTTTGAAGAATACTTATTTTCAATTCGTTATAAGGATTTTGAACCCGATAATTGTTGGTATTGAGAGCGACTTCTACCTGTTGATGTTCACGGTTATAATCTATATCGGTACGAGACGTTACAGAAGGAGCGACCAAAACTTGGTTTTCATAGACCGAAAAACACACTTGCAACAAAATATTTTCCGGTTCGTTTTCGGGATAAACCACAAGCACATAATTACCCGATACTTTAAACTGTACATCGGCATTGGGAAGCGTAATCCTGTAATGCACATAATGCGCGAAAGTCGCAGTAGAAAATTCATATTCTTCAACAGAATTCGTATTGAAGCCATCGAGATATTCCAAATCCGACAAGTCGGAAGGACGCCAATCTGCATTACAATGTATAAGACTGTATTGCAGATAAGTGACATCTTCGGCCAACTCATCGAACGAAATCGTTATGTGTTCGTCGGTATTCAATTCAATAATAGGAGGGAACAATTCCCTACCCTCCACCTCGGTCTGTATAGTTCGAAATCGATCGGAGAAGGCTTGTGTTTCATACGGTTCCGAACGATTTTGGGCCGTTGCAGAAATGCCTCCCAAAAGGACACAAACAGAAGTAAGCAATTGAAAAATATAACTTGTTTTCATAACCATTCCATTATCGAGTTACTGATGCAAACATACGAAATTTTATGCCTATATCCTAATATATCCCTTACAGCCATCAATTCTATCGCAATAGAATGAAAATAATTTATAACTCGAATCATACAGAATGCAGTTTGGCATGAAAAATAAATATATTTATTTTATCCTACATCTACCTTTCGTTATATAATATAAGATTCGTTTCGGCATAGTCAAGTCGGAAATGTGATTTCCGTTTGCCTTTGCACTCACCTTTCGCTATATTTGTATGTAAATATGAAAATAAGCTGCACATCGCCAGAATTTCTTTTCTCGAATTGCACTATTTTTGTAAAGCAAATGTAACACAAAGGAAACATGAATGACGTTTCTTTGTTTCAATAAATAGGAATCTTCATACTTTTAAAAATCTACGAAAATGATATACATCGAAAAAGAACTCGACGATCTGAAAAAAGAAGTCCTCGAAATGTGGGACTTGGTTAATTCTCAGCTGAACCGTGCAGGAGAAGCCCTTTTGTCTATGGACAAAGAGCTGGCGCACGAGGTAACCTACCGGGAAAAAAGGGTGAACGCATTCGAGCTGAAAATAGACAGCGATTGCGAAGACATCATCGGATTATACAACCCCGTAGCTTTGGATTTGCGCTTTACATTGGCCATGATGAAGACAAGCAATAACCTCGAACGCATAGCCGACTTTTGCGATGGAATAGCCCGATTCGTTATCGACTATCCCGAAGTAAACATTGAATCGGAATTGTTCGAAAAAACGGGTATTAAAGAAATGCTCGACATTGTCAAAGCCATGATGTTGCAAGCCGAAAATGCTCTTATCGAAGAAAAATCGTCCGAAGCGATAGCCGTCTTCAACAAAGACAACCGGGTGGACGAACTGAATCACGCAGCAGTCCCCATCATCGCCGAATATTTACAACAGTTCCCCGAAAGAGCCATAGAGTGCCTTAATCTCATCAGCATTATCCGACGACTCGAACGCATTGGCGACCACTGCAACAATATAGCCGAAGAAATCGTATTTTACTTGGACGCAAAAATATTGAAGCACGCCGGAAAACGTTCTTAATCACATTGCAGGAAGGAGAAAGGTCTGACAAAATAAAATGTTTTTATCATCTTTTACAGTAAAAAAGCGGGGTACTGTCAGAAGAAAATAATATCTTTGTTTAGGTAAAAACAGAGACGTAATTTTTTTGTTAGCCGACAAGGTAATGACAGCCGTTTCTTTTACCAGAAGCCATAAGAAACTTCGAGTACATAATTAAAAAGATGAAACATTTTATCATAGCTATCATACTTTTCTTCGGTA
>OOIG01001888.1_pt1 | contig 14866 bp, 30 predicted proteins | sample 1692091 | NCBI WGS metagenome assembly OOIG01 (sample SAMN06348188, study PRJEB24527) | human gut metagenome | biome: human gut; feature: ankylosing spondylitis patient; material: feces | host: Homo sapiens | place: China | collected 2015-10
CGCCTGCCGAGGACGCGCAGGACATCACGCCCACAAAGGGCAAAGTCCTCGGCAAAGTAACGGTAGGAGCGATCCCCGCCAAGTACAAGGACGTTTCCGGTGTGACCGCCGGAGCTGCTGACGTGCTGGACGGCAAGTTTATCGTGCTGGCCGACGGCAGCAAGGTCGAGGGCACCATGGCCAACAACGGCGCGATCTCGAAAACCATCGATGGCCTCACACAGACCAGCGCCACGATTCCGGCGGGCTATACATCCGGCGGCACGGTCAGCCTGACCGACGCGATCGAAACGGCACTCGCCGCGATCTAAAGGAGGAACAGACATGAGCATACAGACAGAGATCGACCGCATTGCGGGTGCGAAAACCACGCTCGGCAATTATCTGCAGCAAAACGGCGTTGCCGTGCCGCAGGGCGCAACGCTCGATTCCATGGCGCTGCTGCTGGCGGACGTGATCGAGAAGCAGAATAAGATTACGGCCAGCGGCATCCTCAAGGGTGACGGCGAGGGCGGCGTATCTGCTGCCGTCGCTGGCACAGACTATCTCAAAACCGCCCCCGTCACCTCCGTCGCGGGCAAGACCGGCGCGGTCACGCTGGCAAAAGCCGACGTCGGGCTTGGGAGCGTCGACAACGTGTCGATCAATTCCCGATTGAACCGCACGACAAACGTCAACGCGGCTGACACCAACTACACCACCTACATGGCCCGCGGCGAGGCTTTGTTTTCGGCGGAGACGACGCCGACGGTGAACGGGACCATTGCTTGGCAATACGAGTAAGGAGGCGCGGCATGGCACACAGGACACTGATCAACGGCACGGGCTACGACATATCCGGCGGCCGGGAGCTGATCGGGGGCACGGGCTACGCGAAGAAGAAAGGCCGGGTGCTGGTGAACGGCACCGGGTACGATATCCCGTTTTCCATCGGCATCCCGCTTTCCACCGTCGCGCTCGGCGATATCCTCATGCTGAACGAAAACGGCAGCCCCGTCCCGTTCTACGTCTGCAAGCACGACTACGAAAGCGGACTGAACGGCGCAGGGCGGACACTTCTGGTGAGGAAGGATTGCTATGACAAGCGTATTTTTGACAGCAGTAGCAAGATTTTCGCCGGGAGCTCGATAGACACATGGCTCAACGGAACCTGGATCAAGCTGCTGACATTGGACGTCCAGTCTGCGGCCGGCACGACAAAAATCTACTACTATGACGGAAGCAAAAAGAAAGCAGTCACGACCCGTGCAGTGTTCCTGCTGTCGACAGCAGAGTTTGGCTACAGCGATTATGCTGATACTGACGGAGAACCACTGGACAGTGCTGTGAGAAAACTACTTTCCACTGCTTACTACGGCGGAAATAGTGTTGTACAGTGGACGCGTACACCGGCCACCTGGACACAGAACCACGTGTACGTTATAATGCCTAGCGACTATTCGACTCATATGCCTTGCAACGACAGTTACGGCGTCCGCCCCGCCTTCACCATCCCCTCGACCTTCCCCGTCATCCAAAACCCCGACGGCACCTACAGCCCGGCAGCATAAAGGAGGACCCACATGGGCACACACCACATTTTGAAAGACGGCACATCCTACGCCATCAAAGGCGGCACTGACCTGATTGCTGGTACAAGTTACCAAATCGGGGGGGTCGAACGCTGGTGAATGGGACGGCGTATGAGGTCAAGTTCAGCGACGGGCTGACGTGGATCATAAATGAGTCCCCAAAAATAATGGTTTTTGAGCAAGCCATTGATTTTACATCAAACGGGAAAAAATTTGACTACTTCATGATCACTGCAGGCTCTCGGCCAAGCATTGTTTACTCTTACGGGCCAGGCGATATTTGGTACGCATATTTCAACGGGAGCTGGACGCAAGAGGCATTCCGGACAGTGACTTTCGCTGAAATGCCAACAGGAGCACTATTAGCATGGCTGCAGGCCAATGCCGTGCAGCAATAGACAGGAGGAACTTATGGACACCTGGTACATCACAATCGGAGGGCAGGAAATCGAGACGCGACCGGCCGCTGGCCGCATGCGCGACGCCGACTGGGGCGGGCGCGAGAGCCGCGCCGTCACCATCGACAAGAGCGCGGTTGCAGACCCGCTGGCGCTGTTCTGCGACGGCGCCGTCTGGGGCATGATCCACCGCTACACCACGGCCGTCCCTGTGCTGGACGCAGAGGGCAACGTCCAAATGAACGAGGACGGAACCGTCAAGTCGACGACCGAGACCGCCGAGGACCGCTACATGGACGACTACGCGGATTTCACCCTCGCGGGCCCCATCACCGACAACCGCGACGGCACCATCACGGCGAAGATGGGCAAAAAAACGGCCAGCGATCTGCTGGCGGAACTGGAGGCGGCATATGACAGAGGCTAAACTGGCACAGGTAAAGAAAGCAATTACGGACGGCAAGCTCGTGCAGGCCGCAGGCGGCATCACCACGACTGTAACCCAGTCGGACAAGCTGGGCTTTGACTGGAAGAACTTCTTCGTCAACGACGTTCCCGTGCGCCGGGAGTACGTCGAGCAGGCCGTGAAAGCCGGCACGGCAGACAACCCAATCGCATGGGAGCCCGATATGCCCCTCATCCAGAACGCCTACTACACCCACAACGGCGAGACCAAGGTCTGGATGGGCACCGCGGGCGCGAAGGCAAAGTGGACGGATGCGGCCTTCGTGCCGATCTGATAAACGCAGAAGGGAGAAAATCAGATGGACCTGCAGGATCTGAACGTTGCCGTCGCGGAGATCCGCGGCAATGTCGACCGGAACACCGGCCGGATCAAGGATCTCGAGAAGAAGACCGACGCCGTGGCCAAGCTGGCCGAGGCCGTCGCCGTCATGGCCGAGCACATGAAGACGCTCGACGACAAGATCGACGGCATGCAGACGAGCGTCAACAGCCTCACGGCCAAGCCTGCGAAGAACTGGGACGCGCTGGTTAAAATCGCGCTGACCGCGCTGGTGTCCGGTCTCGTCGGCTGGGCGCTGAGCAAAATTCTGTAACACGCGCCGCAAGGCGTGAAATTTGAAAGGAGTACATACTATGAACGCAAAATGGTGGAAAGCCGCGGGCATCCGCGCACTGAAAACGGTATGCCAGACGGCAGTCGCAACGATCGGCACAAGCGCGATCCTGTCCGAAGTCAACTGGATCGCCGTTGCCTCCGCCTCGGCGCTGGCGGGAATTTTGTCCCTGCTGACGAGCGTCGCGGGCCTGCCGGAGGTCAAGGAAGAATGAAGACGATGCCGCCGCAGATCGTAGACAATTTCACAAGCGTCAACATCTACCGGGGCGGCAATAAGCCGCAGTATCTGGTCATCCACTTCTTCGGGGCCCTCTCCAGCGCCTATGGCGCGTCGGAGTGGTTCAAGGCCCCGGAGGCGCAGGCGTCCGCGCACTACTGCGTGGATGAGAAGGACGTCATCTACCACTGCGTGCCGGATACCGACATGGCGTGGCACTGCGGGGCCGTGGGCGGCCTGCACTACCGGCATCCGAAGTGCCGCAACTGCAACTCCATCGGCATTGAGCTGCGCCCGCAGAAGCTCGACAGCAGCCGCCTGAACGCGAACGACAAGGACTGGTACTTTGACCGCCGCGTCATCGAAAACGCCGTATGGCTCACCGCAAAGCTCATGCGGCAGTACAATATCCCGCTGGAGAACGTCATCCGCCACTATGACGTCACCGGAAAGATCTGCCCGGCCCCGTTTGTCGGACCGGCGCATAACATCTACTACGGCACCTCCGGCGACCGCCAGTGGCAGGAATTCAAGGCAAGACTGCAGGAGGAAACAGCCATGAGATACGAAAAGCTGCGGGACGTCGACAACCAGACGTACCGCCAGACGCTGGACAAGCTGGTCAGCAAGGGCCTGCTTAAAGGAAAGGGCGGCACGGGCGAAGACCTGACGCTCGATCTGAGCGAGGACAACGTCCGCATGCTCGTCATCCTGGACCGCACCGGCGTTTTCGACCGGTAAGCAGGATCTCTGCCAGTCGAGCGGGCTGAGAAAGGGAGTGACGCTATCACTGCGCGGCTGGCTCTGCCGAAGGAGCTGGAACACCTCACGCGCAGCGACTGGGAGCGCGTCACCGACGAGGGAATCTGGGATCTGATCGATCAAAAGATCATAGAGCTCTATATCGTGGGCAGGCTCCCGCAGATGGACGCCGCCGCCGAGATCGGCGTCGACCGCAAAACCATCTCCCGCCGCCTGCCGCACATCTACAACACCGCCCGCCGCCTGGCACAAAGCAGCCCGCCCTGAGCATTACGCTCCGGGCGGGCTTTTTTACATTCAAATCATATTTTTTCAGCCGAAGGTTGCTCTGCTGGCATGTTTTGCCGCATATACGCATCGATCCATTTGCGGATCAGTTCATTCGGGGTCGTGCCGTTGGCTTTCGCCGTAGCCTTAAAGGTTTCCGCGACCTCCCGTTTTAGCTTGCAGGGGATCACGGACATGTTTTCTGCATCCCACTTGTTGCGAGCGCGGCGCTGGGTGTCAGTCGGCATAGCATACCTCCCGCGCGCAGATGTTCGCCGCATTCAACGCGGCAGAAATCAGCGCTTCGGCGTCCACGCCCAGAACGCCGGAGATTGACCGCAGAACGCCCAAGACATCCTCCGGGGTGTCAATGGACGCATCGTCCATTGTGCCGTCCGAAAAGCGCCAGTGATAACCGTCGGCAATCACGTCGACGTAGTACCGCGAGCCGAAGTCGCCGCAGGACGTGTCGTCGACCTCAACGGTGACAAGCTGGCCGTTAAGGGCGACAACGATACCGCCGAGAAACTGCCAGTAACCTCCGCCATTGTTTGCAGTGTCCGGGTCATAGTGGGGATTTGTCTGCGCTCCCCACGCGGAAACGATATTAAACATGTCTGCCATCCTCCGATTTTTTGTCGTGTTTGTTTTGCTTTGTGTCTATGGCTATATTATATACTGTAATACCGTATATGTCAAGAGGATTTCAAAATATTTTATAAAAAATAAAAACAAAAGTCCCCACAAATGGGACAGAAATGTCCCGGAAATGTCCCCCATAAAAACCGGGAAAGAGGCAGAATGAAAGTAGGAGCTGGCCAGCTTACTACTTTTACCGGAGGATTTTTTATGGAATACGCAAGCAAGGGACTCGCAGGGACCGCGCTGGGCTTTGGCATCGGCGGCGCTGCGCTGGGGCTGGCGAACGGCGGACTCGGCAATCTGCTGGGCGGCCTCAACCAGAACAAGAGATCGGAAGCCGCTGATGTTGCTGCGGCAGTCGCGCCCGCCATGACGGTCGCCGCCATGCTCGCCGCACGGCAGCAGGAGCCGACGTGCAGCGAGAACATGCCGGTCACGCGCTACGATCTGGAGCGCGAACAGAAGCTGGCCGCGAAGGACAGCGAGATCGCGCTGCTCAAGGCCAACACGTACAACGATGGCAAGATGCTGGAGATGTACGGTTATATCGACGGGCAGCTCAAGGACGTCCGTGAGGCGCTGTGCAAGCAGGCCGTCCACAACCAGCGCACCGAGGACAGCTTCGCACTGGTCAAGCAGGACGTCGAGTCCGTCCGCAAGGAAGCACTTGATGCGGTCAAGATGGAGGCCGAGCGCCGCTGCTGCGGTGATAACTCCATCGTCACCTACGTCAACGCGACCTTTTATCCCAAGCAGGTCGCCGACGTCACCACGGGCACCGCGACCACGGCGCAGACGCTCTACGATCCGCTCCCGAAGTGCGGCTGCTGCAACAAGTAAACGCAAGGGGCGGCAACTGCCGCCCCCATCCTTAAAGGAGGGAAACTGCAATGACAGTGACGATAGATCAGGCCATGCGCGGAATTTTGCGCTTTTTTGATACAGTAGCATCCCCACATATGGACGAGGTGCGGTCCTTTGTGGCAGGCGTTGGGTTGTCTTTGCTGGCAGACGGCAGCAAAGAGCAACTGCTTGTACTGAGAGATAACCCGTGGGTCAAAGCAATGCAAATTATGGATGAGCACGGGGATATTGACATTGACAGGCTCTATAATAAGGCAAGACCTCGGCTCGATGGACGAAAACTCCCGATAAAGATTCCGTTTATCGGCAAACTAACTTTTGTTGCGGACGATATTGACAGTCTATACAAGTGCATTCAGGAGGCGTGATATGGGGAAAGCGCATTACATTGAGCAGATCAAAGAGCAGTTGCATGAGATCATGGAACGCCCGGTGACGCTGGGCCACGCAGAAGAAGTTACGGTATATGCGAATGCTATCTGCGCGCTGCATAAGCTGGGTGGTGACCATTTTCGTGAGTCCACGAAAATGATGGAATTTACCGAGGACGATGCAAAAGAGTGGGCGGCCCGCATGAAGAATGCCGACGGCACGGCCGGCCCGCACTGGACGATGGAGCAGACAACGGCTGTGGCCGAGAGCATGGGCATTCAGGCACCAGTGGTCCCACGCTGGGCGTGGGGCGTGACCATGAACATGATGTACTCGGACTATTACCCCGTCGCGGTAGAGTTCGGACTCAACCGCCCGGAGTTCTACGCCGCGCTGGCAAAGGCGTTCCTGCTCGACAAAGACGGCCCGGGGCCGGAACAGAAGCTCATGGCGTATTATGAGCATATCGCAAAATAAAGAAATCCCTCCTGTCACCAGGAGGGATTTCCGCTTGCTATAGAATCTACATTTAGATGGGATTCATTCATGCGTACCGAATAAATGTATAACCATCAATCCGCGAGGGGGTAGAGGGTGACGTGCATGTCGCTGCCGGATTTGGTGTAGGATTTGGTCTGTTTATGGTAGAGGACTTTCTGCAGGACAGTTTTCAGGAGGGCGTTTTTCTCCTGCGGGGATGCGGCAAGCGGGTAGGTCTCGAGGACGCGGCGGACGGCGGGGGCCAGACGGGCGCGGGCCTGCTTGGCACGGGCCAGCTCATGGATCGTGGTCTGGCTTGCCTCGATGCGGTCGACGATGACCTGCTTGTCGGCGGCGAGCGCCTGCGAGCGCTGCAGAAAGATTTCCGGCGTATAGACGCCGGTCTCGACCAGCTCATACGCGCGGGCCTCCTGCGCCTCCAGCTTAGCAAGCTGCTTGCGGTCGGCGGCGATCGAGGACTCGAGCGCGGTGCGCATGGGCGTGTCATCTGGCGCAGCGGCCTCACCGAGCTCCAGCTCGCGCAGCCAGCCACGCAGAGCATCCAGCACGGCGTCCTCCACATCATCATACCACGCGCTGACGGTCGTGCAGCCGTAGGAGGGACAAAGGAGCGTATCGCGGCGGTTGCCGGACGACGGACGGCGCACCATCACGCGGCCGCACTGGTCGCAGTGGACGAGCCCGGCGAGGCTCGTCACGGTCCCCCATGCGCCCTTGCCGCGCGGGCTGGCGCTGGAATAGCTCAGAGCGACGGCCTTGTCGTACTGCTCCTGCGAGATCAGGCCGTCGTGCAGCCCTTTATAAAGCTTCAGATCCTCCTGCCGGGTGCGCGGGCGGCTGACGACGACGGAGCCGTCAACGATGCGCTTTGTCTCTGGCCTGCCGCCGGATTTGATCCAGCCCGCATTTGCTGGATTGCGCAGGATATCCAGCACGGAGTCCGTGCGCCAGAGGCTGCCGGAGTTGGTCGGGACGCCGAGGCTGTTCAGCCGCGTGGAGATCGCCTTCGCGCCGATGCGCGCGCAGCCATCGCCGGTGTACCAGTTGTAGATCTGCTGCAGGACGGGTGCCTGCTCCGGGTGCGGGACGAGTTTGTAGCCCTTGTCATTCGGCAGCTTCTCACGCGACCAGCCGAAGGGCGTCTTGCCGGAGATCCATTTGCCTTCGCGTAAAGAAGCCTCCTTGCCGCGCGACAGGCGGCGCTTGATGGTGTTGTATTCCCGCCGGGACATGAACAAACCGAACTCGAAGTATTCCTCGTCCATTTCGTTGTTTGGGTCATAGACTTTGTTCGGGGTAACGATCTTTGTATTGGAATACTTGAAAGTCTGAGCAATAATGCCTTGGTCGATGGTGTCGCCGCGCGCCAGACGCTCAACCTCCATGACGATGACGCCCGCGTAGTTGCCGGTCTCGACGAGCTGCAGGACCTTCTGCACCTCCGGCCGGACGGCAATGGAGTCGCCAGTCACGACTTCCTCGCAGATCTCCACGACGTTCAGCGCGCGGCTTTCGGACAGCGACAAAAGCGCGGCCCGGTGCCGCTTGAGCGTGTCGGTCTGGCCGAGAGCTTCGGCCTCCATGTCCTTCCGGGACTTGCGCAGGTAAATGATGTACTGCGCGAGCGGGTCGGCGATTTTCCAGGTAGATGTAAAGTTCATAAGCAGATTCTCACCACAAGGGCAAAAGGTTATACGGATACCGCTCCGGCGCTGAGCCGGGGCGGTTTTATTTATGTGCGCATCCAGCCGATTGATGGACTGAGGACGTCGACCAAAAGCGCAAGGGCACACAGCAAAAGAATACCCAAGAGGATGAGCGTTACAAGCCGGTGCATGCGCAGGGACTTCTGCTGCTGAGCAAGCTGCGCACGAAGGGCCGCGTTCTCGGCGCGGAGTTTTTCGGCATCGGGAGGCTCGGCAGGCTCGGCAGGCTCGGCAGGCGGGATGCCGAAATACTCATCCATAGAAACGCCCATCTCCCGGCAGATCGGGCCGACCGTGTAAACGGACGGATTTTTGATGTCGCCGCGAAAGAACTGGGAGACGGTGCCGACGGAAAGGTCGGTATTTTCGGCGACGTCCTGGTTTGTTTTGTGCGGAGTGATCGTCTGCTTCTGCTCACGGCATAAATCAGATAATTTTTCCTTCAAAACATGTCATTCCCCCCAAAAAAGCAAGACGTCTGACTGCAAAAAGTAACTGCCATATCTTTACAAGTCTACCTTGGACAGGCTATCCTAAAGTTACAGACGGCTCCCGGTCGCCTGCGCAAGCAAAAGCCCGCGCCGTTGTTCGGCCAGCGGCGCGGGCGACATCTCAAAAACCAAGCGCGTACATGAGGCCGGGGATGACGCGGACGAACAGGAAGCAGCCAGCACAAAGCGCAAGGGCAATGACGATGATAACTTTCCGGACTCTGCGGGGACCAGCGACGGCGGACTCGTATTCCTCAGGCGTCATGCCATCCGTGTACTCATCGTAGAGCGGGCGCCCGGCGTCGTCTGTGAACTTGTTATCATAGATCCGGCAAAAATCAACCAGCGTGCCAATGCCCCAAAAGCCGAGCGTAAAGAGCCAAAGAAGCCCTGTCCAGATCTTGCCGACATAAAACCGATGTGCACCGAAGCCGCCGAGGAAGATACAGAGCAGCAGCGCAGTCGAGCGCTTCTTCTGCGCGGGCTGGCGGGGCTCCCGCGCGCGAGACTCGGCCTTCGCCTGGTCGCGGATGTAATTCACGGTCCCGCAGCCGCAGTACGGGCAGATCAGAGCCTCATCGTCGATCTCCTTGCCACATTTGTTACAGTACATAAAACCTCCTACGGGTCACAATCCTTGCACGGCGTGTACAGCGCGGCGGCCTCTTCACGCGAGCCGGTGAAGCTGCCGCGGTTCTCGGGGTTCATCTGGTCGATGTGCGAGCAGCCGGGAAGATGGAAAACGCCGCTGGACTTGTTGTAGATATACGTGTGGATGCTGTCGCCGGTCGCACCGGAGATGGCCGGAGCCTCTGCGGGAAGCGTGCCAGGGAGGAACGAAACAAAATCGCCGACGATCGGTTCCAGCGGCTCCACGTCGAGCGGGTCACCGCCGATGCTGGCGTAATACTCGGCCTGCGCCTCGGCCCGTTCCGCGTCTGTATATTCCGCGCTGCCGGTAAAGGCCGGATCTGCGGCGGGGAGCACAGCGGCGTCGGCCGCCGCGCGAAGCTCTGCGGGCGAAGATTTGTAAGAGCGGGCGGCGGAGATCGTGTCCGCCAGACGGAGCAGCCCGACCCAGCCGACAAAGGCCAGCACACAGCAGACCAGCACAAGCAGAACCCTGCGCCATGTCTGTTTCATGGCAAAACCTCCAGTTTGATATGTAAATTTTTGTAGACTCTCATAATTGTAATTAACGAACGTATGTTCTAATATAATCATGCGAGTCAGGAAAAGGAACCTACAAATATTGTAAGCCACCGCCGAGGAAAGCACAACCGGGAAAGTGAACAAAAAATGAACGGTATTTTTGTGGAAGAATGGGGGAACGGATAGAATGACGCGAAGTTTTTACCTGCAGGACATCCGCCGCATGCTGCGGCTTGCGACGACGGAACAACTCGATCTGGTCTGGCGCTTCCTGCGCGGACTGGTTGCATAGAGAAAAAAGAGCCGAGGGCGGTCATCCGTCCTCGGCCATTTTTTTTGCGATCTCGGCGAGCAGCTGCCATTCGTCGACGCTGAGCTTGCTGATGATCGATACAAACCGCTTGCGCGGCGAGTCGTCCGGGTCGTGGATAACGACGCCCATGAACTCGGCGATCTCTTGGTTCCGCGTCAGCTTCTGTTTCATCTCGCCATCGCCAGTGCGGAGCCAGTCCTCATTCACGTTAAACTCCCGGCAGATCAGCTTGATAAACGGCTCATTAGGGCTTGTTTTCTCACCCTCGAGGTTTGTGATCACGCCGCGGGTCGTGCCGAGACGTTCGGCAAAGTCGGTCTGAGAGAGTCCGGAAGATCTGCGGATCTCTTTGATTCGCTCGTTGATGGTCATTGAAATCACCTCATGACTATATTATACACGCGACGGATGTATTGTCAATACAAAAATATGCAAAATATTTCGCAAACATGTATTGACAAAACATCAGAATGGTGGTACAGTGTAGTCACAATACAAAACACGGAAATAAAGTGTTGCGACAACGCGAGGTGAGAACAATGTCCGAGAAGGAAAAGCAGGCAATCGAGAACCTGAACAAGAGCACCGAGAAGCTGACGCCGGCACAGATGCAGCGTCTGAGCGATATTGCCTATGGTATGGCGCTGGCAAAGGAGGCCAAGCAGGAGCCCGAGCAGGACAAGCAAACTGCGTAAAGCTGAAAAATCTGGAAAAAATAGAGCCGGAAGGAGGCTGAACCATGCGAAAACCGTATGACCCCATTGCGGACGAAGAGCCGCACATCGTGGCCGAGTATCATTTCCCAAACTGCACGGCGTATATCGCGGACAACTACCTGCGACGCCTGACGCCGGAGCAGAAAGAGGCCAACCGGCAGGCCGCCCGCCGCGTGGCGTGGCAGATCCTCGAGCGGGCCGCAGCCGAAGGGCGTCTGCCCACGGCCAGCAATTAAACGCGCCGCAAGGCGCGTACATAGGAGTCGATATTATGGCGAACGTCAAAACCTACACCCTGACGCTGGATGCGCAGGAGCTGCATGATCTGATCGAGGCGGCGATGGTCTGCGAGTGCCAGGCGGCGCAGATCATAAACGGGCTGAAGCGCAAGGGGCTTGACCTGGACGCGCAGAAGCTCGTTACACAAAACGCCCGTCTGTCGCGGCTCGTCAGGCGGATGCAGGAGACGAAGGAGGATAAGCGGAATGCGGAAACTGATTCTCAGCGGAGACGATTGGTTTGAGCTGAAGCACACGCTGGAACTGCTTGTGATCGTGACAAACAACGCGGCGAATGAGCACGAGAACATGGCTGCACACGCGCGAGTGGCGGAATTGTCTGAACGGCATGCAAACCTCGCAAAACGCGACAGGGAAAGGACGGAGAACTACAAGCGGCTTATGGCGCTGGTAGAATCGGCAGAACGCCTGCCGGAGACGGAGGAGGACGCAGAATGAGAACCAACCTTGCAGAGCGGCTCGGGTATGAGCCGGAGGAAGAGACCAGGGAGCGGCAGGAGCGGCTGCTGGAGGAGCTGCGGTACCGGGAGGCCATGCGGCGGGTGGCGAAGACCTGCTGCGTGTGGCTGGGCGGCGCGGCCTTTGTGCTGGCGGTGATCGCCGGGTACGCAGAGATGACCGACGCCTGCGTCGCGACCGGCGCGATCGCGCTGGGCCTGACCACCTACGGGATCCTGTGATGGACGAGCCAAAGATCACGGTCGAGCTCCGGCCGGATCAGCTGGACGATATCGTCGACGCCGTCCTGGCCTTTGCCGATGACTGCGCCAACGACCGGGAGATCCTGCAGAGCATGCCGCGCGTCGACCGGGATACGGTCGAAGACCTTCTACGGCGCGAGTCGGCGCTGCAAACGCTCGCGGCCTGGCTGCAGCACGTACAGGAGGAAGCGGAGTGAATTATTTTGCGCCGCGCATGCGGCCCATCCCGCCGCCCTGCGGCCGGAACTGCCCGGACCGAAGCGGCACATGCCGCGCCGGGTGCTGCACCTGGACGCTCTACGAGAGCATCCGGAACCACATCTACGATGTCAACCACCGCGACAGGGACAGCCTGCAGCCCGATCTTGCAGCGGGAAAGCAGATGGTCCATGCCGACAACCAGATAAGGAGGCGCAAACACATTGCGAAATAGCATCGATTACCCCGGCGAGCGGGCACCGAGGCGCCCCGCCGTGATCGCACAGGCCGGATACACCGGACAGAACCACTTTTCCGTGACCTACGGAGACCAGAAAGTAACCGTCCGCGCCGAGGACGGCTATGCGGCCCTTTTTACCGCCGCCAAGCACTGGGGCTATAAATTCACCCGCCCGGAGTACCATCAGAACGCCCGCGCGACCAAGCTCCACTACACGCCGGACACCCGGCCGGGGGCGGTGGTATGAGCGCGCAGGGGAAGCCGCTGCGCTGTGAGATCATCCACGATAATTTCCAGAATTATAAGAAATACAACGTGCCGAAAGCGCAGCTTGTGATCGCGGATATCCCATACAACATTGGCACGGACGCCTATGGCTCGAATCCCATGTGGTACAAGGGCGGAGACAACGCCAACGGAGAAAGCAAGCTCGCGAAAAGAGCTTTTTTCAATTCGGACGGTTATTTCAAGATCGCAGAGTATATGCACTTCTGTTCCCGGCTGCTGAAGCCGGAGCCGAAGGAAAAGGGAAAAGCCCCGGCTATGATCGTATTTTGCGCGTTCGATCAGATACATACAGTCGCAGAATACGGCGCGCGGTACGGCTTTAAAAACTGGTATCCGCTTTTCTTCTGCAAGAATTATTCCGCGCAAGTGCTCAAAGCCAATATGCGGATTGTCGGCGCAACGGAATTCGCGGTCGTTCTGTACCGGGATAAGCTGCCGAAATTCAACAACGGGCGGCAGATCGGAGAGGGCGGGAAGCCCATTCGAGGAACTGGGAAAATGGTGTTCGACTGGTTCCAGTGGGAACGGGACGGGAAAGACATTCCGAAGATCCACCCCACGCAGAAGCCGGTGAAGGTGCTCCGGCGGCTGATCGAGATCTTTACGGATTCCGGTGAGCTCGTGATTGATCCATGCTGCGGCTCCGGTTCGACGTTACGCGCAGCTGCGGAGGCAGGCAGAAGCGCAATCGGCTTTGAAATTGATAAGAGTTTCTATCTGGCCGCAAAAGAGAAAATGCTGGCTGGAGTACGGGAAGCACAGAAAACGGCCAGGGACGCTGGCAGCCAGATAACGATCGGCGAAATAGCAGAGGCTGCACGGCAAGGGGGGAGTCCGATATGAGATTCGTGTGTGACGCCTGCCAGGATATCACGAACATCGAGGCAGACCGGATGGAGATCCGGGGCGAGAAGTTGATGGTGTACAGCCGCGGGCGGCTGGTCTACGTGGCGGATCTGGGCCAGATCATGCTGGCCAAGCTGACGCCGGGGAGGGAGGACGGCAATGGACTTAGAACAAACCGCGATTGAGCGACTGCGGATGGCCTCGGATATGAGCCTGCGCCTGTACAAGCAGCCGCTGGTGATCACGTACTCCGGCGGCAAGGACTCGGACGTGCTGCTGCATCTGGCTGGTGCGGCGGGGATCCCATATGAGGTGCTGCACAGTCTTACCACGGCGGACGCGCCGGAGACTGTCTGGCATGTGCGGGATACCTTCCGCCGCTTGGAGCTGGCAGGCGTAAAGTGCACAATCGATACGCACCGGACGCCGGACGGCGGAAACGTGACGATGTGGAACCTGATCCCGCGTAATTCCGTGCCACCGACAAGAATCAGCAGATATTGCTGCAGGGAACTGAAGGAAACCGGCGGAAAAGGACGCTTTATTGCGACGGGAGTCCGGTGGGCAGAGTCTGCAAGGCGGAAGCAATCACACGGCGTTATGGAAACTAGCCACAAGGACAAAGACAAGCGAATTATCCTGATGGACGACAACGACGAGCGGAGAATGCTCCTGGAAAACTGCCAGCTGAAAGCTCGACGGACGGTAAACCCAATCATCGACTGGGCGGAATCTGACGTGTTGGACTACGCTTCTGCCGGAAAGATCTGCATGAATCCGCTGTATGAATGCGGATGGAAGCGCGTGGGATGCATTGGCTGCCCGATGGCTGGCAAACACAGAATCACGGAGTTTGCACGGTACCCAAAGATTAAAGCCGCATATATCCGTGCGTTCGGCCGGATGCTCAACGAACGGAAGAAGCGGAAGCCCTCGAACGACTGGCAGACCGGCGAGGACGTGATGCACTGGTGGATGGAGGATGGCGTTTTGCCGGGACAGATGGTATTTGAAGGAATGGAGGATGAAACATGACACCTGCTGAGATCGTGAAGTCGCTGCGGTGCTGCGCAGAAATCGGAGAATGCGAAAAGTGCCCGATCGACGCGGAGGCCACCTGGGATGATTGCCGCAAAAGAGACGTCGAAGCCGCCGACATGATCGAGCGCCTGACCGCCGAGAACGCGGCGCTGCGGGAGAAGGTGCCGCAGTGGATCAGCGTGGAGGAACGGAGGCCGGA
>OOIG01001892.1_pt1 | contig 14828 bp, 9 predicted proteins | sample 1692091 | NCBI WGS metagenome assembly OOIG01 (sample SAMN06348188, study PRJEB24527) | human gut metagenome | biome: human gut; feature: ankylosing spondylitis patient; material: feces | host: Homo sapiens | place: China | collected 2015-10
CAGAGCAGACAGCAAACGACGTTATTGAAAAGCTCAGCAACAGCAATTGGCTCGGTTGGGAAGACTTCGAAGAGAAGCTTGCTACAAGACTTACAAAGGCTTATCAGGATGCTAAATCCGATGTTCCGGTTGACGCAATTCAGGACGCTGTAAAAGGCGCAGTTGCTAAATACTTTGCAGAACATGCAAACGAAAACACAGGTCTTACAGAAGAACAGGTTAAGTACATAGTTGAAACAGCAGTTGCTAAAAACGCTTATGTAGGCGTTACAGAAGCTCAGGTTAAGGCTATTGTAAACGCAGCAGTTTCCGGCACATCCACACTTACAAAGTCTCAGGTTCAGGCAATTGTTGACGCTGCACAGGCAAGAAACCTTACACTTGCTCAGGTTTCTAAGGCTATTGCAGATGCTACAAAAGATTTTGCTAAGACAGACGACATCAGCGCATCCGCTGACAAGATACTTGAAGCAGTTAACGCAGTTTCAAGCAAGGCTCTTACAGAAAAACAGGTTAAAGATATAATCAACGCAGCAGTTTGGAACGCAGGCGGCGTTACAAAGACATGGTTTGATTCCACAAACTATGAAGCAACAAAAGAATACACAGTTTCCAACGCTCAGGAGGTTGCAGGACTTGCAACGCTTGTAAACGGCGGTTATGACTTTGAAGGCAAGAAAATTGAAATCACTTATGCGCAGACAAAGGACAGCAAGACAAACACAATCGACCTTACTAAATCTGGTAACTGGACACCTATCGGTAACACTCGCGGAAATGAGTTCAAGGGTAATATTGTAGGCGTCGTTAAAGATGAAAAAGACAACGTAGTAAAAGATGCAAAACTTGTAATCAAAGGTCTTACCCTCAACGAACAGTTCAATGCTGTAAAGAACGGTTACCTTATAGACTGTTCTTCCACAGGTAAAATGGACAAAGTTGGTATAGGCTTTGTTGCTTATCTCGGCGAAGATGCTACACTTTCAAACATTACATTTAAAGATGTTAACATCAAGATAACAGACTCTGTACTCGACGGTCTTAACGTTGGCGTAGCAGTTGGTTATCTCGACGGTGGTAAAATAAGCAATGTTGACGTTGAAAGCGGCTCGATTCAGTCTGTATTCTATACAGCAGGTCTTGTAGGTGCAGCTTCTCACGGTGAAATTGAAAACTGCACAATAGGTACAGCTGAAAAAGCCGTTTCTATTACTACAGACGGTAATGGCAACAAGACAGCAGATTCTGACAATGATGATGCTACTCACTATGTTGCAGCAGGTCTTATAGCTACACTCAGAGACTTTGCAAATAAGGATGCTAAGGGCAATATCAAAGTAACCAATGTTACTGCTAATGTTACACTTAAAGCTACATGCGCAGATGGAACAACAGCAGGTTATACAGGTAAGTTCGCAGGCAAGATGTATAACAACATTGTTACTGTAAACGACAAACCTGTAACTGCAGTTAGATGGAATACCACAAGTGAAACTTGGGATAAGACAAACAATAAAGGCGAAGCTTATTCAACGGGTATGGTTGATTCAGAATTTGTTCCTGCAACGGGATATACAGTTACAGTTAAATAATTAAAACCATATATTCACAAACAGCCCCGCGAGGGGCTGTTTGCATATAAAAGCCCGTGTGGCGAGGTAATAAAATGCTCACAATAAGAAATTTAAGAAAAGATAATAAAATGAGTCAGCAGGAGCTGGCAGATGTGCTTAACATAACCCGCGAGGCACTTTCGCATTACGAAACAGGCAGGAGAGAGCCAAATCTGCGTATGCTGATGAAAATGTCGGAGTATTTCGGCGTGTCGATAGATTATCTCGTCACGGGCAGAGAATACGTAAAATCCGACAGAAAGCTCAAATAACAAAAAACAAAAACCACACCTTTCGGTGCGGTTTTTGCGGTTTGTGTATTTTTGTATTGACAAAATAAAGCAAATGGTGTATAATACAAATGAAAAGAAGCCATCCGGCAACGGTTGACTTCCGTCGGTTAAAAGATAACCGTGCTTTTGGAAGTGGGGCGGTTATCTTTTTTTATTGTGATTGGATACGTAGTCGGCAAGGAGAACGCAAAAGGTTAAAATTGCGATAAGCTCCGTAAGCGTTATGTACATAGCATCACCTCCCCCAACTGAATTGAGGGAGAAAAAAGTCCTCCCTCGAAAAGAGGGAAGTCAACCGCCGCCGTGCTTGACAGCTTCTTGTGAAATTATAGCATATAATGTCGAAAAAGTCAAGAAAAACCGCACCGAAAGGTGCGGTTTTTGCTATATTATTTTATCATTCCCATTTTGTCAAACCAATAAATAACGTGCGATTCAAAGCCGTGATTGCAGCTTCCCGCCGTGGATTCATTTTCCCAAAGCGTTCCGGTCGTGATTGCCATGTCAAGGAAATATCCTTTGATATTATCGAGAAGTTTTTCATGCTCGCCGAAACGGAAAAGAAGCTCAAGACGGAGATAATCTCCGATAAACGCATTTGACGGGTATACGTTTTTATGTTTTGCGTCGTCGCGGAGGTTGGGCCAATTGTTTCTCGGCACGCGCTGAGGACCGAAGTCATAAAGCAGAGCTTTCCAAAGGTCGGGGTTCTTTTCGGGCGTAGCCGTCCCGCAGAAGAACGCATAGTACTGACACGTTTCCGTTATCTTGCCCGAAAGATGAAGCTTTCCGTCATCACCGCGAACGGCGTTGTCACAATAGAACATTCCTATGGGGGAAAGCTTGTTTATTGTTTTTTCTATGACATCGGCTTTTTTTCGTGCCGCCTCGTCGCCGTAGAGCGTCGCGACAGAGCGGAGCATCATTGCGTAAAGCATATTTGTGGGGAAGTTTACATCCTGCGTAAGCTCATTCGATTTCGACCATTCGACAAAGATCCAACCGTCGAGCTTTTCAAGCAGGGAGTATTCGTTTTCGTATTTTTCAAACCAATGAAGAAGCTTATATACTTTTTCTTTCGCTTCGGAAATGAGAGAAGCATCGTCTGTTCTGTGCAGATATTCTCCAAGCTCTATTACGTAAAACATTGCCCAATTCGGGATAAACGTGCCGTTGTAATGGTCGGCGGGATAGCACATCGGGAGCATGCCGTCGGGGATGCACTCAAACGATGGCGGGAGCAGGAAATTTTCAAGGAAGTTATGTTCGATATCGCTTTTTCCCGTGAGTGCTTTTTCCACACGTCCGGTAAAAAAGCTGTCGCACAGCCAACCTGCACGCTCGCGTGAGGGGCAGTCCATATACAGGGTGAAAGTGTTCTGACGGTAAGTTTGAACGGCGGCTTCGAATATCTTTTTAAGATCGTTGTCATCCGAAATAAGTTCTCTTTTCGGATCGTCAGCCCCGAAATATATCATATTGAAATTTTCGATTTCAACATCGCCGTCTATGGGGTATATTCCGATATATGAAGCCGAGTACGGTTCAAAGCTTTCGAGTATGTGTTCTCCTGCCGGAATCCGCCACAGAAGAGCGTTTGTCGTACCGAAGCGACGGTAGTCAAGACGTTTTCCGTCACGCATTACTTCGTCAAACAAAAACAGAAGCTGTACAGGCTTTTCCGCTTTTACGCGAACGGAAAACATTCCCGATACTTCGGGTGAAATATTGTATATTACAAATTCGCAGTTTTTAATTTTTACGTTTTCCGGAGAGATATCGCAGGCGGCGATCGAATCTGTATCTATGTTGCGGGCGAGAAGATGAATATCGGTTTTTACTTCTGACAACGGATAGATTTTATATGAAAAATAAGGGTAGCCTATCTGGCGCGGATATTTAAGCACCGCGCGGTGATCTCCGATATGGAAATTTCCCGTAAAAGCTACTTTCTTTGCGGGAATTCTTTCGTATGTCGTATACGGGCAGTCGCGCGCGATAAAATGCTTTGGAGCTGTTTTTGTTATTTTCGGCACGGGTTTTTCTTCTGCGCCGAGATTATATATTTCGGCAAATGTGCGCTGATAGCTGTAACGCTCGGCTTTCTGTTCGTGCTGGGATACTTCCCGGCAGGAAAAGCCGCTTTTTCCGCTCGCCGCGATTATTTCACCGTCCGAAATAATTTCGGCGCAGAAAAACGACGGCTGATCGAGATGATAGAAGCTGTTGCAATTGTACCCGGCGACGGTTATCGTTATTTCGTTTTCTTTTTGCGAGAGGGAAGACGTAAGGTCAAGCTCATCGACACGGTAAAAACCGTGCGCGCATCTTGCCGGACCGAAGGCGAAAAATTCGCCGTTTATTCTTATGTTGTAGGCGGAAGAGCCTGTTACGGAAAGGATGGTGTGTTTTCCGCACGGAACCTTTGTCGTAAAGGCAAGCCATACGTTCATTTCTTTTTCTCTGCCGTCTGCCCATACGGGAATGGCTTTTTTGAAGCTGTAATCGTGCATATTCGATTAACCTCCTGAAGAATCCGATAATGAAAGTATATCACGGCGCAGAGCGCAGTGTCAACATAAAACAGGTGATAAATTGCAATGTTTTCAGCAAATGCAAACATTTGTTCTTGATTTTTGAACGAATATGTGGTATAATTGGGACAGGCGGTAAAAACTGAGGTGTCGGGGCTTTTTATTTTTACAGCCGAATACAAACTAATGTTCGGAGGATAAATTGGAATTAAAATTCAAAGTAAATAAACAGCATATTTCAAGGACCGACGCAGAAAAGGCGGTAGCGGACAGCAGAAATTATCTGCGCTGTGCTTTTTCGTTCAGCGAAGATTGGGACGGCACGGTGAAAACAGCAGTTTTCAAAAAGGGAAGCACGGTATATCACGCTGTGATATCGGACGATAAGATAGCAGCCTCCGTCATGCCGCAGCTCGATGCCGGGAAATGGGAGGTATCCGTTTTCGGCGGAAACAGGATAACGGCGGATGTTGCAATACTTAACGTTTTTCGTTCGGGCTATGATACGGAAAACGCTCCGGCGCCGCCCGCGCAGTCGGTATATGACAGTCTTGTTGCACTTTGCGGAGAGGCTAAGGCTACGGCTGATGCAGTTGCAGCCGATGCCGCAGCAGGAAAATTCAACGGTACGGGAACGGCGGGCAAGGACGGTAAAGACGGCACCGATGGTGAAAACGGCAAATCGGCATATGCGATAGCCGTAGAAAACGGTTTTGAAGGTGACGAAGCCGCGTGGCTTGCGTCGCTCAAGGGTGCGGACGGAAAAGACGGCGTCGACGGGACCGACGGTGCGGCGGGGAAATCGGCATATGCGACAGCCGTAGAAAACGGTTTTGAAGGAAATGAAGCCGCGTGGCTTGCGTCGCTCAAGGGTGCGGACGGAAAAGACGGCGTCGACGGGACCGACGGTGCGGCGGGGAAATCGGCATATGCGACAGCCGTAGAAAACGGTTTTGAAGGAAATGAAGCCGCGTGGCTTGCATCGCTTAAGGGCGCAGACGGAAAAGACGGTGCAGCCGGATCGGCAGGAAGTGCCGGCGCTGACGGCTATTCCCCCACAGTGTCACTTTCGCGCGGAGAAAACTTCGTAACCGTCAGCATAACGGATAAAAACGGAACAAAGACTGCCACTATTCTCGACGGTGCAGATGCAGACGTGACGGTTGACGCACTTATCACGTCGAACAGTACAAATCCTGTACGGAGCAGTGCGATATACGCCGAGCTTGCCGAAAAACAAAGCAAGGCAAAATTCTACTCAAACGTTTCGGCGTCCTCATGGGCGGCGGATTCGACCTACAGCAATTACGGCTATAAGTGTGAGATTTCGCTTGCAGGTGTCGGAGCAAGCGATTTTGCCTTTGTAACATTCGGCGTGACGGAAGCCGACAGCGGCAACTATGCTCCCATTGCCGAAACGGCGGCAGGAAAGGTTATAATATATTCAAAGGTCAATACAGCCGTGACGATAAAGTCTGTGGCGATATTTCCCGCAGCATAATGGAGGATATCCGATGATCGGAAAAACAAATGCAAGGCGTGCGGCGGCTTCTCCGCCGACTCCGCCGCCGTCGGGAGAAGGATATTATATTACGCTTGCGCATATTGCGTATGATTATAATTGTGAGGAAAAACTGTATATAAGCATTGACGGCGGAGAATGGACCGAAGTTACAAACGACGGAGAACTGCTTGAATTTGAAAACGTACATACGCTTTCGTTCTATTACGTTTCCAACTATGATATAGAAATGGCGCTTTACAACACGGACGGAGGATATCCGGACAGGGAGAATCCGTCGCTGAGTCAGGGCGATTTCACATCGGCGGTGTCGCCGGAAACAGCAAAGAAAATAGTTATAACCGAGCAGTGTGACCTGATTTTCACCATATTCGAAAACACTTGATGATTATTTATTGACAAAACAGCTCAGGTGCGATATCATATCTGCGTAAAACAAATAACCGGAGGAAGCTGTTATGGCAAATTGGATGTGGTATCCCGATGATTTTGAACTTTATCACGCGATGCTCGTACACAACAGAAGAGAACGACGCGGCGATTATTATTCGCCTATGTGGAGGGTTGACGCTCCTCACAGAAACGTAAGACTTTACAAAATAGTCGAGCTTGAAAAAAGCGAAGAGTTTTTTGCAAAGGCAAACGAGGGAACGTTGCTTGAAATAATCGTAAACGGAGTGCGTTGGCAGGGACCTGCAAGGATAACTCTTCAGCCCGGAAGAAACTTTATAAAGCTTTCCGCGTTCAAGGACGGCGGACTTCCCGCAATATGGTGCGAGGGTGAACATTTTGATTCGGGAAAGGGCTGGCAACTTGCTTCTTTCGGTATGGGTGACGATCCTGCAGGAACAAACGATATGTATGACAGTCCTGACGACAACCCTGAAGTATTCAAGTTTTCATACAAGAGACTTTATCCCGTTTCAAGAGAAGAGATAAACGACGGAGTGCTTTTTGACTTCGGACGCGAGATAATGGGCAAGCTTGTTTTCTCGGATATAAAATCCGAAGGGGAAAAGGTGCCTGTATTTTACGGCGAATCACGGGAGGAGGCTCTCGACACGGCATACACTGAGGTTACCGATGTGGCAGTACTTTCGGGAAAAGAGACCTTGCTTCGCAGCCGTGCGTGCAGATATGTTTTTCTTGAAGATAGCTGTAATGATTTTTCGGTGGCTTACGATTTTGAATATCTGCCGATCGCTCCTGAAGGAAAATTCAAGTGCGATGATGAGCTTGTGAATAAAATATGGAACATAAGCGCATATACGCTTGAGCTTAATTCGAGAGAGGGCTTCTTTGACGGGATCAAGCGCGACCGTTGGATATGGTCGGGAGATGCTTATCAGAGCTACTTTGTGAACTATTATTATGCCTGCGATCTTGACATCGTTCGCAGAACAACGATGATGCTCAGGGGCGAAGGTAAAATGGCTCAGCACATAAACACGATAGTTGACTATACTTTTTATTGGATAATAGCAATATGGGAGTATTATTATCACACCGGCGACAAGGCTTTTATCGAGCGCGTATATAAGAAGATGCCCGAAATGTGGGAGCTTGTTGAAAGCAGACTTTCGGAGCATGGATTTATAGGCGGATATACAAGAAAGGGCGATTGGACGTTTATCGATTGGTCAACGCATCTTGAAAAGACGGAGATAATCTCCGCTGAACAGATGCTGCTTTACCGCTCTTACGTTGCCTATGCCGAAATACTTGAGCTTCTCGGGAAAGACGGCGCAGAGTACAGAAGAAAAGCAGTCGAGCTTAAAAACAATATAGACAAATATTTCTGGGATGATGAGAAAAAAGCGTATATCGACAGTTATCAGAGCGGGAATCGTACGGTCAACCGCCATGCTAACATATTTGCGCTTCTTTTCGGCATAGCGAACGACAAAAAGCGCTCGCTTATAATCGAAAATGTCATAAGAAATGATTCCGTCCCGCCGATAACAACGCCGTATTTTGAGTTTTTCGAGCTTGACGCCATGTGCGAAATAGGCGAGTTCGGATATGTTACCGATATGCTTCACAGCTATTGGGGCGGAATGGTGAAGCTGGGCGCAACGACATTCTGGGAGGAATATTTCCCGAATATGAAAGGTGCAGAGCACTATGCGATGTACGGCAAGCCTTACAGCAAGAGTCTTTGCCATGCGTGGAGCGCGTCGCCTATATATCTTATGGGCAAGTATGCGCTCGGAGTACGCCCGACGTCGGCGGCTTACAAAACATATGAAGTCGTGCCGAATCTTATGTGCTTTGGAAAGATAGAAGGATCCGTTCCCGTTCCGGGAGGAGTCGTCAGCGTTAAAGTTGACAAGCATAATGCGGAAGTTACTTCGGACATCGGGGGAGGAGTGCTTGTGCTTGGAGATAAACGCTATGATATAAAGAAGGGCGAAACGTTAAAAGTGCAAATATAATTTACCTTGAAAAATAAAAAGCGGAGAGCAAAATGCTCTCCGCTTCTTGACAATAGGGGAAAAACGTTATAAAATAGGGTAAATAACTTTTACCAAAGGAAAAGCGCTTATATGACCACAGGTGAAAAAATAAAGGCATTGAGAGTCGGAAAAAAGCTTACTCAGGCAGAGCTTACAGACGGAATAATTACAAGAAATATGCTAAGTCAGATAGAAAACGGGCTTGCGAATCCTTCAATAGGGACTCTTCGCTCGCTTGCCGAGAGGCTCGGCGTTCCGCTTGAATATCTGCTCTCTGAGGAAGCCGGACTTTCTGACATAGAAAAGCTTCGGCAGCGCGATGAGATAAAAAAGCTGTTTTCTTCGGGAGATATGGAAAAATGTCTTTCTCTGCTTGAAAAGTACGACGATGACGAATCGTTGCTTTTATCGGCGGTTTGCTGCACGGAACTCGGCAGAGAGCTTATGAGAAAAGGAAAGCTGTTTTCGGCAAGGGAATACTTTTCAAAATCCGCTGTGTATGCCGAAAAATCGGTGTTTGCATACGGACTCAGACGCTATGCGGAAAAAAACATATCGCTTATAGACTATATTATGGGCAGGGGTGAGGTTCCGACCTCAGATTACGATGAGTACGGATATATTTCATCTATCGAAAACCGGAATTCTGTCGTGTCACGTCACGTCGCGGCTCGCAGACTTGCCGAAAAAGGTGATGTCAGGGGTGCGGCAGAAGCCTTGCGCGCATTACTGCCGGAAGCCGAAGAGGCAGGCGCCGTATGCAGATATTATGTTCTGTCGGATCTGGAGGGATGTCTGAAAGCCATTGGAGATATTGCGGGCGCGTACGAATGTGCCGAAGCGCGTCTTGCGTTGAAAGAGGAGATGAACAGATAGCTCAGTCTCTGCGGAAGTCCGTTTTTATAAGCTTGGGACAGCTTTCGGGCGAGTAGGTCCAGCTTTCGATAAAATCGCTTTTTATATAATATTCGGGAGGGTAAAGCTCGCTTTCGCACTGATAGGTGTCGATAAGTACGAGCTTTATTTTCATTTTTTCGGGAATTATGTTTTTTATGTAGACCGTTGCATGATCACCTATCCTTACGTTTTCCGTGTATTCGGAAAGTCCTGCAAGGTTCGGCGTAAGCTCGATGAAAACTCCGTACGGCTCAATACTGCGGACGATTCCCGGTACGGTCTGACCTATGCGGAAAGCGGAAACGTTTTCTTCCCACGTTCCGAGCAGCTCTTTGTGAGTTACGGAAATGCGCATAAGCTCCTTATCTGTATTTTTTACGGCGGTCTTTATGAACATTCCGGGATAGAACCTGTCGCGCGGGTGCGATATACGCGAAACCGAAATGCAGTCTATCGAAAGAAGCGAGATTATTCCGCAGCCTACGTCAACGAACGCGCCGAAAGGCTCAAGATGCGTCACGCGCGAGTCTATAATTTCGCCGGGAGTCAGAAGCATAAGATAATTTTCAAGACAGTCGCGCTGAGCTTCCTTGCGCGAAAGCAGAGCAACGGTCTCGCCTTTGCGCTTTTCAAATCCGCAGACCTTAAAGCATACCGTTTTACCGACTCTCGTTATTGCGGCTATGTCTTTTACCGGAGAGCCGTCAGGGCAGAAAACAGCCTCCTCCTTTTTTATTATGCCCCGCATACAGCCGAGATCTACCCAAAGCGACATATCCTCATCGCACACGGTGGCGCGGGCTTCAAGTATCTGTCCTTTTGTCATTGCTCGTTCAAGCGCCGATTCGGTGTAAAGTCCGTCAGTGCCGTTCTGAGATGAAAAGCCTTCGGGCTTATAGATTTTCCGTAACATTGTGGTTGTCCTCCGTTTTTGTTTTTGTTTAATCTTTATGCGGAGAACTTTGATTTTATGTTGATATTGAAAATAATAATGCCCGTGATTTTTCACGGGCATTGTGATTTTTAATAGTTCTTCAGCCTGTTTGAAAACTTTACCGCAACGGGATTTGAAAGATGCTTTTCAAGCTCGAGAGTGCTTACTATCAGCTTCCCTCGTCCGAGCGGGATCTCTCCGCATACAAGCGCATGGAAAAGGGGCTTGCCCCATGCGCTTCCGGAAAGCGTGTTGCCGGAGGTCAGGATGGGAACAAATCCTTCACCTGTGAACGTTTGGCGGACGAGAGGCGTCATCATATCGGCTTTTTCGTCATACCAGAAAGAGAAATCGTTCTTTTCAAAGTCTTTCACAAGCGGATGCCCCGTCTTTCTTGAAACAAAGTGAAGCGCTCTCATTCCGCAGTTTTTGACTTTGAACGAAGCTCCGTCAACGTTGTATTCTCCTGCGGAAAGCGCTTCGACTATAACCGTTTTCCCGTTTTCCGTCAAGGAAATTATCTCGTCTTTGCGGGTTTCAAACTCGTATTTGCCTTTAATAATTATCGCCGTGCCTTTTTCTGAAGCTTCGGGAGCGAAAAATTCAAGGCTTTCGTCGCAGTAGTGAAGCACGGCTCCGTTTTTATCTTTCAGAATGGCGCGCAGAGTGTATTTTTCGCGGGCTGTAACATCGGGAACGGTAAAGGTTACCTCGCCTTGCATAAAGGCGCTGTTTCCCGAAAATTCCGCAGGAGCCGAGCCTTTTGCACGCAGCGCTCCGTCGTCGGAGATAAGCTCAAAGGTGAGCGAATGTCCGCTTGATATTTTGTGCGTGTCATTGCAGATGAAGACTTCCGCGCTTGCTGTTTCGCCCGAGAAGAAGGTTTTTCTGTCCGTCCTGAGCGATACGGAAAGCGGAGTAAGCTCATCCATATACGCATAAAAAGCGGGCTTCGGATTGCGTTCGCAATCGACTATGGTTTTCATCCATCCGGAGGGCCACGCATCAATGAACAGGTGGATCGCAAACGATGTCATAAGCGGATTTCTTCTGAAAGCGCCCGTCATAAGTCTTGTGGCTTTTTCCTGCCAGATGTGGCTTTCGCGCACCCAATCTTCAAGGTTATCCTGCGTGTCGTAGAAAAAATAATGCATATTGCCGCTTTGAGCGTTTATTATCCGGGACGGCGACCAGCTTTTTTCTTCCTCCGGATTCTGCGGGAGCCAATCTTTCGGATAGCGTCTGCGCATAAGCGAAACGGGGTCAAGCCCCTCTGCACCGAACTCGCCGCAACCGCAGTACCAGCCGTTTTTTATTCCGAGCCAATTTCCGCGATAGAGCGCGCCCATATCTATACCGTGACCGTTGTACCATGTGCAGTAGCAGTGGCTATCGGGGAAACCCTCGTCCGGAGGATCGTAGTCTCCGTCGATATGCTTTATCGCCCTGTCGGGATTTAGCATATGCACGGCGTCGTCGCACGCGCGGAAGATCATATCCTGCTCGCTTCTTATAACGTGGCGGAACGGATTATCATTACCGTTCTGCATAGGCTCGTTCATATATGAGACAAGCACGCAGCATGCGTGCGGACGTATCAGCTTTTCCATTTCTTCGCATTGGCGGATGACCTCCGCAAATTTCGTGCGGCGGATGACCGTAAACAGCGGAAGGTCTGTCTGTATCATCAGACCTATTCTGTCGCACAGATCATATATTTCCTCCTGAACGGGGCGCTGGGTTATGCGCAGAAAGTTCATATTGCAGGCTTTTGCCATAAGCATATCGTAAAGCAACATATCAAAATCGCCGCGAAGAACGTCCTGCTGTTCAAAGCCCATAGTGTTTGCCCCGCGCAAACGAATGCTTTCGCCGTTTAAGTAAAACATTCCTTTCGTCGAGCCTTTGGTGTCAAGCTCAAATGTTCTCATTCCGAAAGTTTTCTGTGCTGAGTCGGTTTTCTTACCTTTTATATATATAGAAATCTGTGCCGAATAAAGATACGGCTCGTCGGGCGTCCATTTGCGGAAATCGGGAATCTTTATTCTGAATTTAACGGTGTTTTCACCGTGATACAGCTTCGGAAAAACGACGGGATGATCTTCATCCGTTTCTCTGCCTATGTCGTCTTCCGTCATTACGTCGCCGAAGTCGGCATGATGAAAAGTCTGCGGACGGTATGTTTTGTCACTTATAAGTGTACTTTCAAAGTTTTCTCCGAAAGCGGAATATGAAATGGCAAAGTCGCCCTCGCCGGGATAGTCGCAGCGAAAGATCGTCGTCCACAGTTCTATTTCCGAATTATCCGGTATCGGACGGACAAATATATCGGATATGAAGGTGCGGGGGCGTTCTTCGAGATAAACCTTGCCGCAAATCCCCATTCCGGCAGGACAATGATGCCAGCCCTCAAGCGGATCGTCATAGCCGAAGCCCGTCGCCGCATAGAGCTTGTCGCCTTCGCAGTGGACAAAATCGGCTGAACGCGGACTGTCTCCGCCATATTTGAAATCGTTTTTGACGATTACAAGGAGAGTGTTCCGATCGTCGCGGACAAGCTCGGAAATATCGAATTCAAACGGCGAGAAAAATCCTTCGTGCGTTCCTGCAAGCGTGCCGTTTACATATACTTCTGTAATATAATCGGAACATTGAAAATGCAGGAAAAGCGCTCTGCCTTCGGGCAGGTGAGATGTAAATTCCGTTCTGTAATATGATACCGCGTAGCCTACGGGACCGTCGTAGTGCGGAACGGTTATCTTTTCCCATCTGCCGTCACCCAAAAGCACGGATGCAAAATCGCGCCTGTCGGCGTCCGTAGCCATCCGAAAGTCAAAAACCGAAAGCTCAGTCTTTTTCCTGTCGTTTTCCGGAGATGGCGAACGTTTTTCAAGGAAAGGCGCGTATTTTTCTTTCAGCTTATCTATAATCTTGTCGAGTTCCTGCTTTGTATTTGTTTTTTTATACACTTTGTCCGGCGAGCCTTCGGCTTTTGAAAGCGGAAATTTCTTTCCGTTTTTCGGCACGGGCTTCGGATGTACGAGCGGAGTGCGTGAGGAGCCTATCTCTCCCGCCGCAATAGAGGCAAAACGGTCAGCCATTGAATATCCTCCGATATTTTTGTGATATAATGATTATGACATAAAGAATATAAAAAATCAATCTTTTTCGGAATTTTGCCCGCGTTGACAAAGCGGGCGGAGGGTGGTATAATCAAAAAAACAAAGGAGGCGGCATCATGAAGAAGAAAATGCTTATAGTCGGAATAACTATGTCTGTGGGCGGAAGCGAAAAATCTTTTCTTTCGTTTGCGGAGCATATAGATTATAACGAATGGGATGTTACGCTCCTTCTTGCTGAAAAGAAAGGCGCGTTGCTTGCACTCGTTCCTTCGCAGATAAAAATCGAAACAATGCCCGACGGTGAAATAATGGAGATAGACGGGGCAAACGCAAAGAAAGTTTTACTTAAAAATTATGCCCTGAAAAATCCGCTGCGTATATTTCCGCTTCTTTGTCACAGCGCAAAAATAGTTTTTTCGTCCGGAAAGCGGCGCGCACATGCAAAACACAGGCTTTGGCTTTCGGCTATGAAAACAATGAAGCCCTGCGAAGGAGAATATGACCTTGCGGTAGCTTATTGGGGTGACAGGACGATGTTCTATGCCGTTGACAAGGTAAAAGCAAAAAGAAGAATAGCATGGCTTCACTTCGACTACAACTTTCCGCCGCGCGAGGATGCTTTGTATGAAAAGTATTTTATGCAGTGCGAGAAGATAGTTACCGTATCCAAAGAGATAGAAAAGTCGCTTGGAGAATCTCTTCCTTCGGTTTCCGGCAGAATCGTCACGATGGAAAACATAGTTGATGCGGAGCAGATAAAACGTCTTGCCGGACTCGGAAAAAGCTATGACGACGGATATGACGGAATAAGAATTCTGACCGTCGGCAGGATATGCGAACAGAAAGGGTATGATATCGCTCTGCCCGCGCTTGCAAGACTGAAAAGGGAAGGCTTTGAGTTCCGTTGGTATGTGCTTGGCGAAAAAAGCGGCTTATATGCCGAAGCAATCTCCCGCACGGCGAAGGCGCTCGGACTTGAAAACGATTTTGTGATGCTCGGCACGACGGACAACCCTTATAAATATATAAAGGAATGTGATGTGTACTTTCAGCCGTCGCGTCACGAGGGCAAGAGTATTGCGGTTGAGGAAGCAAAACTATTGTGTCGCCCGATGGTCGTTTCAAATTATAAGACAGCAGAGGAGCAGCTCTGCAGCGGCGCGCTCGGACTTATTTGCGAAATATCCGAAGAAGGAATGTATTCGGCAATGAAGAAATTGCTTTCGGATGCGGAACTCAGATGTGATTTTTCTGAGAAACTGAGTAAGATCGGCATAGAACGCGACGTGGACGGAGAGGTTGGGTCATTGCTTTCGGGCGACTGTCGATAATTGATACAAGGTGAAGATTTTTCTCAAAAAAATAGAAAAACTTTCAAAAACCCCTTGACAATTTGATAGCCGTTGTGATAGAATAACAAAGCTGTCCGTGAGAGCGGGCGGCGAACGGTCCTTGAA
>OOIG01001893.1_pt1 | contig 14819 bp, 16 predicted proteins | sample 1692091 | NCBI WGS metagenome assembly OOIG01 (sample SAMN06348188, study PRJEB24527) | human gut metagenome | biome: human gut; feature: ankylosing spondylitis patient; material: feces | host: Homo sapiens | place: China | collected 2015-10
CAATAGACGGCATATAATACATCAATTCATAGGCGGACCAGATGATGGACGGGAAGGCCTTGAAGCCGACGGCCAGTCCGGCTACTGTGCCCGCTGCAGCCGCCGTGAAGGCGTAGATCAGGTACTTTTGCATGATGGCTGCGCCCGAATAGCCCAGGGCTTTCAGCGTGCCGGAGTTGATGCGCTCCTCGTCTACGAAACGTGTCATAGTGGTGAGGGTCACAAGTGCCGCCACGAAATACATGAAGATGGGGAAAACGTCTGCCAGTGCATCCACAATGTCGGAGACACTGCTGTAGGTGCGGTATCCCTCTGCGCCGGGAACTTCACGCCGGGTGTAGACCGAGAACGTTGGAAGCGAAAGCTTATCCACATCTGCCTGCGCATCGTCCAGCTCTGCGCTGTTGTCTGCGATCTCGCTGTCGGCATCTGCCTTTTTGTCGTTGTATTCTGCCAGCTTTTCCCGGTATTCCTGTTTCTTTTCCGCCAGCGTTTCTCTGGCATCCAGGAGCTTTGCCTCGCCGTCAGAGCGCTGGGTCTCCAGTTCCTGCTTTGCCTGTTCCAGCGCCGTCCTGCCGCTTTGGTGTTGTATTCGCTCTGCTTGGCGGCAAGCTGGGATTTGGCGGTGTTGACCTGTGCCGATGCCTGGGACAGCTGATTTTTTGCCGTTGTCAGCGCTGCGGCGGCATCATTCAGCTGACTTTCCGCATCGTCCAGCTGGGCTTTTGCCGCCTGGAACTGTGCGCTTTTGCTGTCCAGTTCCTGCTGTGCGGCGCTGATCTGCGCCAAGCCCGGCTCGTACTGCTGGCTGAGAAACGCATTGTAGCTGTTCGTCGTTTCCTGGAGCTTTGCCTGTGCATCATCCAGCTGTGCGGTGTACTGTGCCTTTTCTTCTGCGGAAAGCTGCGGATTCTGCACCGCCTGCTGTAACTGGGCGATGCCGGCTTTCAGTTCGGCAATGCCGCTTTCATACTGGGACTTTGCCCCGGTCAGCTGAGAGCGGTTGCTGTCCAGTTCTGTCTGTGCAGCGGAGAGTGCGTCGGCGTTCTGCTGATATTCTGTCTGTTTTTCTGTGAAGGCAGCCTTTTGGGTGTTGTATTCCGCCTGTTTTGCGAAAAGTTCCTGTTTTCCGGCAGCGATTTGATTTTCGGACGCTGTGATCTTCGCCTGTGCCGCATCCAGCTGTGTCTTTGCGCTGGCAAGCTGTGTTTTGCCGTCCGCCAGCTGCTTTTCCGAGTCCTCCAGCTTTTTCTGGTTCTCGTCAATTTGCTGCTGGGCATCGCTGACCTTGCTGTCCAGTTCCGCCTGGTTGTCCTGAATCTGCTGTTCAGCATCCTGGATCTGCGCTTTGGCATCGTCCAGTTTGGTCTTGGCGTCATCCAGTTCCGTTTCCGCCTCGGCGATCTGCTGTCTGCCGTCGTCAATCTTTTCCTGATACTCCGACCTAACGGCATCAAGCCGCTGTGCCGGGGCATCTTCCAGCAGGGTTTCCAGCTGGTTTTTGTGCGCCTGTATTTTGTCGGTGTACGCATCGGAATAGGGGTCCAGTCCCTGGGTGTCCCGGAAGGTGATTCTTGCGATCATGTAGTAATCGCAGTCGAAAGCATCCTCTGTCACCACCGCATAGCTGTTCAGTTCGCCGGAACCGGCGGTGGACTGCCCCTGGTTGACGCAGGAGAGAATTTCCGTGGAGTGGACAAATCCGGTAATGGTAAAGGTCTTGTTTTTCAGTACCATATTCCCGGAGGTGTCTGCCTTTTCCTCGAATGTGATCTGGTCGCCGATCTGGTAATTGTCCTTGTCGGCGTCGGCAAATGCAATTTCGTCTGCCTTTTCGGGGAGTCTGCCGCTGACGACTTCATACTTGGAGATGTCCTCATCCAGGGAGAAAATGCGGCAGCTTTCCGAGGTGTCTTTCAGCACCACATCTTTCAAGTAGCCGTAGGTGACCTGTTCTGTTCCGTCCAGGCTGTCGATGGTTTTTGCGTTTTCCTGGTCAATGCCCATGCTGCCGATGACGGACAGGTCTGCGGCGTGGTACTGCTGGAGATAGTCGCTGGTGGTTTTTCGCATATCCGGTCCGGTGACCTGTAATCCCACCAGGGCAAAGGACCCCAGCGCAATGAGGCAGGCGATGGAGATAAACCGTCCCTTGGACTTGGAAAAGCTTTTTTGAATGTCTTGGTTCAGCGCTTTTTTCTTCATGACCATGCACCTACCATTCGATATCTGCAATTTTTTTCGGGTTGGGATTTTCTTCAATGCGGCTGACCCGTGCATCGTGCATATGGATGACCCGGTCTGCAATGGGTGCGATCGCCGCATTGTGGGTGACGATAATGACAGTCGCACCCTTTTGTCGGCTCATGTCCTGGAGAATTTGCAGCACCTGTTTGCCGGTGTTATAGTCCAGTGCGCCGGTGGGTTCGTCACAGAGCAGGATCTTCGGGTTTTTGGCAATGGCTCTGGCGATGGCAACACGCTGCTGCTCACCGCCGGAGAGCTGTGCCGGAAAGTTGTTGATGCGGTCGGCAAGCCCTACGTCTTTCAGAACCGTGACCGGATCCAGGGCGTGTTCCACGATTTCAGAGGCAAGCTCTACGTTTTCCTTTGCCGTCAGATTCTGCACCAGATTGTAGAACTGGAACACGAAGCCAACATCATACCGGCGGTAGGTGGTGAGCTCTTTTTCGGAAAAGTGGCTCACATCCTGCCCATCCAGCCAGACATGGCCCTCGTCGCAGGTGTCCATGCCGCCCAGAATGTTCAGCAGGGTGGTCTTGCCTGCACCAGAGGGACCCACAATGATGCAAAACTCGCCCTTGTCTACATAAAAATTCAGGTGATCGGCCGCCGCAATGCGGACACTGCCGGTCTGATAATATTTGGAAACATCCTCAAACTGCACAAAATGTTCCATATGCTGCTCCTTGCCTTGAAAAAATGATTGTTCCATCTTAACTATAACATATTTTGCAGCAGGTTTGCAGGGGCAAAGCGCTGGAATTTGCAAAAAGTTAACAGGTCGTATCAAGGATAAAGTCAACGGTCTGCTCGATCTGGAATTTTGCGAAATATCCCTCTTCCAGCGGGATCCACCGGGCGGTGAAGCCGGAATAGCGTTCTCCCTCCCGCGCCAGCAGGCGGCGGGCCTGCTCTTCCTTGGAGCAGGTGACGAAAACCTTCAGATCATAACAGTCCGCAAGGGTGGGGTGGCAGCTGTAACTGCCCTCCACGATGACCAGCGGTTGGGGCGCAAAGCATTGTTCCGGCAGGTAGGCACCCGCCCGGCAGGAGTAGGCACGGTAGGGGATTGCCTGCCCGGCCCGGGCGGGGGTGAGCAACTGGGTACGCAGACGCTCCAAGTCCATGTTGGCGCAAGGGATCTGCTCCCAGTTTGCCACACGGCTGGCTGGGGGAAGATAGAAGTCATCGGTATGCACCGTGATGCTCTGGGGGAACTGCTGTGCCAGCTGTGCCGCCAGCGTGGTTTTTCCGCTGCCGCATCGGCCGTCCAGCGCCACCAGTACCGGGGCGGCAGGATGGGCAGAGAGCAAAGTGGAGAGCTTTTCCACGAGAGGGGAAAGGGTGGTTGAAAGCATAGGGAACACATCCTTGACAAATCGTTAAAAATTGACTATACTACAAATAGAAAAGGTGCTGGTCCACATCGGTCAGCTTTCCTTCCCGAGAATCAAAAAAGATTGACTGTCAGGTTTGGTACGCTGAGGCAGTCAATCTTTTTTGCTATCATCGTTTTTCTTCTGCGAAAACTTATCCATGACCTCAAGAGTCAGGCGGACCACATCCACAATCAGGCTCAGCAAGCCAAGCATGAAAGTGAGCAGTGCCAGAGTTTCCAACAGCGTCATTCGACATCCCTCCCTTCGCCATCAGGCTCCGGGAAGTTTCCTTCAAAAAAGTTCCGTCCCCGGTATCCTGCTTTATTCCATGTAGGAAGAATCAGCGATACGGGATTGGAAAGCATGACCACCAATGATGCAGACAGCACCTTGCTGCCATTTCTGGCAACGGATACAGTATAACAGAAAATTCGACAGCTTGCAATGAAAAATGCTATAACTGCTTTTTGAATGTCAGACTTTTGTATTCGGTCTGAGAGCCGCTTCGGCGGAAGGTTCCATTTTCAGTGGGCGTGAAACCTAGTGCACGCATCACGCCGCAGGAACCGGCATTTTCGGCGGCAACATCGGCCAGAACGGTTTTTATACCGTCCGGGTCGGACAAATATTTTCCGGTGATGGGGTCACCCCAGATGCAGAGTGCAAACCCGGCATCCCGAGCTTCCTGCGGGCGCAGGCGAAGCCGGGCGGTTTCAAAAGGTGTGAAAGTCATAGCGTTTCCTCCAAAGGTGATATACAAGAAATACTTTTGTCGATTTGCGAAAATATGAGATCGTATGCGTGGGCAGGGAGAGGATGGCGAGGCATCCAAAAATCAAACAGTGCTTTTAACTCTTTAGAATCTCCATAGAGCTGTTTGACTTGTTCGTAAGCAAATGTATTGGCATCGACTTCGTGCGGCTGACCAAGATATAGGTTGGTAAAATAATCTTCATTGCCATCCAATTTGCAGGAGATGTAATGACCATTTACCAGCTTATAGCATGTACCATCATAGCCAATGACATATTGAAGGCTTCGGTGTATTTCGGAACCGAAGTGTTCCGGACAGAGATACTGCGATGCGTGACGCAGTTCGTGAAACAGAAAAAATGCTTTCTCATAGTCAGGTTTGGCGTTCAGATGCTCTGCATTGATGAACACAGTTTTGCTTGCAGGGTCAAATGTTCCGCAAGCCGTCTCATAATCAGAGGGCATATCAAAGGATAAGTGCAGATCAAGGGAGCATTCTTTACAATAATCATCAAAGAAGTGCTTGTAATCAAAGATTGATGGCATAGGTTTATATCCAGCCTTTCCTTGACAAAATAAAGGAAATTGACTATACTACAAATAGAAAAGGCGCTGGCCGCAAACGACTAGCCCCTTGCCATATTAGTCAAGAAAAATGACCGCTCTGGGTTGGGGAACTTCGAGGCGGTCATTTTTTCTTGCGTTTTTTATCGCTTGTGGCGATTGTCCATGTAATCTGAAACGTTACAAAAATCGTTCCACCGATCAATGTCAGCAAAACTGCAACATCCGAAAAACTCATGGTCCTCACCCCCTTTCTGCCCTTGGGCATCCGGGGAGCGGGCAACTCTTCAAGAAACCAGCCATTCCCGGCACTTGGGTACCGGCAAGTGGGCTGCCGCCTGCGTTTTGGACACAGCGCCTTCGCCGCCTTTGCGGGCGGCTGACTATACTATACCATGAATTTCGACACGCCGCAACACGCGCAAAAAGTTTGATGCAGAAAACTTGCCAAAACCCCTTGACACCACCCCAGAGCTGTGGTAAGATAATGCCACGTTAGAAATGACTAACCACAAAGCGGTCAGCGGACAAATGGTCTGTGCCGCATTCTTTTAGAGTTTGAGGTTAGAAATATCTAACTGCTGCACCTGCATAGAATGCGGCGCGGCGGGGAACGCTGTTCCTGAAGAAAACGAGAGCGGAGGAAAGCAGCCATGGAGCGTAATTTTGAGACCGTGATGATCGAACAGTGCGCACCGGTGCTGGCAGGGCTGAAGCCTGCCGGGCTGTTCCGCTATGAGACCCGGGACTGCGTCGACTTGGCTGCCCGGGTGCACCGCTGGAATGACCAGCTGGGGGAGAAGGGGCTGAAGGTCCGGGTCCTCAAGGGCTGTGCTCAAACCCACCGGTATCTCATTTATGTTTACCGCGAGAGCCGCCTGCGTCAGGTGTTGGCCGATGAGGCGGTGCGGGAGTTCCTGCAACGCGAGGGCTATGCCCTGCCGGAAGATGCTTCCGATTGTGACGGTATGCTGCGGCAGCTGTCCCGGCGGCTGTGCTGCGAAGCCGATTTTCCCCATGAGATCGGCGTGTTTCTTGGTTATCCGCTCACCGATGTGGTGGGCTTTATCGAAAATCAGGGCCGCAACTTCACCTGCTGCGGCTGCTGGAAGGCTTACGGCGACCCTGATGCCGCCGCACGTCATTTTGCCCAGTTGAACAAGTGCACCAGAGTGTATCTGCGCCTGTTCCATGAGGGTACCCCCATTTTCCGCCTTGCTGTGGCGGCTTGACAAGTCATTCTCTACCAATACTCTCTTTTTATCCTGGCACCCACCGGAACAAACCACGCTCCGGCGGGAAGAAATCCTCCTTTTGACACGCGGCCGTCCGTTGCAGCCTTGATCACTGCACCGGGCGGCTGTGTCATTTCATGGATAGAAAAAATGACGGTAAAATGTAAACAATGGCTAACTTTTACTCGGAAATTTGAGTTAGTTATTGTTGATTGTGATAAAAAAACTGGGATATTTGGGCAGAAAAACTGTTTGTTCATATAAACTAACTTTTAATTATGAAAAAAGTATTGACAACAATGGTTAGCGAGCGTAAACTATCCATGCTGATAGTTCCGACTGACTAACTTATCCGGCACATCAGCAGCCCACAAACAGCACGAAAAAGGAAGTGGAATGTTATGATGCCTCTGACAATGGCCCGGCCGGGAGAGACTGTAACCATCCGCAAGATCACCGGCAGGGATGAGGTCCGGCAGCATCTGGCGGAGCTGGGATTCGTGGTGAACAGTGATGTCACGGTGGTCAGCCAGCTGGCCGGCAATCTGATCCTGCAGGTGAAGGACAGCCGGGTGGCATTGGACAAGACCATGGCGAACCGGATCATGATTTGAGAGCAGAGTAGGAGGAAGAATATGAAGAGCCTGAAAGATGTCAAGGTGGGGGAGACCGCCACAGTGGTCAAACTCCACGGAGAGGGCGCTACCAAGCGCCGGATCATGGATATGGGCATTACCAAGGGCGTGGAGATCCACGTCCGCAAGGTTGCGCCTCTGGGCGATCCGATGGAGCTGAATGTGCGGGGCTATGAGCTCAGTGTGCGGAAGGCCGACGCGGAGAAGATCGAGGTCTCTTAAAGAGGGGACTGCGTCCCCCTTTACGCTCCGGCAGACCTGCGGTCTGCCTCCACTATTCCCCCTCACCAGTGACGTCGGTCACTGGTGTGTGCGCCCCAGGGACGCACGGGTCGGGGGATTTTCGGCAGGTACACGCCCTGCCGAAAATGATTTCATTTTGTTCTTTCGCCACTGGCGAAAGAACCGGGGAAGCCGGAGGTTTCCCCTGGCCCCCCTTTCCCGGATGATGCGGGGACGGTGGAAATATCAATGGCGGCTGTTGCCGCTGTTTTTCAGGATGAAAGTTAGCCTAAACTAACACTTTGGAAGGAGAGAACGATGGACATGAAGATCGCACTGGCCGGCAATCCGAACTGCGGCAAGACTACGCTGTTCAACGACTTGACCGGCTCCAACCAGTACGTGGGCAACTGGCCCGGCGTCACAGTGGAAAAGAAGGAGGGCCGGCTGAAGGGACGCAAGGATATCGTCATCCAGGACCTGCCCGGCATTTACTCCCTGTCCCCCTATACACTGGAGGAAGTGGTGGCCCGGAACTATCTGGTGAAGGAGAAGCCCGACGCCATTTTGAACATCGTGGACGGCACCAATATCGAGCGGAACCTGTACCTGACCACCCAGCTGATCGAACTGGGCCTGCCCGTGGTGGTGGCGGTGAACATGATGGACCTGGTCCGCAGAAACGGCGACCAGATCGACGCCAGGAAGCTGAGTGACGCCCTGGGCTGCCAGGTGGTGGAGATCAGCGCCCTGAAGGGCGAGGGCGGCGTGGAGGCTGCGGAGCTGGCTGCCAAGATGGCCCAGCAGAAGCGCGCCGCTGAACTGCCCCACGTGTTCACGGGCAGCGTGGAGCACGCCATCGCCCACATCGAGGAGTCCATCCAGGGTATGGTGGACGACCGATATCTCCGCTGGTACGCGGTGAAGGTCTTTGAGCGGGATGAGAAGGTCCTGGCGGACCTGAACCTGAGCACAGACCTCCGGGCCCACCTGGAGGACCACATCGTGGACTGCGAGAAGGAGCTGGACGACGACGCGGAGAGCATCATCACCAACCAGCGGTATGCGTACATCAACGATCTGGTGACGAAGGCCGTCAAGAAGAAGGGCGAGAAACATCGCCTCTCCACCTCCGACAAGATCGACCAGATCGTCACCAACCGGATCCTGGCCCTGCCCATCTTCGCCGTGGTGATGTTCGCGGTGTATTGGATCGCCATGGGTCCCTTCGGCACCTTCCTGACGGACTGGACCAACGATGTGCTGGGCACTGCCTGGCTGGTGGAGATCCCCCGTGCCGCCCTGGAGGGCTGGGGCGTCAACGAAGTGGTCGTGGGCCTGATCTGCGACGGCGCCCTGGCCGGTGTCGGCGCGGTGCTGGGCTTCGTGCCCCAGATGCTGGTGCTGTTCCTGATGCTGGCCATTCTGGAGGACATCGGCTACATGGCGCGAATCGCCTTCATCATGGACCGGATCTTCCGGAAGTTCGGCCTCTCCGGCAAGAGCTTCATCCCCATGCTGGTGGGCACCGGCTGCGGTGTCCCCGGCGTCATGGCCTCTCGGACCATTGAGAACGAGCGGGACCGCCGCATGACGGTCATGACCACCTGCTTCATCCCCTGCGGCGCTAAGATGCCCATCATCGGCCTGATCGCCGGCGCCCTGTTCGGTGGCTCCGGCCTGGTGGCCGCATCCGCTTACTTCATCGGTGTGGCGGCCATCGTCATCTCCGGTATCATCCTGAAAAAGACCAAGATGTTCGCCGGCGACCCGGCGCCCTTCGTCATGGAGCTGCCTGCTTACCACATCCCCTCCGTGGGCAACGTACTGCGGGCCACCTGGGAGCGGGGCTGGTCCTTCATCAAGCGGGCCGGCACGGTGATCCTGGCCTCCTCTATCATCCTGTGGTTCCTCCAGGGCTTCGGCTGGGAGAACGGCGCCTTCGGCCTGGTGGAGGACATGAATAACTCCGTCTTGGCCGCTATCGGCAGTGCCGTGGCCTTCATTTTCGCGCCCCTGGGCTTCGGCAACTGGCGGGCCACTGTGGCCGTGGTCACGGGCCTGATCGCCAAGGAGAACGTAGTGGCCACCTTCGGCGTGCTGTACAACTTCGCTGGGGAGCTCAGTGAGAACGGCGACGAGATTTGGGCTCTAGTGGCACAGGACTACACCGCCATTTCCGCCTACTCCTTTATGATCTTCAACCTGCTGTGCGCCCCCTGTTTCGCGGCCATGGGCGCCATCAAGCGGGAGATGAACAACGCCAAGTGGACCGCCTTTGCCATCGGCTATATGTGCGTGTTCGCCTATGTGGTCTCCCTGATTGTCTATCAGATCGGCGGCCTCATCACCGGCGAGGTCTCCTTCGGCATCGGCACTGTGGTGGCCGTGGTCCTGGTTGTGGGCATTGTGTACCTGCTGTTCCGTAAGAACAAGTACGAGGACGAGCGGCTGACCATCCGCTCGGTGGATGCCGCCGGACGCCGCGCCGCCCTGAAATAAGAAAGGAAGCAGCCAATGAACGCACCCACTATCATCGCGGCCCTCATCGTCCTGGTGGTCTTTGCGGCCATCGTAGGCAAGGGCATCTACAACCGGCGTCACGGAAAGGGCGGCTGCTCCTGCGGCGGCGACTGCGGGGCCTGCGGCGGATGCCACTGCGGAAATACCCGTCATTCCTGACGAGCGGAAGCCCGGCCCCACCGGGCGGAAGGAGGCGTTCCATTTCATGGAACTGAGCCAAGCGCATCTGCGGTATCTGTTGGCCATTGGCGAGCTGTCCCAGGGAAAGGCGGCGGTCAGCTCCACCCAGGTGGCCCGGGTCCTCCAGGTGTCCCGCCCCTCCGTCACCCGGATGCTGGCTGTCCTGGCGGAAAAGGACCTGGTGACCAAGGAACGCTACGGCAAGATCACCCTGACGGAGACGGGGGCGGCCCTGGCCCATCAGCTGCAAGCGGGCCTCCGGGACCTGGAGCGGCGGCTGCCGGCCCTGGGCCTGGACCTGGACCGGGAAGAGACCGCCGCCGTGGCGGGGGCCCTGGCCTCCGCCCTGCCGGAGCACTGTCTCCGAAAGCTCTGCACGACCGAATCCGGCGGGACAATGGGATGTGCCACGCCTTAAAAAAGCAGTCCTGCGGCTTTTGCCGCAGGACTGCCTCTTTTCTTGAGCATAGAACTATAAAAGAGATATGATATATTTTGAGAAGACCCGGGGCCATTGGGCCGCCAGGTCCTTTTGTTTCCGATCCTTTATCTTCACGCTCTATTCCAGTCTCTGTACCGCAGCTCCCAGCACGCCGTCGCCGATGTAGACGCTCAACGTACCATCCAGCTCGCCGCTCCAGATGTGGTCGTAGTTTGGCAGGGCGGTGGTGAGCTTGCCCTGCAGAATCTCCATCTCCGCCGGAGCGCCGCCGTTGGCCACCGCCAGATTGTACCGCGCCGCGCCGTTGTGGGACTGCGTCACCAGCTCGATGAGCTTGCGGATCACCAGGTTCCGGCCCCGGACCTTGGCAATGGACTGGAGCTGCCCGTCGGCGGCGAAGGTGATGAGGGGCTTGATCTGGAGCATGGTGCCCGCCATGGCCGTCACCTTGCCGATGCGGCCGCCTTTCTGCAGATACTCCAGCGTGTCCACGGAGAAAAAGGGGAAGGTGTTCTGGATCAACCAGGGCACCCGGCGCTCTGTCAGCGTCTGCCAGTCCATCCCCTGCCGCAGCTCCTCTGCCAGCTGGAGGATCATCATACCGGTGCCCAGAGACCCGCTGACGGAGTCATACACCCGAATGGTCAGGTCCCTCCGCTCCTCCGCCAGCAGCCGCACCATGTTGTAGGTGCCGGATAGGCCGCCGGAGAGCATCAGGGCGATGACCCCGTCATACCCCGCCGCGGCGATGGCGTCAAAGGCGTCCGAAATGTCCTGAGCGGCGGGCAGGGAGGTCTGAGGCAGCTCTCCGGACCGCAGCCGGGCATAGATGTCGGCGGCGTGGATGTCCACGCCGTCCCGGTACTCTCCGTCTTTGCACAGGATCCGCAGGGGCACGACAAAGACCTGGTTTTCCGCCGCCAGTTGAGGGGAGAGGTCCGCACAGGAATCCGTGAGCAGGGCGATTTTTTGGGGTGTCATGGTCACATCTCCAAACCTTTCTCTCATGCAGGGCCGGCAGACCTGTCCGCCGGATCGGATGATATGGTGTGCCCATTCCGTCACACCATATCAATATAACCTAGTATATGGAATGCTACCGTAAAAATCAAGAGGAAAATCCCCGTGGGGCGAACAGGAAGCCCGCTCCTGTCTGCTGGTGAAATTTTGTGGAGAGAGGGTCTTGTCAAAGGCGGCGGATTTCCGGTATGATAAAACACAGGATCTGAAAGGGAGGAAAGACCGTGCCGCTGGATGTGAAGGCCGCTGTGGCGGATGCACTGCTGGAGCTCATTCGCCGGAAGGATGCAGACAAGATCACCGTGAAGGACCTGGTGGAGGTCTGTGGGATCTCCCGTCAGACGTTTTACTACCACTTCAAGGACATTGTGGATGTGGTGGAGTGGGCGGCTCAGCAGGGAGTCCAGCGACTGGTGCGCGAGAGCCTGAACGCCGCCACCCCCCAGGAGGCCCTGGGCGTCTTCGTGGATTTTGCCGTAGAATCCCAGCCCCTGGTTCAGCGGCTGCTGAACTCCCAGCGGCGGGAGGCCATAGAGCGGATCATGGTGGACGCCACCCGTACATACCTGGCGGACAGCCTGCGGGAGCGGCGGGGAACGCCCGCCCTCCGGGCCGGGGACTGGAAGATTGCCCTGGATTTCTATGCCTATGGGATGACCGGACTGCTGCTGGAGAACTGCCGCCAGCGGGATCTGGACCGGCAGGAGCTGGCGGATCAGCTGTTCCGCCTGCTGTCCGGCGAGATGGTCCGCCCTCCGGAAACCTGACAGATGTGCCCGCGCGTAAAAGAGCTTGACACGCGGGCATTTTTGTCAGGACAGACAGCCTCCTCTGCCAGTGGCACGCACGGAGCGGATGTGGTATAACCACAGCAAGAGAGCGGATACAGCGCAGTGACCGGAAAGGAGTGCGCGCATGGAATTGAGAGATGGAATGTTTGCCGTGAAGCTCTGCGAGCTGGAGCATCAGTACGGCCTGCTGAGAAGCCGCCTGGAGCTGTGCCAGGGGGCGGACCACGAGAAGATCCGGCACCTGCTGGCGGACGTGCTGGATGACTATCGGGAAAACGCCCTGCTGCTGGAGCAGAGCGCGGAGGGCTGCCGCTCCCCGGCAGTGGCGGAGCTGGCGGGCGTCCAGCGGGACTACTCCAAACGGATGGAGGAGCTGCTGCGGGACAGGCTGCCCCGCCTGATGCACGGGGAAGAGGACCCGCAGGAGGAGCGGGCGGAGGCAGCGGCCCTTTTCGCGGAGTACGCCATCGACTTCGCGGCCCAGGGCGTGCGCAGCGCCCTGCTGGCGGCCCTGGCCGCCATGGACCAACAGATGAACTGTGAGGAACAACAAGGAAAGGAACATCCCGTATGAAAGAAGTCAGACCCCCGAAACGGCCCTTGATTTTTTACTACTGCGTGGCCATGCTGATTCTGCTGCTGTTCAACTTCCTGGCCATGCCCTGGATGGCCCGCCAGCAGATCCAGGAGGTGGATTACGGCACCTTCATGGACATGGCGGAAAACCAGGATCTGGGCCAAGTGGAGATCCAGGAGCAGGAGAACCAGATCGTCTTTACCAACAAGGATGAGACCGCCGTCTACTCCACCGGCATGATCCCGGATCCGGACCTGAAACAGATGCTGAAGGACTCCGGCGCGGAGTTCTCCGGCCAAGTCATCCAGCAGACGGATCCCATCCTCAGCTTTCTGCTGACCTGGATCCTGCCCATCGTCATCTTTGTTGCCCTGGGGCAGTATCTCTCCCGGCGCATGATGAAGAACATGGGCGGCCCCAACGCCATGGCCTTCGGCAAGTCCAACGCCAAGGTGTATGTCAAGTCCTCTGAGGGCATCAAATTCTCCGACGTGGCCGGAGAGGACGAGGCCAAGGACAATCTCAAGGAGATCGTGGAGTACCTCCACGACCCAAAGAAGTATCAGGAGATCGGCGCCACCATGCCCAAGGGCATCCTGCTGGTAGGCCCTCCCGGCACCGGCAAGACCATGCTGGCCAAGGCCGTGGCAGGCGAGGCCAACGTGCCCTTCTTCTCCATCTCCGGCTCCGACTTCGTGGAAATGTTCGTGGGCATGGGCGCCAGCAAGGTGCGGGACCTGTTCAAGCAGGCCAAGGAGAAGGCCCCCTGCATCGTGTTCATCGACGAGATCGACGCCATCGGCCAGAAGCGGAATTCCGGCGCCTATGGCGGAAACGACGAGCGGGAGCAGACCCTGAACCAGCTGCTGACCGAGATGGACGGCTTTGAGGGCAATACCGGCGTCATCATCCTGGCGGCCACCAACCGGCCGGAGTCCCTGGACCCCGCCCTGACCCGGCCCGGCCGGTTTGACCGGCGGGTGCCGGTGGAGCTGCCGGACCTACAGGGCCGGGAGGATATTCTGAAGGTCCACGCCAAGAAGATCAAGGTGGCGGAGGACGTGGATTGGGGCAAGGTGGCCCGAATGGCATCCGGCGCCAGCGGCGCAGAGCTGGCCAACATCGTCAACGAGGCGGCGCTGCGGGCTGTCCGGGACGGCCGCCGCTTTGCTGCCCAGGCAGATCTGGAAGAGAGCATCGAGGTGGTCATCGCAGGCTACCAGAAGAAGAACGCCATCCTGACAGACCAGGAGAAGAAGGTGGTGGCCTACCACGAGATCGGCCACGCTTTGGTCGCGGCCAAGCAGACCAATTCCGCCCCTGTACAGAAGATCACCATCGTGCCCCGGACCTCCGGCGCCCTGGGCTACACCATGCAGGTGGAGGAGGGCAACCACTACCTGATGAGCCAGGAGGAGCTGGAGAACAAGATCGCCACCCTCACCGGCGGCCGGGCGGCGGAAGAGCTGGTCTTCCACTCCGCCTCCACCGGCGCCTCCAATGACATCGAGCAGGCCACCAAGCTGGCCCGGGCCATGATTACCCGGTACGGCATGAGCTCTGACTTTGACATGGTGGCCCTGGAGACAGTGCAAAATCAGTACCTGGGGGGCGACGCCTCCCTGGCCTGCTCCGCCGAGACTGCGGCGGAGATCGACCGGCAGGTGGTGGAGCTGGTGAAGCGCCAGCACGAAAAGGCCAACCGAATCCTCTCGGAGAACCGGGAGAAGCTGGACGAGCTGGCCCGGTATCTCTACGAAAAGGAGACCATCACCGGCGACGAGTTCATGGAGGTTCTGGAGCGGAAGGAACTTCCCGAAGCAGAACCTCAGGCTTAAACCCTAACCTATATAAAAAGAGGAGCGTCATGCTCCTCTTTTTTTGCGTTTCCGGCATTATCTTGACCGGAGCCGCTTCATCATGTTAAACTGATAAAAAGAACTGTTCTGCCGCAAGGAGGTGGCCTCAGATGAAACAGTCCGGATACACACGCCCGCTGACCGGGTTCCTGCTGCTCTCTGCCCTCTGTATGGCCTGGATCTGGCTGGAACCGGAGATCCGCTATCTTGTGTGGTATTTCACCGCCAAAACCTTCGATGTCCTGTCCCGCCGGCTCTTCCTGTTTGCCGACTATCTGTGCTATGGGCTTCTGCTGGCAGGGCGAAGCCAACTGAACCGCCGGCTTTCCGCCTCCCTCTGGTGGATAAACGGGCTCTGCCTGATCGGGGCACTGGCTCTGTATTTCATGCAGTTT
>OOIG01001901.1_pt1 | contig 14791 bp, 13 predicted proteins | sample 1692091 | NCBI WGS metagenome assembly OOIG01 (sample SAMN06348188, study PRJEB24527) | human gut metagenome | biome: human gut; feature: ankylosing spondylitis patient; material: feces | host: Homo sapiens | place: China | collected 2015-10
TACTTTCTCTAGAGATATACCTTGACAGGCGAAGTATATCGTGCTAGGATGTGACCATCACAGCAAAGGGCCGCTGCTGCGGCCCACAGAAAGGAGTGCTTGGCTTGTCCATTTCATCGGATACCCTGCGGGGCCACACGGATACCATTATCCTGACCCAGCTGATGCGGGGGGACAATTACGGATATGAGATCAACAAGAATATCCAGCAGCGGACCAACGGGCAGTACGGCTTCAAGGAGGCCACCTTGTACACCGCCTTCCGCCGTCTAGAGCAGAGCGGGCTCATCACCTCCTACTGGGGGGAGGATGGCCCCGGCGCACGGCGCCGCTACTACGCCATTACCGACGAGGGACGGCGGCAGTGGGCGGAAAACTGCCGGGAATGGCAGAACACCAGGGCGCTGCTGGACGCCCTCATCACCATTGAGGAGGAGTAAACCATGGATCGCATGAAAACAAAATTCATCATCGCGGTGACCACCCGTCTGGCCGCCGCCGAGGATTCCAACGCCAAGACGGACCTGATTGAAGAGCTCAGCGAGAACCTGTACCAGCGGTATCTGGACCTGGTGGCTGCCGGCGAGACGGAGGATACGGCCTACACCAAAGCCCTGGAGGATCTGGGCGACGTGGATGAGTTGCTGGCCTATCTGGGTAGCCTTGGCCCCGACGGGGAGCTGCCCCGTGAGGAGAGCCAGGGGCGGGACTATTTCAACGAGTTTCTCCGGGGTGCGGAGGAGGTGGTTCGCGAAACCATCTCTCAGACCAAGGAGGCAGTGGACCAGGCTAAGGTCATCTTTCGGGACGTGGCAGAGAAGCTGAAGGAGAAGTACCCCAACGGCTTTGACGGCAGCTTTCACGTTCACTTCAACGACAATGACGATGACCACGGCGAGCACCCCGCCGATGAGGACCACGAGGGAGAAGCTCGTCAGGACAGCGGCCGGGACTGGGTGGTTTCCGCCGGCTACAGCAAAGAGCGGGGCTTTTTCTGTGAGCGGGGCCAGAGCCAGCCGGTAACCGGTACGGTGTTCTCCTCCCAGGACATCAAGGGGGTAGACATCAAGCTCTACAATGGCGACGTGGCCATCCATCTGCTGGATGATCCCCAGGCCGACCTGACCCTGGACGGCGACACCGATCAGTTGGAGCTGCGGCTGTCCAGTGAGGGCATTCTCTCCATCCGCCAGGGCAAGACCGCCTCCGCCTCCTTCTTCTTCGCCCGTGGCCTTGCCTCCGCTGACGTGAAGCTGTACCTGCCCCGGCGGCTGTGGACCTTCCTGCAGGTGACCTCCGTCAACGGGGACATCCGCATCGACGACGGTCTGGAAGCCGACCAGCTGATCGTAAAAACCACCAGCGGCGACCTCACCTGCGGCTGCGCCGACTGCCGCCGTCTGACCTTCAAATCCGCCAGCGGCGATCTGGACTGCAGCGGTTTTACCGGCGCCATCCGGGCGGACACCGTCAGCGGTGACATCACCCTCTCCGGAAGCATTGGTACCCTGCGCTCCTGTACCATCAGTGGGGATGTGGAGATCTCCGGCAGTGTCCGGGAGGCCCGCTGCTCCAGCGCCAGCGGCGACGTACTGCTGAAAACCGGCGTTCTGCCCGAGTTTCTGGAGCTGTCCTCCAAATCCGGGGACTGTGAGGCCCGGCTACCGGACCAGGGCGGCTTTGCCCTTCAATACAGCACCGTCAGCGGTGATCTGTACTCCGACTTCCCTCTGGACGAGGATACCAGCGGGAAATCCGGAAGCGTGACCTACCTGGGCGGCGGTGAAAGCTCCTTCCGGCTCTCCAGCGTCAGCGGAGACATTACCCTTCGTAAAATCTGATGGAGGCACACAAAAGTCATGAATAAACGTACTACCGACGTCGTGGCCTACCTGACCTGGGTAGGACTGCTCATCGCCTTTATCATGGGCGACAGATCCGCCTCCCGGTTCCATTTGAACCAGTCTCTGGTAATCTGGCTAGCCGCCACACTGTTCTCCTGGATTCCCGTGGTGGGTTGGATCTGTGGGCTGTTCTGCGCTGTATGCTGGTTCATCGGCATCATCAACGCCGCCTGCGGTATTGAGCGGGAAGTCCCGCTGGTCGGACACGTCCACCTGATCTATTGATCCTCTCTGCACGCTACTGCAAAATTAGCACTCACCCCTGCTTAAAATCTGGAAGCTGAAATTCCCGCCATCACGTATTGGCAAAACAAAGCCCCCAGGTACAGATTTTGTACCTGGGGGCTTTCCTGTGCAAGGCCAAATGAGGCTTCTGTGCACATCAGATCATCGTTTCCACGATATCCATCCATACTGTGTCCGAATACGATTCGGAAGATTTTGCTGTATAGGAATACGCTCCATCCTGCCAAACCGCCAGACAATACATACCGGCTTCCCCTTTCAGGGTCACCGTAATATCGCCCAGCTCCAGCATCATGATGTCCGTATAGGCGGTATAATCTCCGGAAGGATCCGTATTCCCTTCTGTTTGCCGGAACACCAGGCTTTGCGTTTCACCGATGTATCTCACTTCCGCCAGTTCCTCGCCATAGGCGGTATACTGCGTTTGTGTGACAGCAAAAGGCAGATCCTCCAGCGCCCCCACCTCAAATCCAACTAACTGTGAAAGCTCACGAAGAGACGCGGCTTCCGTCCTGTCCAACGTGCCGTTCTGTACCCCTGGTTGATCAACGTTTTGCGCGGGAGCAATAAAATTAGGGAGCACAATGGAGCCGGCGATGAGCAGGGCCAGGCAGGCCGCCACCGCAAGATAGCGTGCGGACCGAGAGAAGAAACGCACCCTTGTCGTTCGGATATCCGCACTCTGAATATTGTTGAGAATGCGCGCCCGCATCTCCGACGTAACGGTGACATGATTCATGGCTTCTCTATATGCCTCCCGCAAAGTCATACTCCTCCCTCAAAATAGATCTCAGTCTTTCCCGGCCACGCATCAGCCGGGAGCGCACAGTGGATTCTTTCTCCTTTAATATGGAGGCAATCTCACCGGTTGATAGGCCTTCATAATAAAATAGGTGGATCACTTCCCTGTATTTGACGGGAAGATCTTTCACCGCTTCCCACACAAAGGACAGGTCCTCCCGCTGTTCGGCAGCCAAAGAATCCTGCAGCTCATCTGTACTGCGCAATCTATTGTAGGCGATACGATTTTTGCTCAGGTTCCCCGCCACACGAAGCAGCCATGCTTTTTCATGCGCTTCATTTTCCAGTACCGGCGCGGCTTTCAGATACTGGATCAAAGTATCCTGCAGGATCTCTTCTGCATCTTCCATGTTATGCAGGTAAGAATACGCCAGACGTAAAATGCTGTTCCCATAAGCGTTCAGCAGCGCTTCTGCTCTCTGATTGACTTGTTCTTGCTCCCGGTCTGCAGTGTGCTCTTTCCGGCTGCAAGCTGCAGCTGTTTTGAATCTCAGGAGCAAGTTATCTGCCGCAGAAAGGCAAATATACTGCAGCCACTCCAAAACAGTTGTTGTACGATATACGGCATTCATCAGCACATCAGGTTTTCTCCTTATACCAGCGGGTCCCACGAACACATTTCGCAGGACCCGCAATATTTACTGGATATCCGAAATGAGGGAAACAAGAAGATCACGGTCCAATCCCGCCGTCGCCCGGATGGCATACGCATAACCGTCATCACACCAAACCGCCGTCATAATCTTACCGTCATTTCCCTTCAGCGTCACGGTATGATCGTGGATCGTCTCAGTACTTATCTCGGAATAGGTACCATAGTCCCCGCTAATATCCTCTGTGCCAGTCCCTTTTCGCAGGATCAACTGCCCGCCATTGTCCTGATAGAGAACCTCAATCATGCCCGTCTCCACTGCGCGGATTGCAGAAGGATTGCCCCAGTCTGGGATATCACCGGGAATCCCCATGGAAAAGCCGGCAATCCCGGCAGCCTCGTCCATCGGCTCACAGGAAACAAACGGATTGGCAATCTCCACCGGCTCAACAACGTCCATATACCGCTCCAAAATATGAGCAGCATCCTCATGGGTAACTTCCGCTTTTGGGGAAAAAGCAGAGCCGTCCGTATCGCCCATTATGCCTTTCATGGTCATCCAGCATACCGCCTCATAGGCAAACTCGCTGATCTCATCGGCGTCTGAGTAGTGAAGGGGAAACGCCCAGCTTCCGGTAAATCCCTGCCCGTTGGTCTGCGCATACCGGTAGAGGATCACGGCCATCTGTTCCCGTGTGACGGCATCGTCCGGGCCGAAGGTCCCATCGCTGTAACCGCCCACAATTCCTTCGCTGGACGCCCAGCGAATGGCTTCTGCATCCGCGGCATCAGGGTCCACATCGGTGTAGTCCATGGCAAAATTTACAACGGGCTCCCTCTCTTTTTGATACAGCGCGGAAATCAGCTCCGCCCGGGTCAGCGGCTTCTCATCCTCGGCTGCAGGCAAATCATCTTTTGTTATAGACGTCTGTTCCAACGCAATAGTTTCCCACTCACAGCTTGCCTGCCGGAGAGGGATTGCGTCTGCTGCAAATGCAGGAGCTGCCATAGAGCTGGCCAGTGCCAGGGAACAAAGGGCTGTCAAAATCTTTTGCTGCAACATAGTAATCATCCTTCTTTCATGGAGTATACAGTGTTTTTTCCTGTGACACTCTATATACAGATCGCACCTTGCTTTTGTTGCAACAAAATATTTTTTCTGTAAAACACCCCCTCCATCAGGCCATTAAGCAGGAGCCGATGGAGGGGGTACCGTTTTGCATTTTCCCGCGGTATTTTATGTTAAGGGTGAAAAGTTTTGTTTTTCCCATCCGGCCTGAATCTTCCGATCCAGCTCCGCAAAGGAGCGCAGGCCGCTGAGGGCATCGTAGGCCTCCACACAGCTGGCGCCGGTGGCCGCTGCGTACCGGAGGCAGTCCTCTATGGGGCAGCCGTCCATCCTGGCCTTCAGGAAGGCTGCGATACTGGTATCCCCGGCGCCGGTGCCGGAGAGCACCCGGTCCGGCTTGTAGCTTTGCTCAAACCGCTCGATGGTGCCGTCGGTGAAGTACAGGCCCGGCGCACCGCACTTGATGAGCAGGTTCCGCGCTCCCATAGCCAACACCTTCGCCGCCAGGGCCCGGATGTCGTCCTCTACCCGAAGTACGGCAGTCACATCTCCACCATTGGCCCGACGGAGCCAATCCTCGTACCGGGGCCGATCCGCCATGAAGCACAGCTCCTCCACACTGGGGACAAAGTAGTCCACATAGGGCAGAACCTTCCGCAAAATGGCCGCCCAGTCCGCCTTTCCGGCCTCCGATGCCGGGTCCACCGCCGCCATATCCAGGGAGGTGGTGAGCCCCGCCGCCTTTACCCGGCGGAAAATCTCTGTAAGCTCCTCCCCGCCGTCGGCGTACATGTGCCGCATAATGGGGGGATAGCCAAAGTGGAAGAAGTCCGCCCCGGCAATTTTTGCAAAGTCCATGTCCGCGGCCCGGAAGGTGTCATTGGCGCCGGGATCGTGGAGGAAAATCCGGTCTGTCCCCGGCGGCGCGATCACCACCGAGTAGGAGGTCCCGCTGTCCGGGGAGACAATCATCCCCTCCCGCAGTCCGTACTGGTCCAGCCGCTCCAGGATGATCCGGCCGAAGGCGTCGTCCCCCACCTTTCCCATCAGCTCCACATCTGCTCCCAGGATCTTCAGGGCCAGACCGGTGTTGGCCACCGCGCCTCCGGTATTGATGTTGACGCCCCGCATATGGATCAGCTTCCCCGGGGTCAGAATCTGGGCCAGGGGCTGGGGCTTTTCGGACTGAAAGACCGGAGTAATATCCAGACAGATGTGGCCTGCCACAATGATCTTTCCTGCCATGGCGTCTTACCCCCTGCCGGCGCTGCCGAATACCCGCATTTTCTTCATGGTCTCCTGCTTCACCGCCTGGGTGATCTCATTCTGGAGGTCGGTAAGGCCCCGGCCCTCCCGGTAGTTGTCGTAGGCCGCCCGGGCCGCCGCGCAGTTGATGTCGGTGAAAATGTTGATCTTGGCGATGCCGTTAGCCACACAGTTTTGAAAATCCTCGTCCGTAAGGCCGCTGCCGCCGTGGAGCACCAGGGGGGTGGGGACCATCCCAGCGATCTGGGAGAGCCGCTGGATGTCCAGCTTGGGCTTCTCCTTATAGGCGCCGTGGGCGGTGCCGATGGCCACCGCCAAGGCATCCACCCCAGTGCGGCTGACAAAGTCCAGGGCCTCCTCCGGCTGGGTGTAGATGCTGTCGTCGGCGGTGGGGGACTCATTGGCCCCCACATGGCCCAGCTCCCCCTCCACCGAGGCTCCGAAGAGGCGGGCGATCTTTACCATCTGGGCCACCCGGCCGATGTTGTTCTCATAGCTGTCGGTGGAGCAGTCGTACATGATAGAGGAGAACCCCAGCCGCAGGGCCTCCATGATCTTCTCCTCCGTAAGGCCGTGGTCGTAGTGGAGGACCACCGGCACAGTGGCCTTCCGGGCCATGGGCAGGAGGAAGCAGGTCAGCTCCTCCAAACTGGCGTAGGGAAGAAGCACCTCCGCCGTACCGATGATGACGGGGCTTCTCAGCTCCTCCGCCGCCGCCAGAACGCCCTTGGCCATCTCCAGGTTCACGGTGTTGAAGAGGCCCACACCGTAGTGCTTCTCCTGGGCGTCCTTCAGCACCTCCCGCAGGGTGACAAGCATGTCGCGTTCCCTCCTGTTCTCTTACACCAGTCCCATAAGGAGATTCATTACGTACATCTCCAGGGCCTCAAAGTCCCGGTTCTCCACACACTTCTTCTGGAAGTCGTAATCGAATCGCTCCACCTTCTCCTCCAGGGCCTTGAAGATGTTCAGGCTGTTCTCCAGGTGCTTGTAGCTGTCCTCGTCCCGAGTGGTACGCATGGCCTTCACATCCAGGCCCACATACTCCCCGTGGCTGCCGTAGTCGTTCTCCTTGAGCACCTTCACCTGGTTGAAGGCGGCGCGCAGGTTCTCCACGCCGAAGCTCTTGTCCTGGTCATAGCGGATGCTGTTCTGGTCGTTGAGGTGGACGGTCATCAGCTTGCCCATGGCCATGGCAAAGCCAATCTCGTGGGCGGGGTCCAGACCGGCCAGAATGGCGTGGGCGCTCTCCAGGTTACCGCCCACCCGAGAGGGATCGATGGTAGCAGCGGAAATGGCCATCACATGGCCCATGGTGCCGCAGATGCTCCGGTCAATGGGCTCGTTGGGCTTGGGCTCGATGCAGATTCGGACCTTGGGGTCGTAGGCCAGCATCTTGTTGATGGCCTCGATGAGCATCTTGGTGGCCCACACCGGGGACTTGCTCTCAGCGCAGAGTGTGCCCTCCCGGGCCAGCCACAGCACCACCAGATCGGTGCCCAGCTCCTTGGCAATGTCGATGGAGCGGTAGGCCCGCCACATGGCGTACTCCCGGTCCTCCGCAGAGGTGCTCATGAAACCGCCGTCCTTGGTGTGGGGATCCATCCACAGCCGGGGCGCTACAAACTCCGCCTTCAGGCCGTACTTGTCCAGCGTCTTTTTCAGCTCCCGGGCCTTCTCCTTGATCTCCTCCTCGGTGTAGTCGTTGATATTGGGCACCGCGTCGTCGTCGTGGAACTGGACGGCGGAGAAGCCCAACTCCGCAAACTTCTTGAACTTCTCCTCCATGGGGATGGTCTCACGGGTGGCGGGACCGTAGGAGTCCGCTCCCTCGTGAACATTCCAGGGGCCTACGGAAAACTTGAACTTGCTCATATCAGAAATTCCTTTCGTTTTTTATTCTGTCTTCAGCGCGTCGTCAAAGGCGATGTCTGAGGGGGAGAAATTGATCTTCTTGGTGAAGGCGCAGGCCTCGGTGCCGCCGAAGACCCGCTCCATACCGCTGTCCTCCCACTCGATGGACAGGGGGCCATCATAGCCCACCTGGTTGAGCACCCGGATGATGTTGTCGAAGTCCACGTCGCCGTGGCCGGGGGAGACGAAGTTCCAGCCCCGCCGCTGATCCCCGAAGGTAATGTGGGAGCCCAGGATGCCGTTGCGGCCGTTGAGGTTCAGCTTGGCGTCCTTGATGTGGACGTGGTAGACCCTGTCGGCAAAGTCAAAGAGGAACATGGCCGGATCCAGGCCCTGCCAGATCAGATGACTGGGGTCAAAGTTGATGCCCAGGGTGGGGCGGTAATCAAAGGTCTCCAGTAGCTTCTTGGTGCTCCAATAGTCATAGGCGATCTCGGTGGGATGGACCTCCAGCGCCAGCTTGATGCCGTACTGGTCATACACATCCATAATGGGGGACCAGAGCTCCTTGATGCGCTGGTAGCCCGCCTCCACCTGCGCCTCAGAGGTCTGAGGGAAGGAGTACCACATCTTCCAGATGGGGGAGCCCATGAAGAAGGTGACCACCTTCGCCCCCATATTTTTGGCCGCCTTGGCGGCGCAGGTCATCTGCCGCACGCCCCAGGCACGGATCTCCTCCGGCTTGCCGGCAAGGGCGGAAGGTGCGAAATTGTCCAGACGGGGGTCGTAGGCCCACTGCTCCGCGTCGCCCACGCACTGGCCCGGCAGATGCATACCGATGGCCCAGCAGCCCAGGCCGTAGCGTGCCAGGGTGTCCTTCAGCTCCTGCACATACCCCAGGTCCTCTGCCGCCTTCTCCACGTCGATCTGGCCCCAGGAGGCGATCTCCAGGCCCTCATAGCCCATCTCTTTGGCGGTCTTGCACATCTCCTCCATGGGGAGGTCCGCCCACTGGCCGGTAAAAATGGTAACAGGTCTTGCCATAGTGCTGTACTCCTTTCTCCTATCGTCTTATAACGTGACCCAGATATTGCCCTTCTCGTTGCTCTCCAGGCAGGCCTCCACATACTTGAGGCCCTGGATACCCGCCTCCACGGTGGGATAGTCGATCATGTTCTCGGTAAAGGTACCCTCCTTGTGGGCCTTCACGCACCGAGTAAAGCTGTCGTAGAGATTGCCCATGGCCTCCAGCCAGCCCTCGGTGTGACCGGCGGGGAGCCGACCGTATTGGGCCGCCCCCGGCGTGACAGCGCCATTGCCCCGCCGGATGGTACGGGGGATGCCGTCCTCCTTGATAAGGGTAATCTCCTCGCAGTGCTCCTGGTCCCAGAGAATGGTGCCCTTGGAGCCGTAGATCCGCACCCGCAGGCTGTTGTCGCTGCCGATGGCAAACTGGCAGGACCAGTTGACACCGGTGGCACCACCCTCGTACTCCACCAGGACCTGGTCGTTGTCGTCCAGCTTCCGGCCGGGGACCACCACGTCCATCTTGGCCAGCAGCCGCTTGATCTTCAGCCCTGTCATGGTGGCCACCATGTTTTCCACGTGGGTGCCGATGTCCCCCAGGCAGTTCACCTTGCCGGACTGAGCGGGATCGCACCGCCACTCGCCCTGCTTGCCGCCCCAGTCGTTCTCATTGTAGAGCCAGCCCTGGGGATACTCCGCCATAACGGTACGGACGGTGCCGATCTCCCCCGCCCGGATCAGATCCCGGGCGTACTTGGCGGTGACATGGCCGGTGTAGGTATAGGTCACCATAAACAGCAGGCCCTTCTCCTGAGCCAGCCGTGCCAGCTCCTCCCCCTGGGCGTTGTCCACCGCCAGGGGCTTGTCACAGGCCACGTGAATGCCCGCCTCCAGAAAGGCCTTGCAGATCTCGTAGTGGGTCACATTGGGGGTGACCACCACCACAAAGTCGATGCCGTCCTCCCGGGCGCTCTCCGCGCGGGCCATCTCCTGGTAGTTGGTATAGCACCGCTCCGGGTCCAGCCCCAGGGTCTCCCCCTGGGCCCGGCTCTTCTCCGGGCTGCGGGAGAAACAGCCCGCCACCAGTCTGGCGGAGCCGTCCAGAGCGATGGCCCTCCGGTGGGCGTCCCCGATGAACGCTCCCGGCCCGCCGCCTACCATTCCATAGGTCAATGTTCTGCTCATGCCGTCAACCTCCTTCGCGTTATGTGCGTCCGGGGCACCTCCGCCTCCGGTCCTCTATGGTTCTACTATACCTGTCCGGCCCGGCTTTTTCCCGGATAAGTTCCCGTTTGGACTATGACAAATTAACTTTTTTTCTTGCGGTTGCTCCGTTTGTTTTGTATACTTTGTATAGAGGTGAGTTGCGCCATGCGAGACGAATTTGAGGTGATCTCCCACCGAAGCGGAGATTACAAGGTTTTCTTCATCAACCTGCTCTACCGCACCCCCCATCTCCACAAGGAGCTGGAAGTGTGCCTGCTGCTGGAGGGCTCCGTGCAGCTCCTGGTCCCCGGGCGGACGGAGACGCGGAAGCAGGGCGATCTCTGGGTCATGAACCCCTATGAGAGCCATGAGCTGGCCGCCGACCGCCCCGCGCTGATTTTGTCCCTCCAGGTCTCCCCCACCTTCTTCTCCTCCGTGTTCCCTCAGATGGAGAGCATGGAATTTGTCCCGCCCGGGACCTGCGGAGGAGAGGCGGCCGCCCCCCTGCGGGAGATGCTTCTGCGCATCGCCGCCGCCTATTTTTCTCCGGAGGAGACGGCCCCGCTCCGGTGTGCCGGACTGATCCATCTCTTTTTCTCCCACCTGCTCACCACCCTTCCCTGCAGCCGTGTCTCGGAAAAGGAGCGGCAGAGCTCCGTTAACCGGGCCCAGCGGATTCGCAAGATTGTAGATTATATCGACCTCCATTATGGGCAGAAGCTGCTGCTCACCGACCTGGCCGAGGAGCTGGGGCTCACCATGAACTACCTGTCCGCCTTCTTCAAATCGGTATTTGGCATGTCTTTCCAAGCCTATGTGATGAAAAAGCGGTGCGAAAAAGCCCGCCAGCTTCTTCTGCTGACGGACTTCTCTCTGCTCGATATCAGTATAGCCTGCGGCTTCTCGGACGTAAAATACTTCAACCAGGGGTTCCAGCGGCAGTTTGGCTGCTCCCCCCGCCAATACCGTCTGGACTTCCGGCAGGAGGGACAAGACCAGCAGCAGGAGTCCATGCTCACCACCCAGGAGTTCCTGTCCCCCGCCGCCAGCCGGTCCATTCTGGGAACCTATCTGCACGGCGAGCAGTAACTGCTGGCAGAAGCCACTGCATACATATTCCGGACTCTGCAGACACCAGGAAAAGCGCCACAATTTCCATTTTGGCTTGCCGGTATATTGGCATGCTTGCCTCTCTATAGTTATGTGTCGATGAAAAAGGGACCGCCGTTTATCCGGCGGTCCCTCCCTCTTTGCATCAATTTTTAGGCTGGTGTTTGATCAATCCAAAAGCTTTTGACAGCTCCATGATCACCACAGGAATCAGCGTAAGGCCCACTCCTGTCAGATACGTTTCCCAGGGCAGCGCCACCAGGCCAAAGGGAATCCGCAGCGGCGTAAACAGCACCAGCGCCACCAGCAGCAGGGACGCCAGGCAGGACCAATTCAGCTTATGGTTGGTGAAGGGACCGATCTTGAACAGGGAGTGTTCCGAGCGCATGTTGTAGGCCTGTACCACCTGGGAGAGCGCCAGCACCAGGAACGTCAAGGTCTGACCGCCTGCCAAGGTCCCCACGGCTTTTTCTCCTATGACAAAAGCGATCAGGGACAGCACGGCAAACATCACGCCCTGCAGGACCACCCGGACGCCCAGCCCATGGGCGAAGATGCCCTCTTCTTTCGGCCGGGGTCTCTGCTCCATGACGTCGGCTTCCACCGCCTCCATGCCCAGCGCGATCGCGGGCAGGCTGTCCGTAACCAGGTTGATCCACAGAAGCTGCATAGACAGCAGCGGCGTCTTATGCCAGAGCACCATGGCGGTGAATACAGTAATGACTTCGCCGATGTTGGTACCCAGCAGGAACCCCACCACTTTCCGGATGTTGGCATAGATGCCCCGGCCTTCCCGGACAGCGTCCACAATCGTGGAGAAGTTGTCGTCGGTCAGCGTCATATCCGCCGCCCCCTTGGCCACGTCCGTGCCGGTTATACCCATGGCACAGCCAATATCGGCAGCCTTGAGCGCGGGGGCATCGTTGACACCGTCGCCGGTCATGGACACCACCTGGCCCTTGCGCTGCCAGGCCTTGACAATGCGGATCTTATTCTCGGGAGATACACGGGCATAGACGGAGATGTGTTCTACCTGGCTGTCAAGCTCCGCGTCTGTCATAGCATCCAGCTCGGCACCGGTGACAGCCTTGTCCCCCGGCTGCAAAATGCCCAGTTCTCTGGCAATGGCAGCGGCAGTGACCACATGGTCGCCGGTGATCATCACCGGCTTGATCCCTGCCCGGCGGCACACCTCTACCGCCTTCTTTGCCTCCGGCCGGGGCGGGTCGATCATGCCCACCAGGCCCATCAGGGTCAGGTCGCATTCCAGCTCCTCCGAAGTGGGATGCTGGGGAACGGTATCAATCTCTTTCCAGGCGATCGCAAGAACACGCAGGGCATCGGAGCTCATTCGCTCCACCATCTCCCGAGCCTTTTCCAGATTTCCCGCCACACAGCGGGGCGCCATCATGTCAAAAGCGCCCTTAACGATCACAATGATTTTCCCGTCAATTTGGTTGACCGTCGTCATCAGCTTCCGGTCGGAGTCAAAGGGAAGCTCCGCCAGCCTGGGATAGCGGCGGTTCAGATCGTCCTTGGGCAAGCCGTTCTTGTGGGCAGCAAGGACAATGGCCGTCTCCGTGGGGTCACCGATGTGCTGCTCCTCATCCCCCTGGAAGGTCACAGTACCATCACAGCAGAGGGTGCCATATTGCAGCAGGCGGCACACGGGAACGGAATTTTGGGTGCTGATGGCCTCCGGGCTGTCCTGTCCGTCCACATAGGCCTTTACCAGCGTCATGCGGTTCTGGGTCAGCGTGCCGGTCTTGTCCGAACAGATCACAGAGGCGCTTCCCAGCGTCTCCACCGCAGGGAGGCGGCGGATCAGGGCGTTCTTTTTGACCATCCGCTGGACACCAATGGAGAGAACGATCGTAACAATGGCCGGTAGGCCCTCCGGGATGGCGGACACAGCCAGAGAGACGGCGGTCATGAAGATCTCCATGGCAGGGATACCGTTGGCCAGACCCACCGCAAAAATAATGGCGCAGGCCGCCAGCGCCAGGATCCCCAGGTACTTTCCCAACTGGGCCAGCTTTTGCTGCAGAGGCGTCTGGGTATCTCCCTCACTGTCCAGAAGATTGGCAATCTTGCCCATCTCCGTATTCATTCCGGTGGCGGTCACCACCGCTACAGCCGTTCCGTAGGTAACGGAACAACCGGAAAAGACCATATTGCTGCGGTCGCCCAGGGAAGCATTTTCCTCCACTACAGCATCCGCGTCCTTCTCCGAGGGAACAGACTCGCCGGTCAGGGCGGACTCCTCACATTTCAGGCTGGTGCTTCTGAGCAGTCTGCCGTCCGCAGGGATAAAGTCGCCGGCTTCCAGACGAATGATGTCACCGGGCACCAGCTGCGACGCGTCGATCACGGATTCCTTTCCATCGCGGATAACCCTGGCATGAGGCGCAGAGAGGCTCTTGAGCGCCTCCAGTGCTTTCTCCGCTTTACTCTCCTGCATGACGCCCATAATGGCGTTGAGAACAACGATGAGCAGGATGAGAAGGGGCTCAAAGAATTCCTTCGGCTCTCCCTCCACACAGGCGATGACAAAGGACACTGCGGCTGCTGCCAGCAGAATCAGGATCATCACGTCCTTGAACTGTTCCAGAAATCGCTGGAAGTTTGTTTTTTTCTTTTTCTCTTTTAGTTTGTTTTCTCCGAAGGAAGCCAGTCGCTCCTGTACCTGCTCTGAGTGCAGGCCCTGGACAGGATCAGAATCCAATGACTGTATGGCCTCGGAAGCGGGGAAATGATGAAATGTCAAGTTCAAACCCTCCTTGCTGGTTGTGTACGATAGGTATTCTATAAAATCACGGGGACATTTTCACTGGGCAAAGTCTTTTCCACGTTACACTTTTTCCCACCCATGGCTCCAATGTTACATTTTGGGACACACAAAACAGTTTGTCCCAAAACTGCAGAGAGAATCCGGTTGAGAAAAATGGAGACATATGGTAAACTCATATGTTATAAGGGAGTAGTCGGCACTGCTGTGTGATGATACCAACAGATCGGAGCTTTCCTGGTGTTATCTTAAACGACGAGACTTATCTGTTCCGACAGGTGAGTCTCGCTTTTTTTACCTGTCATACCAACCGCCGCGGACAGATACACGCGGTCCCTGTCGGTACCCACAGGATGCCTGTGGTGTGAAAGGAGACGGAATATGGCTGATTCCAATATTACCAAGCATGCTCTGGCGGTCGCCTTGCAGGAGCTGATGGCAGAAATTCCCTTCGAGAAAATCAATGTAGCCCAGATCTGCGAGCGGTGCGATATGAACCGCAAAAGCTTTTACTACCACTTCAAGGACAAGTACGATCTGGTAAACTGGATTTTTGATACACAGTTTATCGCTCTCATCAAGGATGAACAGCTGCGCACCAATTATGATGCCCATTGGGCGTTAATTGAAAAAGCATGTGATTACTTCTATCAGAACCATCTTTTTTACCGCAAGGCCCTTCAGATCAAGGGCCAGAATTCTTTCAGCGACCACTTCAGAGAGTATATCCGTCCTTTTCTAGTCGACCGTCTCACCTTTACACTGGGGAATATTTCTACGGACGAGTTTACTGTGGAATTTCTGTGCGACGCCGTGGTCTGTGCCATGGAGCGGTGGCTGCTGGCCAAGGACTGTATGCCGCCCGAAGAATTCGTAAAAAAAATCAAAACGCTTATTGAAAAAGGTTCCGTCGCCGTCTGCCGGGAGAT
>OOIG01001905.1_pt1 | contig 14773 bp, 7 predicted proteins | sample 1692091 | NCBI WGS metagenome assembly OOIG01 (sample SAMN06348188, study PRJEB24527) | human gut metagenome | biome: human gut; feature: ankylosing spondylitis patient; material: feces | host: Homo sapiens | place: China | collected 2015-10
TGGGTGTGCTATGGACAGATTGACCGCTGCCTTCGAAAAAAAGTTTCCGAAGGAAAAAACCGAATTATTAGTAAAGGCAATTAATTTTGCAAAATCGGTTCATGCTGACCAAAAACGCGAATCGCAGGAACCTTATTATATTCATCCCGAAGCCGTTGCGCTCATTCTGCTCGATATGGACATGGATGCAGACACGGTCATTGCGGGTCTGCTTCATGATACGGTTGAGGACGGGCATGATATCACCGTTGAAAAAATTGCACAGATGTTCGGCAAGGACATTGCCCGAATGGTGGACGGCGTTACCAAGCTGACCAACAGCAATCTTTCCCACATGCTGTCAAAAGAAGACAGACAGGCCGAAAATCTGCGCAAAATGTTCCTTGCAATCGCAAACGATGTTCGCGTTGTTGTTATCAAGCTTGCGGACAGACTGCATAACATGCGCACACTCGGTTATTGTTCAAAGGAAAAGCGTGTTCGCAAAGCACGGGAAACCATGGATGTTTACGCCCCCCTTGCGGACAGGTTCGGAATGGGTGCCATAAAAGTCGAACTTGAGGATTTATCGTTCAGCTATCTGATGCCCGAAGAATGCCGCCGCCTTCAGTCCCTTATCGAACCGAAGCAGGAAGAACGCATGGGACTGCTCAAAAAAGCCATGCACAAGCTTGAAATTGCACTTAAGGATGCCGGAATCAAAGCGGAAGTCAGCGGACGCAGAAAGCATATTTACAGCATCTATCGCAAGCTGAACATAAAAAAAGTCGGACTGAACGAGATTTATGATCTTGTTGCACTTCGCATAATTGTTGATACCGTGCAGGACTGTTACGGTGCGCTCGGCATTGTTCACTCGCTTTGGCGTCCCTTCCCCGGCAGGTTCAAAGATTACATTTCAATGCCGAAAACCAACATGTACCGTTCTTTGCACACGACGCTTTTCAGTGATCTCGGAATGCCGTTTGAGGTGCAGATTCGCACTTGGGAAATGCACCGCACTGCCGAATACGGTATTGCCGCACACTGGATGTATAAAGAGGGCAGAACACGGCAGGATGAGCTGGACACAAAGCTTGCGTGGCTGCGTCAACTTGTTGACTATGATTCCGATGCAAACTCAACAAAGGAATACGTTGACAACGTTCGACACGATTTTTTCTCCGACTATGTTTTTGTTCTGACTCCGAACGGCGAGATTATCGACCTGCCTCTGGGCTCAACGCCCGTTGATTTTGCTTACCGTATTCATTCGAACGTCGGCAACCACACACAGCACGCTAAAGTCAACGGTGCGCTTGTGAAGCTTGACTGCAAGCTTAAAACCCACGATGTTGTTGAAATCATTACGAACCCGCAGGCAACGCCGAGCCGCGACTGGCTTAACTTTGTAAAAACATCCCAAGCCAAAGCAAAAATCAAACAATGGTTCAAAAAAGCGAACCGTGAAGAAAATATTGTCCGCGGCAAAGAGATGCTTGCCGATGCCGCAAGACGACAGGGGCAGAAGCTTGCCGACCTTACGAAGGCCGAATTGTGCAAACCTCTGTTGAAACGCTTCTCCATGAACGAAATGGATGATATTTATGCGGCCATAGGCTACGGCGGAATCACAACCGGGCAGGCATTGCATAAACTGATGGAAGCTCAGCGAAAAGTTCAGCGCGAGGAGGAGCTTGCACGCAAACTTGAAGAGCAGGAACACTCCCCCGCAAAAAGTTTTGACGCTAACGGAAGAGCCGTCATTGTCAAAGGCGAAGCAAACATGGTTGTTCGCTTTGCGCAATGCTGTTCTCCCCTGCCCGGCGATGAAATTTTCGGATATATCACGCGCGGCAGAGGTGTTTCGATTCACAGCAGAAGCTGCCCGAATGCCGCAGCACTGCTTGCCGATGCAGACAGGATAATCGATGTTTCATGGGCGGACGGCGAAAGTGCAAAATTCCCCGTAACAATTCATATCACCGCTTCGGAACGCGTCGGGCTGCTGATGGATATTTCACAGATGCTGATGAACATGAAAATCAACATCAATCTTGTCAACGCAAAGCCTGTTGAGGACGGCACAATGATCGAAGCCACAATGGGGTTTCAGGTCCAAAACGCCGAGCATCTCGACAGCATTATAAAAAATCTTATGAAAATTAACGGTGTAAAATCCGTTTCAAGGGTGAGATCCGTATGAGAGCTGTTGTTCAAAGAGTCCGCCGCGCAAGCGTTTCCGTCGCCGGCGAATGTGTCGGCAAAATCGAAAGAGGGTTGCTTTTGCTTATCGGCATAGAACCTTCCGATGCGCAGAGCGACATTGACTATATCGTTAAAAAATGTACTCAACTCCGCATTTTTGAAGATGCAGACGGCAAGATGAACCTTTCCGCCGGTGAACTCGGGTATGAAATTCTGCTGATTTCACAGTTCACGCTTTTCGGCGATGCCCGTAAAGGCAACCGCCCGAGTTTTATTGCTGCCGCTCGTCCCGAAACGGCGATCCCCGTCTACGAAAAGCTCATCGACGCTTTTCGCACTCAGCTGCACACCGAAACGGGTATTTTTGGCGCAGATATGCAGGTTGAGCTTGTCAACGACGGTCCGGTCACGATCCTGCTGGACAGCAAAAAAACGTTTTAATTTCGCTATATTCAGTCTATGTTTAAAAAGGAGAAAAGCCGCATGAAAATTCTTTGTGTCCCAACCGGTCCGCTTTCCGTAAATACCTATATCGTTTTTAACGAATCCGCCGAAACGCCTTCAAATTCCGAAAGGATTCCCTGTGTTGTTATCGATCCGGCGAATTCGCACAAGGTGGTTGAAGTTCTAAATCAAAACAACCTGCACTGCACCCATATTCTGCTGACGCACGGTCATTTTGATCACACAATGGGTGTTGCGGAATTGAAATCGCATGAAAACGCGCTTGTTGCAATTCACGAAGCGGATGCGGGCGCACTTGCAGGCGGAAAAGCAAGCCTTGCCTACCTCGGCGGTGCGCTTGTGAAGCCCTGCAAAGTGGACATCATCCTCCACGGCGGCGAATGCTTCACCGCTGCCGGCATTGAATTCAGCGTTCTGCACACCCCGGGGCATACCAATGGCGGCGTATGCTATGTTATCGAAAAAGAACGTGTGATTTTTTCCGGCGACACGCTTTTCCGTCTCAGCGTGGGAAGAACCGATCTTGACGGCGGTGACAATGATGCACTTTACAACTCCATGCTCCTGCTGACAGGCAGGCTGAAAGGCGATTACCGCGTATTCCCCGGCCACATGGGTGAAACAACTTTGGATTTCGAACGGAAACACAATCCGTATCTGCGCGGCGGCGGAAACCAAGACTATTGACGGAAAATACAGAAAATGCCGCAGCTGCACCAAAGAGGTAAACAATATGTTTTTATTCACAAACAGACAGGATTTTTTTAACGATATATGCGAAGAAATACGGCTTTTTCTGCCCGGTGAGGAGATTGCTCCCGTTTTGTCCCCCGCTGAAATTCACACAGCGGATGCGGGCGAAAAGACGCTGAGTATTGTGCTTTCAAACGACGGAACGGATTTTATTGCCGAAGCCGCCCTTGTTTCGAACGGTCGGGAGCATTCATACTCATGCCGAACGCCCTTTCGCAATGATGATTCAATTATTGAAAAGCGTTTCGCAAAACGCTGCATTAAAATCGCTGTCTTCCGCGCAATGCGAAAGGCATACCCCGATGCGCACCTCCCGTGGGGCTCTCTGACAGGTATACGCCCGACGCGTCTGCTGCGCGAGCTTCAGCACAGCTGCGGACCTGCCGAAGCCAAAAGCATGATGTTGAACGATTTTGACGTCACGCCGCAGAAATTTGCACTTGCGGAGCGGATAGTTTCCGTTCAGGAACCGATTTTTGCTTCCGTGCGGAAAAACGATGTTGATGTTTATATCGGCATTCCGTTCTGCCGCACACGCTGCCTGTATTGCTCTTTTGCTTCACGGCTCCGCACGGCAAAGACGGACATGCAGCCCTATCTTGCCGCACTGAAGACGGATATTGCAAACGGTGCGCAAATGGTTCGCGAACTCGGGCTGAATATTCGTGCGCTGTATCTCGGCGGCGGAACGCCCACCGTGCTGACCGCGGACGAGCTGCGCGATCTTTTGGATTTTGCAGAGGAGGCCTATAATATTGCACCCGGCACAGAGTTCACGGTTGAAGCCGGACGGCCGGATACGATAACAGCCGAAAAGCTTCGCATCATCAAGCAGCGCGGCGCAACGCGCATATCCGTAAATCCGCAAACGATGTGCGATAAAACATTGCATCTTGTCGGCCGCGATCACACATCAGAGGATATCAAGGCGTGTTTCAACCTTGCGCGGGATATCGGTTTTGATTCAATCAACATGGATCTTATCGCCGGTTTGCCGGGCGAAACGGCAGCTGACATGCAGCATTCCGTAAATGCACTCGTTGAGCTTTCTCCGGAGTGTCTGACAGTTCACACGCTTGCAATAAAGCGTTCTTCCCGTCTGCGTGAAAATCTTTCCGAATACGCTCTTCCCGATGTTTCGGAAGTTGAAAAAATGACCGAAATCGGTGCGCTCGGTGCCGAAAAAACGGGTATGCTTCCTTATTATATGTACCGTCAAAAATACATGGCGGGCAACATGGAAAACGTCGGCTATGCAAAACCCGGCAGCATCTGCATCTACAACATCGATATGATGGAGGATTCGCTGAGTATCATTGCTCACGGTGCGGGCGCAATGAACAAACGCGTTTTCCCGAGCGGCGGAAGGATCGAACGCGTCCCGAACCCCAAGGATATTGAAACATACATTTCAAAACTGCAAAAAACCCATGCCGACAGGCTTGCACTCTTTTGCAATGAATAAATGCAGAGGACAGCGTTCCGCATCACCCGAAACCGTCAGATGCGGAACGTATTGAATTATTAATATTTCATTTCAATTATATAAGAACTTTTGTGATTTTAAATTCTTTTGTCACAGTTGTAAGTATTTTCTCCGAACAGATTGTATATATTCATTTTATACTCAAAAAATGTTGAAATTCATATGGTCTTGCGGTATAAGGTATGTGAGCGAGCGGGATAATACTTGGCTCTGCGCGTTTTCCCGTCCCCCATTCACTCGGTTGTGCGTTTCGGCTCGGTCAGCAACGCGCGCTGAATAGCCTGAATCTACGGACTATATTCACACCCCAAATTCTCTCAATTCAGTGTTAGTTTTGCCCCTTTCCGGCGCCGCCGTTTTCCGCAGTGCTGCGGCAATGCCTTCGGGCTGCTGCGGTTCATATAAAGTTTGTTTTTTATTTTTAAAATATTCAGGAGGTTTTTCAATGAAGAACATCAAAAAGCTGCTCTCTCTGCTGCTTTGCGGAATCATGCTTTTCGGCATGTTCCCCGCGTCCCTCTTTGCAGCGGACGGAGACACGGGCGACGGTTCCGGAACCATATCCGAAACGTTCGTTCCCGAAATCACATGGAAGAGAACGTTCGAATACGAACATCGCCATGACACTGCGGCAAATCAGCATACAGATCTCGGCGGACTTTATGCGGGCGATAAAACAGATTATCTCACAACAACAGCCGACCCCAATAACCCTGCCGATTATTTAAATAAGGTTCATTGGGACTGGGCGGACTTTTCCACGCATTTTAACGGCAGAACCGATGATGTTGACGATTCCGCACACAAAGTTTGGGACTACGGTCACACCGATGTTCAATACGCCGACCCGGTGAAGAATTCGATCACCAACCCCATTGCCAGTTCCTCCCAGATCGGCGGCGTCGGCATCATTCCCTATGCCCCGAGCGCAGACCAGCAGGCGATTTTTGCGGCAACATGGAACAACAGAGCCGCTCAGGATTTCAAAGCTTCCAGTGTTGACGGAACCGGTATATATTATTCAGGCAACTATGTTTCCGTCAAAAAGGGACAAATGGATATAGGCTACGGCAAAAAATCAAACGACAGCACCATTTCGACCTTCTCCGGCAAATCCTACACCGCACGCAGGTTCTCGGGTTCGTTCGTGTGGCCCGAAGGTTACACGCTTTCCGACTCCATTGAACTTATCTCCAAAAACGACTCCTATTATCAGAAGATTTATGACAAAATTGAAGCCGATCCCGACCTTAAAGCGGCTTTCGGCGGCAAGAAAGTTGTTGCAATCAATGATGATATGTTCGTGTTCGTCTATAAGGACGGCGAACAACTGACTGAAAACAATTACTCCGATTATCTTGCATTCTTTGCAGGCACGGCGGGCAAGGGTGTTTGGTCCTGGCCGAATGCAGACCCACAGAATTGGGGCGGCGAATGGAACGTTACCGAACCTGCAACCTACGGCGACAAATATGCTTCAAAGGCATTTTACAAGGTTTTTCCGAATCTTGACACCGAACATAAGGACAGAAGCAAATCCATGCTCCCCGAAACGCTTATCGGAAAAGAAGCTACAGACACCACGGCGGCAACCGCCGGTATGATGGCGCTTTCCGATTACTGGTATTCCTTCATGGACGGCAACGCAATTTCCACCGTTCTGAACAACAAATACGGCACAACCGGCATCAATGCGGGCGACACCGTTCATATCGACATTTACTGCATCGATATGGACAAGGTCGGCGGTATGGACGAGCTTGAAATCAGGCTCACAAGGCAGAAGCCCACAACTTCAAGCGTTACCGTCAGGTATTGGCTGAACGCAGTCGGTGAAACAACCGACGGAAACTATCTCGGTTCAACCACAATGACCGGTCAGGAAATCGGTTCTATGATCACGCTTGCAAACGGTACAGATGTTAACCAGCTTAACCATAAGCGTGCTGCGGCGATCACGAAGGCTAATGGTGATGTTTCTGACGGTGTTCAGATTGAACTGCCGTTTACTGTAACCGAAAAATCCGAAGATAACATCATTAATGTTGTCTATGTTCCGGCAGGAAACAAGGTTGTTCATCTTTGGGCAGGCAGCCTTGAAGTGCCTTACGACGGCAGCGAGCATGTTGTTCATGATGTTAAAATCACTCAGGACGGCTGCAATGATATAACTGTTTCTGATTCCGAAACAATTACATGGTGCGAGCTCAATGACCGTTACTGGGATAAGAACAAAATCACCAACATTACGGCTCAAAGGAAAGAGATTTATCCGGGCATATATGTTGTTGACTTTGCAAGAACGTCTAAGGTTGAAAGTCATTGGGGTGAGCAGCTTAACAATTATTCTATTATATATCATCCCGGTACGCTGAAGATCACCTATGCGCCGCCCGACAAGACATTCGTCTATGATTTCGGCGTACAGAACAGCTACAAGCTTACGGATGTTGAAGAAAAAGCTGTGGGCATCAAGACTGTTGATGAAACCGTAAAGCATGTTGGTTTTGATGGCACCGATAAATCCATCCTTTACACTCCGCAGAGCGTAAACAAGGGTGAAACCATTCAGACAAAGCTTGTTTTCACCGGTAATTATATAACCGAAGCAACATCCATCACCTTCCTTCCCGCGACAAATGTTCTTTACGAAGAGAACTTTATGACCAACCGCGGGACGCACGGCGAATGGATACCCGAAGGCGAAAACAACACCGCGACCGTTGTTAAGGACAACGAAAACAGCGTTTACGGCTATGCCGATGCATACAAAGGCTTTGCCTACTACAGCAACGGCGGCGCACTGAAAGCAACCCTCAATTTGAACGGCGGCAAACGCGCCTACACAACCGATGCCGTTGAATTCAGTTTCAGCGGAACGGGTTTTGACATTATTTCCGAATGCGGCACCGATACGGGACTTATCATTGCCGCCGTTTCCAAGGATGGCAACCCCTTCAAGGTTTATATCGTTGACACCTATTTCTGCGGCGATAACAGTATTGGCGGCAATCCCATTATCACGGGCCCCGGCATCCTTGATTATCAGGTTCCCGTTGTTCGCGCAATGAATCTTGAACGAGCAGATTACAGCGTTCGAATCCTCGGCTACCTCACCAATACTGCCGGTGCGATCGTTGGCCCTGCAAACCCGACACCTTGGGACGGCGGCGAAACCGGTGCGGAAGGCAGTACGCGCGGAGCGAACGGCATTGACACGAACCGAATCCTGCGCGAAGCGGGACTGAAGGAATTCATCGGCTGCGAAGTCGAAACCTCCTTCATGGACGAAAACAGCGTTCTTAACGGCGGCACGGGCATTGCGGCAAAGAACAGTCAGAACAGGACTTTCGGCAAGCGCGGCGAAGAAACCGCACAGATCGCAGACGTCTATCTCGATGCGTTCCGCGTTTATCAGCCCCTTGAGCTTGAGAATGAAGTAAATTATGCCGATAACGAAAAGCGTCTTAACTACGCTCCCGTTTATGACTATGTTAAGAACAGTGCGGAATTGACCGGATCTGAAGTTCTTCAAAACTCCATGGTCTATGTTGAATATGACGGAGACACCGGCATTGCAAACATCGCGAACTATCAGAAGCGCGGCCCGCAGAACGAGGTCTATCTCACCAACGGTAATTATATCGGATTTGCCCTCGAAGGCTACACTGAGGGTAAGACCGTTATGATCAGCGCGAAAGCGGTTGCGGGTGAGCCGATTCTCGGTTATCTCAATTCAACTGGTATGGTAAGCCAAGGAATCTCCTACGACATGAAGATGACCGAAATGTACTATGATGTTACGGCTTGCGTACAGCAGTACGGCACGAAGCATATGCTTGTTCTCGGCAATATTGCCGAAGCGGGAACAAGATCCATCCTGTCCGTCAGCGGCATTAAGCTTGCAGACGGCATCACCCCCGCCACAAGCACACAGATCGCGGCAGATATTGCAAGCCTTGTTACCCTTGCATATCAGCCCGTTGAAGAACCCGTGTTCACGCCCGAAAGGTTCGAACTCCGCTACAGCGGCCGCGCACTTGCCGGTTGGTTCACAAGCATCAGCGTTAAAACCTCCACGGATGTTGACCATGTCAGCGTTTACAGGCTTGCGGATGACGGTTCACTTGTTCCCGTACGCGAGAACATGCGCCCGATGAACAGCCTGTTCACCTATTTCGGCTGGATGGATTACTACGCCTTCAGCCTCACCGTTCGCGCTCCGCGCCGCGGAATGACGGATACATATTACATCTTTGCCTATGATGCAAACGGCGTTGCGAGTGAGCCCGCAATTGCTTCCATCACCGGCAGATAAGGAGAACACCCGTGAAAAAAACTTATGTAAAGCCCGAACTTGATGTTATTGAGTTTGACCTCGGCGAAGCGATTGCAGCCTCTCAATGTGTTGCACAAGCGTACAATCACGACCGAACGAGTTGTCAGCTGCTCCCGCCGTTTAACACTATCTTCTCCGATTCGGATTCCACAAAGCTGTTCGGCGAAGGAGAGATTCAATGCAGCGTTACCGTTGAAGGCTACTGCTACTTTACAGTGAACGAAACAATGGTATTTGCGTCCTAACACCACCCACCGACGCGTCTGCGCGCAATGCGCGCAGACGCGTTTTGAAGTTTTTGAGATGAAAAAGCATTTTTTCTATCGTTTTCGTTTTGCGGGCAAAGTTTTCGAGATTCATTCGGAAGCGGAACTTGATGTTGATGCGCGAAGTGCGTTGTTTTGGGAGACTGAATACTTTGAAAGCTCCGAAACCGCTGACTGCGTAATTCAAGTTCGGCGGGCCGAACCGCCTGCCGCCTGCGGAAAACTCGTTTATGAAAACGCATTCTTCAGGCTGTTTGAAAGCGGCGAAGGCTTTTTGCAGCAAACGCTTGACAGAGCCGCGCTTGAGCGCGGAGAAAAGCGCGCAATGCTTGCTTCCCGCTTCGGCGGCGCATTGAGCGAAAGCGCACTTGATGTTAATGCGCTCAACATTGATAACGCGCTTAATATCGAGGTTTTTCTTCCGAAGGATTTCCCGCCGGAGCAGGAGTGTATGCAGCAGATTTGGCAGAGCATCAACCTGCCCTTCCAGCTGCTGCAAAGGGGCATTTTTACCCTGCATTCCGCAGCGGTTCAAACCCGATTCGGAGCAATACTTTTTTGCGGGCGTTCCGGAATCGGAAAATCCACGCAGGCGAATCTTTGGAAGGAGTATGAAAACGCTTTGATTCTCAACGGGGATCGATGCGCTGTCGGCTTTGTTGACGGCGCGGCAAATGCTTTCGGACTGCCGTTTTGCGGCACAAGCGGCATTTGCTTAAACTTTTCTCTGCCGATTGCCGCAATTATTTCGCTCGGACAGGCTCCGGAAAACAGAATCACCCGCCTTTCGGGTGTTCGTGCTTTGCGGGCAATTATGAGCAATATTGTCGGGCTTTACGGCGGAGCGATGCGCAAAAGCCATGCGGAACTCTTTTTCCGCGCGGCAGAGTGCATTCCCATTTTTGAGCTGCACTGCACGGCGGACTTCCGCGCGGTTCAGTTGCTGAAAGAAACACTGGAAGGAGGTGAATGAAGTGAAATATGCGGAGTATGTGAACAGGCTTTTTGCAAAGAGCGCAAAAAGGGGCATTCCGCTTTCCGGAACGTTTGAGCTTACGGCGCGCTGCAATCTCCGCTGCCGCATGTGCTATATCCATCGCGAAGAAAATGACGGCGAAATCAAAACGGAGGAATTTTCCTCGGAGGAATGGCTGAACATTGCAAAGGAAGCGCAGCAATGCGGCATGTTGTTTTTGCTGCTGACCGGAGGCGAGCCTTTTATTCGGCCCGATTTTGAAGAAATCTATCGCCGATGCCGTGAACTCGGCATTATCGTTTCGATAAACACAAACGGAACGATGCTCGGCGAAAAACAGGTCGAATTGCTCCGAAAGCTCCCGCCGCAGAGGGTGAATATCACGCTTTACGGAGCATCCGAAGCAACCTATGAAAAACTTTGCCGCAGCGGCAGTGCTTTTGAAAGAGCCTACCGTGCGGTTGAACTGCTCACGGAAGCGGGTGTTCCCGTCAAGATCAACTATTCTGCAACACCGTACAATATTGGAGATCTTGACGCTGTTGAACGCTTTGCAAATGAGCATAATCTGCCGCTGCAGGCGGCAACGTATATGTTCCCGCCCGTCCGTGCGGATGAGAACTCCCAAATTCTGCCCTGCGAAATCGGCGAATGCGAAACCTGCGAAAGGTTCACGCCGGAGGAATCCGCTGCCGCAAGGTGGGCGCACGAGCTGCGAACGCTTGACCCGGCGATTATTGAAAAACGTGCGGAAGCTGTTGCACTCAACACGGATATTCCGCCTGCCGAAACGGAGTGCGGCGATATTCCGACGGAGCGTATACGCTGCCGTGCGGGAGCTGCGGCGTTTTGGATCACATACAACGGGCAGCTTCGCCCCTGCGGAATGATGCGCGAACCGTCCGCTTCGCTGAACGAACGCGGATTTTCCGCCGCATGGAACGACATTCGGGCAATGCGCGAAAACATCATGGTTCCGGCAAAATGCACCGCTTGCCGTTTTCGCAATATCTGTGAAGCTTGTCCCGCCGTTTGTTTTGCCGAAAACGGGCGATTCGATGCAGAACCGACCTTTATGTGCAAAAAAATGGACGCATATACACGGCTTGCAGCAGAATATCACAAAAGAAGATAATTACGGAGGGAGCTTATGCAAATAAGCAAAAATTACGTTTTAAGAACAATTGCCGGAGACAACCTTTTGGTGCCGCTTGGGGGAAGCAGCACGGAAACAAAGGGAATGATTTTGCTTAATGAAATGTCGTTGTTTGTTTATGAGTCAATTCAAAAAGGACAAACGGAGGATGAAATCCTTTCGCACATTCTTGATGAATATGATGTTGAGATCCCTCAGGCAGCGGCTGATTTGGGCGAAATTATCTCCGAGTTCACGAAACTGGGCATAATTAAATGATTTAAACCGGGCTTTACCGCATCATTACGGTTTAAATTTGTTTAAGCAATCCATCAGTCTATTATTGAAAGGAAAATAATATGAGGGTAAATACGATAAAAAAAATCATCGCTGCAATTCTCGCCGCAGTGTTCTGCTTCGGCGTTCTGCCGTCGCGGAGCTTTTTCAACACTCTTTCCGCCGTTGTTAAAGCTGCGAACGCGGATTCGCTAAACGAGGCATATGCGGACGGCACTTCGCTGATGCCTATCGGCCCGGCATTCACAGTTGACACGCTGCTCAGCTGGGAACCGACAAACGATCCGGATTCCGACTACTCAAGATCCGTTGTTCCCCTTGCAGACAGATACACGGGATTCACGGTTAACGACTATGCAAACCCCGATGCTAAACTCATGGTTTGCTCCCTTGCAAACTCCAAACACGATGCAACAAACGCACAGGGACAGGAAAGCTTTTCAAGCTATGCCTTTAACTACTGGCAGTACGCAACCTCCTTTGTGTACTGGTCCGGTTCAAAACGGGGGCAAGTCGTTGTGCCGACAGGTGAATTCACCGATGCGGCGCACACAAACGGCGTTCCCGTCATGGGCACGATTTTCTTCGACTGGGGCGGCAATTCCTCCGTTGTGGAGAACTTTGTTCGCAATTACAGAAGCGTTGCGGACAAGCTGATTGAAGTTATGGAATATTACGGCTTCGACGGTTATTTCTTCAATGAAGAAACCGCCGTCGACTACACAACCGCCGGTAATCTCAGAAGCATGATAGCATATATGCGTCAGAAAAAGCCGAACATGCTTATCGGCTGGTACGATTCAATCACCGACAGCGGCAATCTCAGCTATCAGGATGCCGTTAACGGCTACAACAGCGGCTGGGTTTCCGCAGGCGTTAACGAGTTCTTTATGAACTACAATTGGACGACTCAAGAGGTCAACACGACCGTTTCCACCATGCAGAACCTCGGCAAAAGCCAATACGAGGCCTTTGCGGGGCTTGATGTTCAGCAGAACTGCATGAACACAAATTTCAGCTCAAATTATCTGCTCAACAACAACAACAAATTGAAGCTCTCTCTTGCGCTTTACTGCCCGAACTCCACAATGGGTCTTTCCGGTGACGGTGCGGATTTCCACGAGGTTGAACGTCAATTCTATGTCAACGGCGGCGACCCCAGAAACACTTCCTCAAGCGGCTGGGCGGGCATGTCAAGGTTCTTTGCCGACCACACGACGATCATTTCTGCGCCGTTTGTAACCAACTTCAACTCCGGCCACGGAAAGGCTTTCTATATTGACGGCGTCAAATCCCGCGATGCGGAATGGAGCTATCAGTCCGTTCAGGATGTTATGCCCACATGGACATGGATAATCGATTCCAACGGACAAAAGCTCAGCGGCGCATACGACTTTGAAGACGCATACAACGGCGGTTCTTCAATCAAATTCTACGGTTCGCTGACGGCAAACAAGCCCAATAATATCATGCTTTACAGCACGAATCTTGACATCAACAGCAGCACAAATATTGCCGTGACCGCCAAGAATGACAGGGGGCTGATGAAACTTGTTGCCTATTACGGCGACAGCAGCACTTCAAGCTATGCAAATTGCCAAAAAGCAACTTTTGCCCTTGACGCAAGCAGCGGCGGCTGGACAACAAGCAATGTTTCCCTCGCTTCCCTCAGCGGCAAAAAGCTCTATGCGATCGGCTTTGAAATCGGCGGCACAAGCAATGTTTCCGACTATCAGGTCAACATCGGCAGGCTTGCCGTCACCGATTCCGAAGCGACGGCTGCAAGCGCAAGCAATGCAAGGCTTGAAGAAATCATTTATCTCGACGCATACACCGCCGAAGCGCGCATCAAGTGGAACGGCAATAACGCCTCCTCCTACGAGATTTACAGGCTCAATGCGGACGGCACAAGGACGCTCATCATGGAAACGCCCAACACCGCGTATTATATTCCGAACCTTGTCCGCAACGATGACCAGGCCGATGTTACCATCGAAGTCGTTCCCGTAAACGCAAACGGTGTTCGCGGCGAAAGCTCCCGCTTCACAATCGATTGGCCCTATGAAAACGGCGATACCGAAAGGCTGAGCGATATTACGGAGCCCGTGAACGTTTGTCTCAACGCAACCGTCACCGGCTATTCCGCACAGAATGACGGCGAACCCGCATGGAAGGCTATTGACGGAACGAGCGAAAACGGTTCCAAATGGTGCGCCACCAATGCGCGGAGCGGCTGGATGACGATAAAACTCGACCAACCGCGAACCATCAAACGAATTCGAATTGAACACGCCCAATACGGCGGCGAGGCCCAGAACATGAACACAATTGCTTTTTCCGTTCAGTACAAAAGCGGAAACAATTGGGTAACGGCATACAGCACAAACAACAACAGTTCGGCTGTCACCGATGAACTGATTACACCCGTCACCGCACAGGAATGGAGACTCTATATCTCCAACAGCGGCTCTTCCGCATGGGGCGCTATCCGTATTTACGAATGGCAGATGTTTGAAACGACCGAACGCAACCGCACGGACATCGTGCTCATGAAGTTTGCTTCCGCAAAAAACAACAAGGGCGCAAGCGACACGTTCAGTCTCACCCATGCTCCGACGGGCAGCACGGTTCGTCTCTATCTGCGTGACGCAAACGGAAACTACACGCAGATTGCTTCCAAAGAAGCTCAGAGCAGCACAGTCAGCTTCACCGGCCTTGATTACGGCAGCGATGCAGGACGCGTGTTCTACACGGTTCAGGAAGGCAAGCAGGAAGAGAGTATCAAGCTCAGCACCGCCTTTGATGCAGAACCCGGCGCGGTAAAATACAGCATTAACGTTGTTCAGCCCGCAAACGGTATGGTTTCGGC
>OOIG01001912.1_pt1 | contig 14723 bp, 16 predicted proteins | sample 1692091 | NCBI WGS metagenome assembly OOIG01 (sample SAMN06348188, study PRJEB24527) | human gut metagenome | biome: human gut; feature: ankylosing spondylitis patient; material: feces | host: Homo sapiens | place: China | collected 2015-10
GCTCTCCTATGTGAATGTGAAGATAGCGGAACTGGACGGGCGCAAGCAGGAACTTCTGGCAAGGATAGCGGAGTTGACTGTGGAGGCCATCAGCCCGGAACAGGTCAGCCAGATTTCCGGCTACCTCGATACCTGGGAGAATGTATCTTTTGATGACAAGCGGCGTGTGGTGGATTTGATGATCACCACCATAGCCGCCACAAGCGACAGCTTGAACATCACATGGAAAATCTGACTGGCGGCACCCCTCCCGTCAGATACCTACCCTGTGTAGTCCCTTGTAAACTGTACTTTTAAGTGTTGTAAAACACATCAGCGATGAAATCGCTGTTATGTACTTGGGGCAATGTGTAGAGAAGGCACCGGCAAAAGAGCTGTTTCATGCTCCGCTGCATCCGTATACTCAAGCGTTGCTGGACGCAATTCCAGTGCCTAACTTGAAACGGCGTAATGCAAAGCGCACCTATATCCAAGGAGAGGTTATAAGTCCAGTTAATCCAAAGCCCGGCTGCCGTTTCTATGCAAGGTGTCCTTATGCCAGCGAAGCTTGTTTGCAGCCCACATCATTACGTGAAATCCAAAAAGATCATTTTGTCGCATGTAATAAATTATAACCCATCTCGTTATCCAGCTCCCAGTTTGTGTACTGCCGATATGCAGTCACCGACTGGGAGTTTTTTTCCTGATATGCCCCTTCTCCTTTGTACTCTGACTCATCTTCTCCTACTGCCGGAAAGCGGTTGACAGGGCTTTCCGGCTATGTTACCCTGATTCTATAAAGTGTGAATATCGGTTCACACACTACTTTGGGCATTTTAGCGGCAGTGACAGGAGGTATTTTTATGGCGTACAATGGTTTTGCAATTGACACGTATCTGGACGCAGCTGCAGTAACACGGCAGCTGGATCAGTTGATCCAAAAACCCGTCTACTCCATCCGCCGGGACAAGCTGGCGGACTATGTACAGCGCTACTTTGAAGGAAAATGTCCCCGCTCCAAAGCCATGATTGCCCAGGCAAAGTCGGTGATCCCCGGCGGTGTCCAACACAACCTCGCCTTCAACTACCCCTTCCCTATTGTCGTCACAAAGGCTGAGGGCGCTAAGCTCTACGACATTGACGGTAACTGGTATTACGATCTTCTTCAGGCGGGCGGCCCCACCATTCTGGGCAGCAATGTACCCGCTGTACGGGAGCAGGTGATCGACCTTCTCAACACCTGTGGTCCCTCTACCGGTCTTTTCCATGAGTACGAATATAAGCTTGCCAAAAAAATCTCCGATCTGGTGCCCTCAGTGGAAATGTTCCGGATGCTGGGCTCCGGCACCGAGGCAGATATGTGTGCCGCCCGGATCGCCCGTCTCAAGACCGGGCACAAGAACATCCTGAAGATGGGCGGAGCCTACCACGGCTGGTCGGACCAGCTCTCCTATGGCATCCGCATTCCCGGCACCAAAGGTATCCTCTCCAAAGGTGTACCCGGCTACGTGTTCAAGCATACCGACGAATTCTTTCCCAATGACCTGGAGGACCTGGAGCGCAAGCTCCGGGCCAACCGCCTCAACGGAGGCACTGCCGCGGTATACATCGAACCCATGGGACCAGAGAGCGGCACCCGTCCCGTCAGCAAGGAGTTCATCCGTGGCGCCGCCAAGCTGGCCCGGGACTACGGCGCGCTGCTGATCTTTGACGAGGTGGTCACGGGCTTCCGCATCGGTCTCAGCGGAGCGCAGGGTTACTTCGGCGTGGACCCTGACCTGACGGTCTTCGGCAAGATCATCGCCGGTGGCTATCCCGGTGCCGGCGGCGTGGGTGGACATGCCGACTGTATGGCCCATCTGGGCGCAGGCCTAGACGCCTCTGGCAAAAAGGTGGCCAAAGCCATGTGCGGCGGCACCATGGCTGCTACCCCCATCTCCTGCGCAGCGGGCTACTACACTCTCTGTGAGATCGAGCGCACTAACGCCTGCGAGGTGGCAGGACGGATGGGTGACCGGCTGACACAGGGTCTCCAGGAGCGGATCAAAAAATATAATCTTCCCTTTGTTGCCTTCAATCAGGGTTCCATCTGCCATCTGGACAGTGTGGGCACCATGCACTTCGCTATCGACTGGAAGAAGCCCTGGACCATCCCCCACATTCTCAAGGAGACCAGCATTCGGCAGAAGGAAATGGAGCATATGGGGGCAGCCTACATGGCCGAGGGTATCGTCACCCTGGCAGGCTCCCGGCTCTACACCAGCGCCGCCTATACCGAGGAGATGATTGACGACGTGCTGGAGCGGTTTGACCGGGTTCTGGCCAACTGCGGACCTCTGGAGGTGTAAGGGAAATGACCTATACAGAGGCTGAAGCCAGGCGAATTGTAGTGGAGGCTGGTCGGAAATTATTGCAAGAGGGCCTGGTGGCCCGGACCTGGGGCAATGTCAGCGCCCGGGTGTCGGAGTCCCAGTTCGTCATCACCCCCAGCGGCATGGCCTACGACACCATGACGGAGGAGCAGCTGGTGCTGGTGGACGGCCTGGACGGCTCCTGGCAGGGGCCCCGCAAGCCCTCCAGTGAGCGGGGCATCCACGCCTACCGCCTCCATCGGGATGTCAATGTGGTCATCCACACCCACCAGGATATGGCCAGCGTGTGCAGTATTGCCGGGCGTCCCCTGGTCACCGACCACCCCCTGCTGGGAGGCCGGGTCCCCTGCGCCGAGTACGGCCTCCCCTCCACCGACAAGCTGCGCCGGGCGGTAGCCCGGGAGCTGGCAGCCTCTCCCGGAAGCCCCACCATTCTGCTCCGCAGTCACGGAGCGCTGTGTCTGGGCCGGGACATGGCAGAGGCCTTCGCGGCAGCAGCAGCCTTGGAGGCGGTATGCCGCCAATTGGTGGAATCGGTGCTGCCTCCTGCCCCCGCAGGGATTCCGGCACCGGACTTGGGAAAAAGTCTGCGGCTGGGCAATGCCTTCCGTCTGACTCTCTCCGGTGAGGACAGGATCTGGCATCTCCATGATCCCAGGCTTACAGGGCCTGCCGCCCTACACGCCGCCATATACCGCACCTTCGACGCAAAGACTGTCACCCATTGGCGAGGCCGCCACACGGTGGCCGTGAGCCGCCAGGGCAAGACCCTGCGGCCACTGCTGGATGACCTGGCCCAGATCGCCGGAGCGGATGTCCGGTGCGTAGCCCCCCAGCCCTCCCGGCTCACCTGGGGCCTATGGGGCCGCAACGCTGTGCTGCTGGCTGGGCAGGGTGCCCTCTGCACGGGCAGCTCTCCGGAGGAGGCAGCAGTTACCGCCCGGCTGCTGGAAAAGGGGTGCCTTGCCCGCCGCTTTGCTGACGCCATCCCGGGCTGTCGACCGCTGGAGCGGGAGGATGCCCTGCTCCAACGGCTGATCTATGTCACCCAGTATGCCAAGCGTAAAGGTTGAGGAGCATCTATTATGGGGAAAAAATTGACGGAGGAGCAGCAGAAGCAGATTCTGGAAGCCGGGATCGAGGCCTTCGCCGAACACGGCCTCCACGGAGCCAACATGGCCGCCATTGCAAGAAGTGCCCAGATCAGCGTGGGGGTGCTCTACAAGTACTACGCCAACAAAGAGGATTTCTTCCATGCCTGCCTCCACCACAGTCTCTCCGCTCTGGAAGAAGTTCTGGCAACCGTCACCGCCCAGAAAACCAAGCTCCTCCATTACGCCTCCAGCATCATTCATACCCTGGGGGAGTTCTGCAGGGAGCACCCCAGTCACATTCGCATGTACCATCAGATCACCACCGTCAGCGGTGATCAAGCACGACAACTGGCGGAGGAAATCGAAGCAGTCACCGCAAGGCTCTACACCGCCTATATCGCCCGGGCCCAGGCCCATGGTGATCTGCGGCAGGATATGGATCCCCGGCTCTTTGCCTTTTTCTTCGATAATCTTCTGATGATGCTCCAGTTTTCCGGCTGCTGCGACTACTACCAGGCGCGAATGGCTCTCTATCAGGATGGTCAGCCCTGGGATGCATCATATATGGAGACGGAGCTGCTGAAATTCCTGGAGTCTGCTTTCACTTGGGAGCAGACAGATATTATTCACAGGGACGGACAGTAGGAGGGAACTTCCATGACCTATGTGCTAGCCTACGACATCGGCACCACAGGGGTAAAAACCTGTCTATTTTCCATCGATCAGACCATTGAATTGGTATCAAGTTCCCAGCAAGGATATGACCTTTACATATTACCAGATGGAGGTGCAGAGCAGGATGCGGACCAGTGGTGGGAAGCCATGTGCGCCACCACCAAAGCTATTTTTACCAAAACCAGCGTTCAGCCGAATCAGGTAGCTGCTCTCTCCTTCTGTTCTCAGATGCAGGGCCTCGTGCTTGTGGACAAGGAAGGCCAGCCCGTCCGGCGTCCCATGAGCTACATGGACCAGCGGGCCGGAGATCAGCTGCGAAAAGGGCTGGCCCATGGTATTCAGATTGCAGGTGCCAACGTAGGAAAGCTGCTGACCAGCCTGCGCCTCACGGGAGCAGTATCCAGCAGCGTCAAGGATCCCCTGTGGAAGTACAAATGGGTGGAGGAGCACGAGCCGGAAAATTTCCGCAGAGTGTTGAAATGGCTGGACGTGAAGGAATATCTGATTTTACGCTGCACCGGGGAGGCGGTGATGACCCGGGACAGCGCCTACGCCACCTTTCTCTATGACACCCGGAAAGGCAAGGAGGAATGGAGCAATACACTTTGCCGAATCTTTGGTGTAAAGTATTCTCACCTGCCACGTATTACAGAGGCTACAGAGCAGGTCGGCCGTCTTACGAATCAGGCCGCCTGTGAGCTAGGTCTGGTGGCCGGTACACCGGTGTTCGGCGGCGGCGGGGACGCCTCCCTCATCGGTGTGGGGGCCGGGGCCACCGCCCTGGGCAGCACCCACATCTACTGCGGTACCTCCGGCTGGGTGTCCACGGTGACAGATCACCAGCAGGTGGACGTTACCGCCATGATTGCCGCCATCGTGGGAGCGCAGCCGGGACGGTACAACTACTTTGCCGAGATGGAGACTGCCGGGAAGTGCCTGGAGTGGGTGAAGGACCACCTTGCACTGGACGAGATCGGCATCTATCTCCAGAAGCAGGATGTGGCCCAGAGTCAGGAGGCGGTGTACACCAGTCTCTATGACTACCTGACAGAGACCGTTCGGAATGTGCCTCCCGGCTCCGGCGGCGTGATCTTCACACCTTGGCTTCACGGAAATCGCTGTCCCTTCGAGGACCCCTGCGCAGCCGGAATGTTCTTCAACATCCGTTTGGATACCGGCAAGACAGAGATGATCAGTGCGGTGCTGGACGGCACCTGTTACCACCTGAAATGGATGCTGGAATGCCAGGATAAGAAGGTAAAAACCTCTGATCCCATCCGCTTTGTAGGCGGTGGAGCTCTCTCCCCTGTCACCTGCCAGCGGCTGGCAGACATTACCGGGCGAACCATCGAGGTGGTGGCAGCCCCTCAGAATGCAGGCTCCGTAGGTGCGGCGGCGGTGATGGCCGTGGGGCTAGGTCTCATCTCCGGGCTGGACGTTGTCCAGTCTCTGATTCCCGCTGTGGAACAGTATGTACCAGACCCGGCGCGATTCGCAGCCTATCAGCCCTACTATGCTGTGTTCAAGAAGCTCTATCGCTCCAACCGCAAAAATTTCCGGGCCCTCAATGGCGCCAGGCAATAAGGAGGACAAGCCATGTCCAGGAAAGAGCTGATCCGCTCCCTGAAATTTTTCCTGTTTTCCGTTTCTGCCGGGATTATCGAACTGGCCGCTTTCTCCCTTCTCAATGAGCTGACCCATTGGAGCTACTGGCCCTGCTACCTCATTGCCCTGGTGCTGTCAGTTCTGTGGAATTTTACCCTCAACCGGCGTTACACCTTCCAGTCCGCCAACAATGTCCCCAAGGCTATGGCACTGGTGTTTTTGTTCTACTGTGTCTTCACCCCAGCCTCCACCCTTCTGGGCAGCTTTTTAGCGGATACTCTGGGGTGGAATGAGTATCTGGTAACAGCCCTGAATATGGCCGCCAATTTCCTTCTGGAGTATCTCTATGACCGATTTGTGGTCTTCCGGGGCTCCATCGATACAAACTCCCTGGCCCAGAAGCAGAATGCCCAGTAAATATGTGAGATTCTGAACATGATGCCATACATAAAAAGGCATTGGACTTTCCGTAAAGTCCAATGCCTTTTTTCTTTTGATCGGGCAGAAATACAGCAGATGTTGCATCTGTATGTGCAATTTTTGCCGCAAGGAGGGCAATGGTGTACCGTATGTGTCCACCTCGCTGCGGATGCCTCGCAAGCCACCGTCTTTCCTTGGTCCAGGCCCCTCCGGAACTCACAACTACATTCCGGGACCATATTTCAAAAAGGAGAATCATTCTATGTTCTATTCCAACAACACCATCATTCACAACCTGCGCTGTACCGTATCCCCAGTGGGCGGTTTGGGCAGCGGCAAGTTCCGGGCTCTGTTTGAGCGAGAGCTGGCTTCCCTGGAGCAGATTGAAGCCATTCCCTGGAGTGCTCCTCAGATTTCGGGCGATACCAGCCTCCTGCCGGAAGGCTATGGCTATCAGGTAGATGGCATCACTTACGACTACAATACCCGCACCTACCAGGTCCTATTCAGTATAGAATCCCAGTACCTGGGCGATGTGAGCGGCTACCAGACCCGCGTATCCGAGTTGGAAGCCACCCTTACCGAGACAAACAATCATGTAAATCAGCTGGAGGATTCTTTGGCTGAGGCCCAGCAGGAAATGCAGGCCGTCCAGGAGCAGGTCACAGAGCTGGAAGGTAACCTGGAAGTTGCTCAGGCCGACGTGGAGCAGGTTCGGGAAAACGTGGCCATCCTGGCCGGGAAGGCGGTAACAGACGGTACCGAGGCCCGGGTCCTGCGTATGACCATCGAAACCGCTGTGATCTCTCTCCCTGACGACCAGGCCGCACAGGCCCCCTCCCTGTCTCAGCCTTGGGCTGTGGGCGAAGAGGTGGAGCCCGGTGATCGCCGATACTATGCCCCTACAGGCCTCCTCTACAAGGTTCGGGAAGACCAGGGACACACTACCCAGGAAAGCTGGACCCCCGACAAGACGCCCGCCATGTGGGCTGTGGTGGATGTTACCCATGCCGGCACGGCGGAGGATCCCATTCCCGCCGCCAAAGGCATGGACTATGTCTATGGCAAGTATTACAGCGACCCCGAGGATGGCAAACTCTACCTCTGCAAGCGCACCGGCGAGGAGGATGGCGGTACCATTAATCTCCAGTACTTGCCCCATGAGCTCATCGGACAGTACTTCGAAGCCGTCGAGGCGTAAAAAGGAGGTAGGGGATGGAGACCCTTTTGACAGCTATTTTGCCGGCAGCTATTACCGGTGGTCTGGCTCTGGTGGGTGTAATCCTATCCAACCGCTCCAGCGAGCGGCGGATGCAAAGCGAGCTGAAGATCTCTCAAGCTGTCACCGAGACCAAGCTGGATGAACTAACGCGAGAAGTCCGGGAACACAACAATTACGCTAAGCGGATGCCGGTGCTGGAGGAGCAGCTCAAGGTGGTCAACCATCGGATCAAGGATCTGGAGGAATTCCACAAACCCCACGGAGGCGGAGACGAATGATGGATATCGTCCTGGCCGGAGCGGCCGGCTTTCTGGCGGGAGTGCTGGTCATGCTGCTGGCGGGTCTGCTGCGGCTCTCCCATGTCGGCGGCACCGCTGGGGATCGTGCTAAGGGCAAGGCTACGGAATTTACTCAATTGCTGGTACTGAGCGATGGAGGCCTTATGTGGATCATTACGATCGGTTATATGGTCTTAGCTGCCTATGCCATCTACAAGGGTTACCAGGGAGCCCTTCCCTGGCTCACCGGAACCCCGGCGGCAGCCTTCGCAGGCTGGAGCACTGTCCGCGCCTTCCTCATCAAAAAGTCTGAAAAGCAAAACACAAAGGGCGGCATCACCTACGACACAGCCATGGCCGCCCAGGCGCAAAAGGAGGACCTGCATGGAAAATCTTAATGCCTATCTCAGCATCTTGCTGTTGGTTGTAGCGGTGGCCACCGTTCTGACCAACATTATCGTTCAGGTACTAAAACAAGTGACCTGGGACCTGTTCCCTACCAATCTGCTGGCCTTTCTCGTGGCCCAGGCCATTACCCTGACAGCCTTTTTTGCGGTCATGGAGATTCGAGGGGCGTCTCTGACCTGGTATCTTATTGCAGCGGCGGTAGTGCTGGGGCTTATTGTGGCATATGCTGCTATGTTTGGGTTTGACAAACTGAAAGAGCTGCTCACTCAGCTGGGTGGCATTCAGGACAAGCGGAATCAGCTATGACCGGACTGGACGTAGCTCGCCTGGCTGCCACCCAACTAGGAACTTCCGAAAGCCCTCCTGGCAGCAATCATGTCCTCTACAATACCTGGTATTATGGCCAGGAGGTATCCGGCAGCAGCTATCCCTGGTGCATGGTATTTGTCCAGTGGGTCTTTGATCAGGCCGGGGTCGCTCTACCCCAACGCACCGCCTCCTGTGGAGCCCTTATGCGGGCCGCACAAATGAGTGGGCAATGGGTTACAGAGGACTTCTGTCCCGGAGATGTGGTAATCTACGATTTCCCCGGCGGTGCCGCTACCGACCACTGCGGTATTGTGGAGCGTGTGACGGAAAGCGGTGTGATAGCCATAGAGGGCAACACCGGCTCCGGCAGTGATGCCGACGGCGGGCAGGTACAGCGCAGGAGCCGGGCCTGGAGCGTCATCGTGGGTGCCGTTCGTGCCAAGGATCTCACGGAGGAGGTGACGAAGGAGATGGAGGAGCGGTTCAATACCGTGGCCAACTGCCCCAACTGGGCCACGCCCACTGTGGAAAAGCTGGTGGCCCTGGGTTACCTCACCGGAAGCAGCGGCAAAGTGGACAACCAGGGCCGGCCTGCGGACTTGGATCTCAGCCGGGACATGCTGCGGATCCTGGTGATCTGCGACCGGGCCGGGGTATTCGGCTAATAGAAATAAAGTCCCCTCAACTGCACACTGGATATTCAAAATCGTAAAAAGCGGCCTCCGGACAATTGTCCGGGGCCGCTTTTCCGTAAAACACATAACACTTTTCTTTATCAAAATACTGTTTCGCGGATCACATCCACCACTGAGCCGTCACGATACTCTACTACCGCCACCACTCTGTCGGTGGTCCGTATAGGCTCCGGAACACCGGTGATCTCCTCCGCCAGCTGCTGTAGCTCCTGAATGGTCACCGGTTTGATCCCGGCACGCTCCAGATCCTCCCGCAGCTCGCCGTAATGACGATGGTGTGGATTGAGCGCAATGCCCGCCTGGGTCACCACACATGCCACGGTCTCTCCGGGGGTGCAACAGGTGAATACCCGCCTCACCACGGAGGGCGTCCGGCCCCGGACGATTGGCAGGGTTACAATGGAGATATCCGCCCCCTCTGCCACGTCAGGGCCACCCCCCAGGCCGCCCATCATGCGGCCGGAGGAGCCGGTCAGAAGGTTCACGTTGAAATCCGTATCCACCTCCAGGGCTCCTAGGACACCGAAATTCAGGTGATCCAGGAAATTCCCCTTGCTGTAGGCATTGGCATAGTCGGCATTGTCAATCTCCCGTACACCGGGCCTGCTGTAAATTGCCCCAGCCGCCCGGGCATCAAAGGACTGGCTGCACTCCACTACCCGCACCTGTCCTGCATCATACATATCGATGATACCGGACGTAATGCCCCCCAGTGCGAAGCTGGCGGTGACGCCCCTCCGTTCCATCTGCTCCGAGAGGAATTTGGTGCAGGCGATGCTGATAGCCCCCGCCCCTGTCTGGAAGGAGAAGCCCTCCTGGAAGCGGCGGGAGGCAGCAATGATCTCCGCCACCCGCTGGGCAATGGTCAGGTCCCGGGGATTTTTGGTCAGCCGGGCCGCTCCTGCACCGATTTTGCCGCTGTCGCCCACCTTGTCCACCTTGACCACATAGTCCACATACTGCTGGCTGATGCTGGCCGGACAACAGGGGTAATCCACCAGCGTGTCTGTGATCACCACTACCTTGCGGGCGCTCCTGGCATCGATAAAGGAGTAGCCCAGACTCCCGCAGATATTGGTTCCAATCTGTCCGGTGCTGTTGCCGTACTCGTCGGAGGCAGAGACGGCGATGAACGCTACATCGATGGCCAGCTCCCCCATCTCGATGGCCCGGGGCCGGGCACCGTGGGGGCGGAGAATGGCGGGCTCCTCCATACGGATGGAGCCATCAATGAGGCTATCGCCTAGCTCGCCCCGGATGCCGCTGGCTTCAATCCGTGTGATGGTGCCATCCCGTACGTACTCCGCCAGAGAGAAGTTTGACAGGTTCACCACAGCACTGGGGGCAAACCGCAGATCATGTATCCCCAGCTCCCGGATGGCCGCCATCACCTGGCCCACCACCAGATCTCCCTCCCGGAAGCTGTGGTGGAAGGAGATGGTCATACCGCTTTGGAGGCCGCAGGCCTCCAGGGCCGCAACGATACTGCCCAGCAGCTTGCTGCCGCCGTTGGACCGGGTCCCTGCGGTACGGTTTGTCCGCACAGTCACGGCGGTCTCCACCGCCTCGCTGCCATAGGGGCGGACAATATAGCTGCCCACCTTTTCCGGCAGCTCCCTTCCCAGACTGTTTACCATCATGACCACTCCCCTTCTGTCTCCAATCCGGCGGCAGCCGCCCGAGCCAGAATATCCCTGGCCCGGCGTTCCATGGGCTTGTCCACCATACTGCCATCCAGAACCACAACACCTGTATGGTTGCGAATTCCTTCCTCCAACGCTTGCAGTACACGTTTTGCCTGACGGATCTCTTTCTGCGTGGGGGTAAATGCGGCGTTGACAATATCGATCTGCCGGGGATGGATCACAGTCTTACCGTCAAAACCCAGTCCCCGTGCAGTCTCCAGATCCGCTTTGAGGCCTTCCAGATCGTCTATGTCGCTGAATACCGCATCCTGGGCAGAGATCCCCGCCAGACGGCAGGCCTCCAGCACCCGCATGCGGGCATAAAAGATCTCCCAGCCGGTCTTGCTGCGTTTGGCGCCCATGCTGGCAGTATAGTCCTCCGCCCCCAGTGCCAGAGCCGTTACTCTGGGACTGGCCGAGGCAATCTCCCGGGCGTTGGCCACCCCCAGAGCGGACTCGATGTTACACCAGAGTTCCGTGGCTCCCTGGGGGATCCCGGCCTCCGCTTCAATCTCACCTATGCGCTTGTCGATGCGCAGTACCTCCTCCGCGGTCTCCACCTTGGGCAGGCGGATAGCGTCGGGCCGCGCTCGGACCGCCGCTTCAAGATCCTCCCCCAGCTGGGGAGCATAGAGCCCGTTGACCCGGATGAGAACATACTTCCCCGGCGGCCGGTGGTAGCGCACCGCCCGGTAGATCAACAGCCGGGCCGCGTCCTTGTCCCGGGGCGATACGGAGTCCTCCAGATCGTATACGATGCAGTCTGCCGCGCAGAAGCGGGCTTCCAGAATCTTAGCCGGACTGCCGCCTCCCACATAGAGGCTGCTGCGTCTGAGACTTGTACGGCTCATTTTTCGCCATCCTCCTTCGCCCAGTCATAGGGTACGCCCACACCGCGACAGATCGCACAGGCCATCCGGGCCCGGATCACACAGTCCAACGCCCCTTTGTCCACCAGACGGACGCAGGCATTCTCTATGGAAAAGCGTGCCAGTTCCTCCCGCACGGCTCTCTCAATAGCGCCGCCGAACTGCAGCTTTACATCGCTTTCAAGCTCTATTTCGATTCCCTTTCCCGGATTTGGCCAGAGCGTGATCTCCACATCCCCCGATTCCAGGGTACCTACCATAGATGTTTCTTTTATCTCCATTGCGGTTTCCTTTCCCATTCATCCGGCAAGATAAAAAAACGGGCCGCCAGGGGACGGCCCGTTTTTTCATAGGCTCATGCAGGGTCTCGAGGGACGATCATCCTTTCATGAGGATGTCCGTCATCTGCTCCGCATAGGCGCGGATATCAATCCCCTTTGTAAAGGTCAGACAGGTACCGGAGGGATAGCGGGTCTTTTCGATCCAATGGGCAGGAATCCCCTTGGCCCCGTATTTCGCCCCCAGAATTACGCCGGCCACCGCGCCGATGGTGTCCGCGTCCCGACCGAAGTTACCGGCCAGGGTGATACCGGTACGGAAATCATCGTGCATGGCCTTAAGGCACACAAAGGCAGAGGGAATTGCCTCCGCTGTGGTGGCCCAAGTGCTGGTCCACAGGAAGTCGTGGAGATCCATCCAGATGGGCAGGATGTTTCCGCCGCTGTTGTCCAGCATAGCCAGAGCGTGGGTCATGTTGTAATAGAGCCAGGAATCCTGAGGAATGGCCTCCATAGCAGCGGCCATAATCTCATCCATGGTACCATCCACCATGGCTACAGACACAGCGGCCGCCACAGCCTGGGCACCCCATATGCCATCGTCATAGTGGCTCACCTCGGACTCAATCCGGGCATACTCCCTTGCCTTCTCCGGATCGCCTGCGCACATAATACCCACAGGCCCGATCCGCATGGAGGAACCGTCGCTCATGCGGAAGGAGTTGTATTTTCCGGAGAGAGGAGGCATGATTCCCTTGCGCAGGTTGTTGGCCGCCTCGATCTCACTGGCACCGCCCCGCTTGTACTCATCCTGGGTGACCACATCCTCCATCCAGGAGCGGACGCACTCCTCGGTGGTCAGCTTTCCGCCGCAGCGGATCAGGGTCTTCGCCGTCAGCAGTGCAAACTCCGTGTCGTCCGTGCTCCAGGAGGCGCCTTTGTTAAAGTCCGTAGTCACCGCATAGTTGGCCCGGTTCTCCGGCTTGCGGGAAGCATCGCCGAAAGAGTCGCCGATGGCGAGGCCGGACAGTGCGCCGTATACTTTATCGAATACTCGTTCCCGGTCCTGGATGAATTTTTCTCTGGTTAACATAAGTACTGACCTTTCTTTTATATTGTTGGCTGCTTTAGATTATGCAGGGTCGATGCTCTTAGGCAAAGGCCTCCTGCAGGATAGAAGCGAACTGGTCGCCGCCAGCAGCGTTCCACTCCTCCACGAAGGTATCGAAGTCGCTGATGGGACGCACACCGCGGATGATGTCGGCGGCATACTCGTTATAAAGGTTCTGCATAGCATCCCACTGGGGGGTCAGCTCGTTGGGGATGAGGATGCTGTGGTCCATAACCATGTACTCGTCCACAAGGTCCAGGGACTCCTGAGCAGGCGCGCTGAGCACGGGCTCGGCCAGGGAGGGATCCTGAGGATCAAAGTTGTTGGTGGTATCCCAGAAGCGAGCCCACCAGCTGGAGAACTTGTCGGTGAAGACGATCTGGTTGTCCTCTACGGTGTAGTGGACGCCCTCGATACCAACCTTATCCAGGATACGGCCCTCGGGGCTAGCCATGAACTCAAGAACCGCAAAAGCGGCGTCCTTGTTGGGGGAATCGGCGTTGATGGCAAAGCCGCGGGACTCCTTGGTAACATCCACGGAAGCAAAGGACTGGGAAACGCCCTTGGCAGGAGGCAGCACCGTCAGCTCAGCCTCTTCCCCATAGACGGAGACCATCTTGCTATTGTAGATCTGAATGGTGGCGCCAGCAGTACCAGCGATGATACCCGCATCACCGTCATAGAATTCCTGCTCCATCACATCCCAGGTGTTGGTGAGGAAGTTGGGATCCAGCAGACCTTCCGCATACAGCTTGGCATAGAACTCCAGCTTGTCCTTCTCCGCCTGGCTGGCCTGGCTGAAGATCCACTGGCCGTCCTCCTCCACGCAGGTGCCGGTAACGCCAAAAGCATGGTCAAAGATGCTGTCGATACGGTCCGTGCTGCCGTCAGCAGTGATAGCATACTCCACCAGGCCCTTGTCCTTCATCTCTTTGAAGAAATTGTAGTAGTTGTCCACGGTGGGATCCGCCATCAGGGCATCATAGGTCTCCAGCTGCTCCGTCCAGTCGGAACGCATCACAGGAGTGGAAGTGCGAGGAGGAGACAGCCACAGCAGGTAGGGATAGCTTTCAAGCTTGGCCACGTTGGTCTCGTCCATCAGGCTCTTAACATAGGTAGAGTTTTCGATATAGGGGGTCAGGTCCTCCAGAAGGCCCTGCTCTGCCACGGCCTGATCGCCGCCCTGGAAATAGATCAGATCGGCGTCGGTCTCACCGTTCATCACGGCCAGAGGCATAGCGGTGGGATAGCTACTTGCAGGGGGCTCCAGGAAAATCACGTTGACGTACTGGCCATTCTCTGCCATCTTCTCATTGATGTTCTGGGCCAGCAGCTGCACATCCTCTTCATCGGGGAATACATCCTTGATGACAACCTTCACATCCACAGGTGCATCAGGAGAGCCAATGGTAGCCCCGTCACCGGAGGTGCTGCCGGAATCCTGAGTGGTGTTCCCGCCGTTTCCGGAAGTATTGCCTGCATTGTTATTGCTGCCGCAGCCAGCCAGGCAACCAACCAGCAGTGCCAGGGTCAGTGCAAGTGATAGTAGCTTTTTCATAGTCTCCTCCTTAAAATTTGTAGGTCACGCACGGTTATCGTCACTCCGCCGGGCCACCCGCCGGATATAAAATCACAGCGTCTCCGCGGTGGAGAAAACGCAGAAGTGAAGCCCGCAGCGCTGACGCGCTGTCCTTATCGGGCGCCGCCCCTCCGGGCAGCAAAA
>OOIG01001916.1_pt1 | contig 14709 bp, 12 predicted proteins | sample 1692091 | NCBI WGS metagenome assembly OOIG01 (sample SAMN06348188, study PRJEB24527) | human gut metagenome | biome: human gut; feature: ankylosing spondylitis patient; material: feces | host: Homo sapiens | place: China | collected 2015-10
CGGAAGCATATAAAATTAGCTTTTTTTCTTCGCTACTTACATCATAAACCTTTAGTCCTGGACCGTATGGTAACAATTCAATCTCTATCGGTATTTTTTTGTCGTTGACATTCCACTCGCCAACATTGGTGCTGGGAGAATACCAAAACGTGTGCTCCAGTGACCGATATACTGTGGAATCATTATAATTGATGAATTCTTTCCATTCAGAAGAAGTGATAGAAAAAGCAATGCTTTCTCGATAAGATGTTTCAACTTTTGACGCATAGATGACATTTCCAGTTGATTCATTCCTAATGTGAATAATACCTTTTTTACGGTCAGGATTGCTTAGATAAAATGATTCTGAACTTGTGTTTTCGGAAACATCGAATCCCAAAAACAATCTAGATAAATCGGAATCATTTCTGCTCTTGTAACAAAACATACGATATGCATTTGCATTCCTTATAGGTTGATAAACACTACCAATCGAAATGAGGGAGATGTCGGTACCGTTTACCCATTCGCCTATGCCGCTATCCATCAGAAAATGGATATATTCTGTGTCGGATATTGTCATTACAACATAGTTAGCGTCTTTGCTCCATTGGAATACATAACCTTCTCCACGGTTTATGCCCTTACATGATGATAAACCGATACAAGCAGACAGTAGAATTAAAACGATAAAACACGACTTTCTCATAAACGCTCCTATGTTCTGAAACTAAAGATTTATAGTATCATAGCGAATTTTACCAAACGCCTTCTTGTTATTGGCAAGCCTTTTCATTTCTTATGAAAACATCAAAAAAGTGGTGGGATGAGGTACTCGATGAAATGAACCGCATCGGTTCTCCCACCAAAGGAGCGCGAAGCCGCACGCTTCAAGAAATTCGCACCTCCCGCCCAAAACCAAAGCTTCCCCCATATCCCCGCCACTCCCCAAAAGCGAAACAAACCTCCGCCTCGTAAGTGGCGGGGATATGGGGGAAGTTCTCGGAGGGTGTGGGAGGTTTGGAGGGAGAGGGACGCCTCTTTCAAGAGGAGTCCCTCTCCCTTCAAGGTCTTCTCCTGCGCCTCCAAGGCCTTTCTAAACCCTCTTCGCCTTCTTCGGCACTAAGAGACGAACCTTGCGGGGGATAACCGCCACTTCAATGTCGCCGCAGATGCCGCGCTCGCCGTCGAAGTTCCATACCACATCGTCGGGAACTTCAAAGCGTATCGTTCCGCTCGGAAAGTGCGCAATGTTGTTCTGCTTGTAACGGTAGCCGAAAATGAAAAGCGATGCAACCGTGAGGAGCGCCCGTAAGCGGTTCGGCAGAGTCGGATTCTTTTCCTGACGGATGACAACCCCCTCCAGAAGCCCGTCGTTCATCGAGCCGCCCGGGTTCATGCGTAACCCCGCCACACATCTGCCGTTCATGATCAACGCAAACACGCATTCGGTCGCCAACTCCGTGTCGGCGCTTGCGGCATGAATCGGAAAAACGCGGAATAATAAATTCTTCCGCATTCCCTCCAACCCGTAAGCCAGTGCGCCCATGCTCCGCTTGTTTTTCTGCGGCGTGGTGTAGGATGCGCTCGTGAACGCACCCGCCGAAACCGAATACATCGCGTAACGCGTCCCGTTGACCAACATACAGTCCAACCGCTCCTCGCGACCCTCCAGAACCACGTTCAGCGCGCGGCGCAGACTGTAGCGCGGAATCCCGAGACTGTGCGCCACGTCGTTGACCGTCCCGCTCGGAATGTAGCCGAGGAGCGGAGGATTCTCCATGTCGCCGATGCCCTGCAGAATCTCGTTGAACGTCCCGTCTCCGCCCGCAAAAACAATGCAGTCGTAGTCGGCGGCGAATTCGCGCACCCGATGCGTGAAATCCTCGGGCGCACGGGAGGCGTAAACGTCCACAGTCTCATATTTGCGGCGCAGTTTTTTGATGATGTAAGGCAACTTTTTGACAATTTTCCCCTTGCCGCCATGGGGATTGTAAAGAAAAATACATTTCATAAGGCTATTATAACATATTTCACCCGCTTTTGCAAGGGAAAACAGAAAAAATCCCCTGCCCGCCGAAGCGGACAGGGGAGAGGGAACAGAACGTTCGGATTACTGAAGCTCTGCGAAATACTTGATGGTACGAACCATCTGGCTGGTGTAGGAGTTCTCGTTGTCGTACCAAGCAACAACCTGCACCTGGTAGGTGTCGTCATCAATCTTGGTGACCATGGTCTGGGTTGCGTCGAAGATCGAGCCGTGGGTCTCGCCGACGATATCGGAGGAGACGATCTGATCCTCGTTGTAACCGAAGGACTCGGAAGCCTGCGCCTTCATAGCGGCGTTGATGCCTTCCTTGGTGATGTCATGTCCCTTGACAACCGCCACGAGAATGGTGGTAGAGCCCGTGGGAACAGGAACACGCTGAGCAGAGCCGATGAGCTTGCCGTTCAGCTCGGGGATAACCAGACCGATTGCCTTTGCAGCGCCGGTGGAGTTCGGAACGATGTTGACCGAAGCGGCGCGGGCACGGCGGAGGTCACCCTTTCTGTGCGGGCCGTCCAGAACCATCTGGTCGCCGGTGAAAGCGTGAACGGTGGTCATGATACCCGACAGGATGGGAGCGTAATCGTTGAGCGCCTTCGCCATGGGAGCGAGGCAGTTGGTGGTGCAGGAAGCGGCGGAAATGATCTGATCCTCGGGGGTCAGAGTCTTTTCGTTGACGCTGTAGACAATGGTCTTGAGGTCGTTGCCCGCGGGAGCGGAGATAACAACCTTCTTTGCGCCTGCTTCGATGTGCGCCATCGACTTTTCTTTGGAAGTATAGAAGCCGGTGCATTCCAGAACGACATCGACCTTCAGCTTCTTCCACGGGCAGTTCTTCGCGTCCTTCTCGGCGTAGATCTTCATGGTCTTGCCGTCAACGGTCAGCGTGCCCGCCTCGTCGTCTGCGGAAATCTCATGATTGTACTTGCCCTGTGCCGAGTCGTACTTGAGCAGGTGAGCCAGCATAGAGGGCTTGGTCAGGTCGTTGATCGCAACGACGGTGTAGCCCTTTGCACCGAACATCTGACGGAACGCCAGACGGCCGATACGTCCGAAACCGTTAATCGCAACTTTTACATTTGCCATTGGAATGAATCCTCCGTTAAAAAAATTCTGAGTCGGAACAGCCCCGAGGGGTTGTCCTTTTCATACAGATATATTTTACCTCATTTTTTCGAAACTTACAAGGGCTTTGACGTAAAATTATCATTTTCGTTACAATTATTCAAGATGGTCGAATGGAGATCGGCTTCTGTGTGCAAATTGCCGTCTGTTTCGTCGGACATTTGGCGGCAGAGACGGGAAAACCGAACAAGAGCCGGGAGATTTGCCAGTCTGTGCGGCTCTGCAAGCATCCGCCAAGCCCATTCCAGCCCCGCTTTCTGCCAGAGAAGCGGCGCGCGACGAACCCGTCCCGCCCAGACATCCAGACTGCCGCCAAGCCCCGCCGCCACCCGAACCGACGGAAGAAGCGGCAGATTGCGGGCGATCCATTCCTCCTGCGCGGGATAGCCGAGACAAACCGGAAGCACCGTGGGGCGGCAGGCGCGGATGACCGAAATCAGGTTTCGGTTTTCCTCGCCGTCGCGGTCAAAGTAGCCCCAGTATGTTCCCGCAATCGTAAGGGCGGGGAAGCGCCGCCGCAGATTTTCCGCCGCGCACGCCGCCACGCCGTCTGCTCCGCCGAGCAGAAAGACCCGCTCGCCCCGCGCGGCGCAGGCAGAGAGAAGCGCTTCTCCGAAGTCGATTCCCGCAACCCGCCCGTGCGCAAAGGGCGTTCCCAACCGCGCCGCCGCGCGCACAACCCCACCGCCGTCCGGCAGAATCAGCGAGGCGCCCGAAAGCAGGCGCAGATGCTCCGGCGATCGCGCACAATCCTCCAGCATCAGCGCGTTCGGCGTGACCACAAAGCAAGCGTTCCCGCCCGTCAGCGCCGCGCGCACCGCGTGTTCTGTCCCGATATCGTCAAAATCCAACCCGCAAACCCGTATTTTCATCCGTTTTTCACTCCGTTCTCAAGAAAAAGGCTTGACAATTCCCCGTATTGGAGATATAATATATAAGTATCAGGATAATCGGCGAAATGATACGGCAAAGCCGCGTTTTACCGATTTTTGCATTTGGAAAGGATTTTTTTGACATGGGAAAGAACAACGAGAAAATGGTGGAGCAGATCACGTCAATGGACGTGGATTTTGCGCAATGGTATACCGACGTGGTGAAAAAGGCGGAGCTTGTGGATTACTCCGGCGTGCGCGGATGTATGGTCATCCGACCCTACGGCTACGCGATCTGGGAGAACATTCAGCACGACCTTGACGCGCGTTTCAAGGCACTGGGGCATGAGAATGTCTATATGCCGATGTTCATTCCCGAAAGCCTGCTGCAAAAGGAGAAGGATCATGTGGAGGGCTTTGCACCCGAGTGCGCATGGGTCACGGTGGGCGGAACTACGCAGCTGACCGAGCGGCTCTGCGTTCGCCCGACCTCCGAGACGCTGTTCTGCGAGCATTACAAGAATATCATTCAATCCTACCGCGACCTGCCGAAGCTCTACAACCAGTGGTGCAATGTCGTGCGTTGGGAAAAGACCACCCGCCCGTTCCTCCGTACCTCGGAGTTCCTGTGGCAGGAAGGTCACACCATGCATGAGACCGCCGAGGAAGCGCGTGAGGAAACCATGCGGATGCTGAAGGTTTACGAGGACTTCTACGCCGAGGCGCTGGCGATTCCCGCTTACACGGGGCGCAAGACCGAAAAGGAGAAGTTCGCGGGTGCGGAGGAGACCTACACCATCGAGCCGATGATGCACAACGGCGTGGCGCTTCAGGGCGGAACTTCGCACTATTTCGGCGACGGTTTTGCAAAAGCGTTCGGTATTACCTTTACGGGGCGCGACAATCAGCTGCGCTACCCGTACCAGACCTCTTGGGGGGTGTCAACGCGCTCCATCGGCGCAATTATCATGACCCACGGAGACAACAACGGTCTGATTCTGCCGCCTCGCGTAGCGCCGATTCAGGTGGTCATTATCCCCGTCGCGCAGCATAAGGAAGGCGTTCTGGAAAAAGCGGAGGCTTTGCGCGCGGAGCTTGCCAAGACCCTGCGGGTCAAGCTGGACGACAGCGAGAATTCCACGGGCTGGAAGTTCAGCCAGTATGAGATGAAGGGCGTTCCGCTCCGTCTGGAGATCGGACCGCGCGATATTGAAAGCAACACCTGCGTGCTGGTCAGCCGCGTGACGAGAGAAAAGACGGTTGTCAGTCTCGACAATCTGACCGAAGCGGTGAATGCCGCACTGCAGAAGGTGCATGATGAGCTCTATCAGCGCGCACTGGAAAACCGCAATAACCGCACCTATGACGCGCACAGCTATGAGGAATTCCTTGACATTGCCGCCAACAAGTCGGGCTATATCCGCGCGATGTGGTGCGGCGAGACGGCGTGCGAGGAGAAACTGAAGGACGTTACGGGCGGCGTGAAATCGCGTTGCATCCCGTTCACCGAGGAGCACCTTGCCGACACCTGCGTCTGCTGCGGAAAGCCCGCCAAGCATATGGTCATCTGGGGCAGACAGTATTGATTGTTGTTTAAGCGTCGAGGGTGCTGAGAAAGTTTTCGTCCACCTTTTTCAAAAGGTGGCACGGATCCAACGCCGTGGAGCGTTGGTCGCCGCCCGCAGGCGGCGAAACTCCTATTCGGCGGTTCTTTTCGCAAAGCCTTTTCTTTGCGCCTCTTTCTTGCAAAGAAAAGGCGTGAAAGAAGTCTGATGATTTTAAGCGATAAAGATACCGAGAGACAGAGTCCCTCGCACCGACCCGCAAGATTCCCGTCTTGCGGGTTCTTTCAAAAACACCGGAAAGGAGCGCCGCATGGAAGCCGTTTGGGACAAAATCAAAGCATACCTCCGCCATGCCGTGCGTTGCGTCGATCCGGTGCTTTTTTTCAGCGTCACGGCGCTCGGAATTCTGAGCATCGTCACCATCTACGGCGCGGTGGATAATTTCGGAATGTCCAAGCTGAAAATGCAGGTGGCGATGTTCCTTTTTGGCAGTGTCGCCACGGTTGTGATCGCCACGTTGGACTTCCGCGTCATTGTGGACAAGCTGTGGCTGCCGTTTTTCATCGGGTCGGTGCTCCTGCTCGGCATTACGCTGATCTGGGGCAAGAGCGGCGTGAGCATGGAAACGGGCAATAAGAGCTGGCTCAAAATTCCGATCATCGGACTGATGATTCAGCCGTCCGAGTTCGTCAAATTCGCATTTATCTGTACCTTTTCCAAACACCTGTTCACGGTGCGGGATCGCATCAACCATCCGCGCAGTGTGGCGGGACTTGCTTTGCACGCGGGCATTATTGTGGCGCTGATTCTGAAGTCGGGCGACCTTGGCGTAGCGTTGGTGTATTTGGCCATCATTGCGATGATGCTGTTCTGTGCGGGACTTCATCTCGGCTATTTCGGCGCGGGAACGGTTGCGTTGGTTCTGTTGTCGCCGTATCTGTGGGAGAAGCTGGAGTTCTACCAACAGCGGCGGATCATTGTGGGATTCAATCCCGAATTGGACCCGCAGGGGAAGGGGTATCAGCCGCTTCTGAGCCGCCGGGCAATCTCGCACGGCGGACTGTTCGGGCGAGGGCTGTTCTCGGGTGGCTATTATGAGGTTCTGGACGCGTCGCACACCGATTTCATTTTTGCAACCATCTGCGAAAAGTTCGGCTTTGTCGGCGGGATTCTGGTCATCGCAACGTTCTGCGTGATCGTGGTGCGGGTTTTCCGCATTGCACGGATTGCGAACAGCTCGGATTACGGCGGTCTGATCTGCGCGGGGGTCGGGGCAATGTTCGTGGCGCAGATTCTCGAAAACATCGGCATGACGCTTGCGATGCTCCCCGTGGTGGGCATTACGCTGCCGTTCCTCTCCTGCGGCGGTTCGTCGATGCTGGCAACCTTTCTGATGATGGGTCTGGTGCACAGCGTATACGCGCATTCCAACGCGGTGCGATCCTCGGTGGCGTTGCGCGCACTGGGGGAGTGAATCTTTTTAGGCGGTGTCATAAAGCGACCTCCGGAATCATATAGTGTAGTACTTCAATACACGAAATGATTCCGGAGGTTCGCTATGTTTATTTATTCCATGCGTGCGGGTACGCTGAAGCTGATCGGTGTGATCTGCGTTGCGCTGACGGTTCTGATTACGTTGATCGCGTTTGTGCCGACCTACACGGTGGGCAGTGACGCGGTGAATGCGAGCGGGAACGCGGCGGAGATCAGCTATGACAAGGTAAAGAGTGCGGACGACGTGGGCAGATTTTTGTCGCAGTTCGGTTGGCAGACCGACGGGAAGCCCGAAGAAGTGGAAACGGTGACAGTTCCCGAAGCGTTTGACAAAGTATTTGCGGCGTACAACGAGCTGCAGAAAGAGCAGGGGCTGAATCTGTCGAAGTACCGCGGCAAGGAGGTCACGCGCTACACGTTCCGTGTGACCAACTATGAGGGGTACGAGGGAAAGGTTTTTGCCAACGTTCTGGTTTACCGCAACCGCGTGATCGGCGGCGACGTCTGCTCCGCCGATACATCCGGTTTTGTGCACGGGTTTTCCAAGAGAGCCTGAAACAGAAACAAAAGTCAGTTTCCGAAGTGCTTTTTCCTGCGGAGAAACCGAACAAAGGCAAATCCGCCGAAGCCCGCTGTTGCGGCAGATCCGATCGTGATGCCGACAATTGCGCCGCCGGGAAGCTTCTTCTTTTCAGTATCTTTTTCTTCGGGGGCTGGATTTTCGGGCTTCGGGCTTTCGGGAGCGGGATCGCTTCCGCCGCTTGCGTCGCCGGCGGACGGAAGATCCTCATAGACAGCCGTGAGCGACACCTCACCGGTTACGGTAAAGGTATACGCCGCATCCGTGCTTACGGCAGTTCCGTCAGCCGTCTGCCAGTATCCGAACCGCTTGCCTTCCGCAGGTGTGTCTGCCTTTACGGTAATGTGCTCGCCGACCGAAAATCTGCCGCCTCCCGTTCCGTTTGTTACCGTTACTGTTACCGTTACGGGAACAGGCGCGGGGATTGTCGGCTTGGCGGGCTTTTCAATGGTAAGATCGGTTATTTCCGCACCGTTTGCGTCGAAACAGCGACCGCAGACGGTGCATTTTCTGTGCCCCTTTACGCCCTCTGCTTCTTCGGTTGCGGGGATTTCGTCAATCCAAGCGCCGAGACGGTGCGGAGCGGGCGTCCCGTAGCCGTTGCCGCACAGCACGCAGACCGCCGGGGTGACGCAGGTCGCCGTTCCGCCGGAGCAGTCCTCCGTTTCGGTGTGGCTCGGGTCTCTTGCGCAGATACGGGTGTGCGTGCCGTTGCCGTTGCTTACGGGCGCGCGCCAATCGTGGCTGTCGTTGGTCGGAATCGCAAGATCGGTTATTTCCGTGGCTTCGTCCGAGGCGTAATGCCTGCCGCAAAGCCTGCAATCCGCGTGTCCTTTTACCCCTTTTTCGGTGCAGGTTGCCGGGACTTCGTTGACCCAAGGCGACAGATCATGCGCGTCCGGTTCTATGGCAAGCCGCAGGGCTTCCGCGTCGGTTTCGTTCCTGTTCTCATCAAAATAGCCGCCGCATTCCGAGCAACGGTAATGCGCCTTCATGCCTTCGGAAGAACAGGTCGGTGCAACGCTCGGTATCAGCTCGCCGTAGCGGTGCGAGACGCAACCCGGTTCGGTATCCCTCAGCTTCGTGTAAGCCTTTATCCGGGCAATCTGCCCGCCGTAGGCGATGAAGTCATAGCCGCCGGAGGATTTCGCAAAAGAGGGCTTTTTGGTATCGGTCTGTACGGTCATGAGCTTTGCAGTGCCGTCGGGGGAGGAAATCTCCGCAATGACAGAAAAATACGATCCTGCGGCGAGCCTGACGGGGGTGTCCAGCCTGATGGTGTTATAGCCGCCGTAGCGGAAGGTCTGCGTTTTCTCGGCGGCAGGAGCGCCGCTTTCCACGGATGACGCGCCCCAGCCGGAAAGTCCGGTGTAGACCCGAACCGTTACCGTAGCGTTGTTGCCCGTAAACCCGATGTTGACCGCTTCCAGGTATTCCGATCTGTCCGGCGTTCCTTTTTTTGCTTCGTACACATTGGCGGCATGACGGATGTTCGACAAGCCGAAATCGGTTTCGCTGTTGTCGTAGTAGTAATTGAAATCGTACGCCTCTTTCGGCGCATAGGTAAAGGTCCACGCGGTTGTGGGGGAGATTTTGCTCTCGTAGGTGAGCCAGAAGTAGCCGTTGTCACTGTAGCTGTTTTTCACCAGCCAGCCGCCGTTCCGCGTAACCTGTCCGGGCTTGAAAAGACTGCCGTCGATCCCGTCATCCCAGCCGACCAGCGTAATTGCATGGGGAATCCCGTTTGTAACCGCATTGTCGTTATAGTAGGGCTTGGTTCCGCCGTCGTAGTAACAGGAAGCGGTAACCGCGCCGTATTCGGCAATGGCTCTTTTCAGCTCCGCAATCCGCTCGTCTCCGGTCAGGTCAGAGGAGATCAGATTCGCGCTTTCAAAGCGGTAGAGTGTATTTTCCGCAACATTCGCGGCAGGTTTGTCGCCTGCAATCGGCCCCTGCCACATACTCAGCAGGGCAGGGGTCTGCCCGATCTGACCTGCGCGGGACAACCATTCGCCCGCATAGCTGCTGTGATAGGACGCGTTGTTCCCGAGCGGGTCGGTGTTTCTGACATATTTCCGATAGGCAAGGGCTTGAGGATTCAGCCGTAAGATCTCCTTCGTGCCGAGCCGTTGCTTCAGGATAGCGGCTTCGGAAGCGTTGATTGCGGAATATGCCCAGCAAAGGTTGGTGTCGCCCTGATCCTTTACAGGCGTCAGGTCATCCCGCGGATCGAATTTTGACAGACCTGCGATCTGTTCGGCGGAATCATGGAAGTTCGCGGAAGCCGAACCGACAAAGGCTGACGGGTTTGACGCATTTCCGATTGCCGCCAATGACATTGACAAGGTTGCCGATAAAAGCAGAAAGGACGCAAAACCGAACAGAAATCCGGTAAATCCCGATTTTTTCATTCGTTTCCTCCGATGCATTTTGCAGAAGTAAAAAAGGACGGTCTGTAATCCGCAAAAAAGACTTGCCTACAGACCGTCATATTTGGTGCGGGCGACAGGACTTGAACCTGCACACCGAATGGTATAAGATCCTAAATCTTACGTGTCTGCCAATTTCACCACGCCCGCCCGCGTTTCAGGCGCGGCGAAATATCGCCATCACCCGTCCGTTCCTTATTCTATCATTTTTTCGTGCATTTGTCAAGCTTTTTCGAAAAAGAAGAAAGGAAACGCCGCACAAGAGTGCCGATTGCGCCCTGTGCGGCATTGCCCTGCGGGAGGGCTTTCGGGTGAAAGCCCTCCCGCAACGGTTTGTCCCGTTTTATTTCTTTTTCTTTTCGTGGCAGGCTCCTGCCATGGCACAATGCGCGCAATTACAGCCGCACGACGATTTCCCGCGCCGCTTATCGCGGATCAGCGAAAAGACAATCAGTCCCACAACTACGACCAGTGCCGCGCAGATCAGCACGGTTGGCAGATACTTTGCAACCCAAAACAACATAGCAGAAACTCCTTTCACAATTTTTACAGCCGATTATTTCGTAACCTTGACTTCCGCGGTCAGCTTGGTTGCTTCCTTGTAGGGGCGGATGATCATGTAAACCATACCCGCCAGAAGCGCAACCGCCACGATGATACCGAACACATTTGCTTTTCCGATGAAGATGTTACCGAATTGGTTGATCATCAGCGCGATTGCATAAGCAAAGCCGCATTGATAGCCGATGGCGAACCAGGTCCACTTCGGGCTGTTCATCTCACGCTTGATTGCACCGATTGCCGCAAAGCAGGGAGCGCAGAGCAGGTTGAACACGAGGAACGCATACGCGCTGACGCCCGTGAAAGCTTCCTGAAGCGCGAGGTAGACGTTGCCGGAAGCACCGTAGAGAATACCCATTGTACCGACGATGTTTTCCTTTGCAACCAGACCCGTGATGGACGCGACGGTTGCCTGCCATGTGCCGAAGCCGAGAGGCTTGAAGATCCACGCGATAGCACCGCCGACCGCTGCGAGCATGGACTGATCCAGTTCATCCTCCGCAAGCATACGGAAGCCGTCTGCCGTGAAGCCGAAGTAGCTGGTGAACCAGACCACGATCGTGGACAGGGCGATGATTGTACCCGCCTTCTTGATGAAGGACCAACCGCGCTCCCACATCGACCGCAGAACGTTTCCGACGGTGGGGAGGTGGTAAGCGGGAAGCTCCATAACGAACGGAGCAGGATCGCCCGCGAACATCTTGGTCTTTTTCAGCATGATACCCGAGAGAATGATTGCCGCCATACCGATGAAGTATGCGCTGGTTGCAACCAGAGCCGAGCCGCCGAACAGAGCGCCCGCGATCATTCCGATGAACGGAACTTTCGCGCCGCAGGGAATAAAGGTGGTGGTCATGATCGTCATACGACGGTCACGCTCGTTTTCGATCGTACGCGAGGCCATAACGCCCGGGATACCGCAGCCGGTGCCAATTAACATCGGGATGAAGGACTTACCGGAAAGGCCGAACTTGCGGAAGATACGGTCAAGAACGAAGGCGATACGGGCCATGTAGCCGCAGGCCTCGAGGAACGCGAGAAGCAGGAACAGAACGAACATCTGGGGAACAAAGCCGAGCACCGCGCCAACGCCGGCAACGATACCGTCCAGAAGCAGACCGGAGAGCCACGCGGGCGCTTCCGCTTTTTCCAGACCCGCGCCGATCAGAGCGGGGATACCGGGAACCCAAGGACCGAAATCGCGCTCCGAAGGACCTTCAAAGTTCTTTCCTTCCAGATAAGCAACAGCGTCGAGGTAGGAAATCTGGATCACGCCGTCGTTCTTCTTTTCCGATTCGGGAATGACGTCGTAGTAAACCAGCAGATCTGCCTGCTCGTAGGTGTCCTCGTCAATGATGACGTCCTTTGCGGTTGCGGTCGAACCGGCTGCTGCTTTGACCGCCTTCAAGGCAGCCAGAGCCGCGTCCGCGTCGAAATCGTCCGCTTCGGGGTCGATCGCGTCGTCGCCGAGGAATGCATTGACCGCGTTCAGCGCGTCGCTGTATTCACCTGCGGCTTCGTCATACTCGCCTCTGCCGATGCCGAGCATGAACCAACCGTCGCCGAACAGACCGTCGTTCGTCCAGTCGGTTGCAAACGAACCGACAGTAACCATCGAGATGTAGTAAACCAGGAACATGATTGCCGCGAAGATGGGCAGTCCCAACCAACGGTTGGTCACGATGCGGTCGATCTTATCCGAAGTGGAGATTTTGCCTGTGTTTTTCTTTTTGTAGCAACTCTTGATGATGGTGGAAATGTAAATGTAGCGCTCGTTGGTGATGATGCTTTCCGCGTCGTCGTCCATTTCCTTTTCCGCCGCCTTGATGTCGGCTTCAATGTGGGAGAGAATCTGCGGATCGAGCTTCAGCTGTTCCATCACCTTGTCATCGCGCTCGAAAATCTTGATGGCGTACCATCTCTGCTGCTCTTCGGGCAGATTGTGCACGGCTGCTTCCTCAATGTGCGCAATTGCGTGCTCCACGCAACCGGAGAAGCTGTGCATCGGAACGGTTTTGGTCTCCTTCGCCGCCTTGATGGCTTCCTCTGCAGCGGTCTGGATGCCCGTGCCTTTCAGTGCGGAGATCTCCACGACCTTGCAGCCCAACTGGCGGGAAAGCTCGCCGATGTTGATCTGGTCGCCGTTCTTGCGAACCACGTCAATCATGTTGATTGCAACTACAACCGGAATTCCAAGCTCGGTCAGCTGCGTGGTGAGGTAGAGGTTTCTTTCCAGATTTGTACCGTCGATGATGTTCAGAATCGCGTCGGGACGCTCGGCGATGAGGTAATTTCTCGCCACAACTTCTTCCAGCGTGTAGGGGGAGAGGGAGTAGATGCCGGGCAGGTCGGTGATGATCACATCATTGTGCCCCTTGAGTTTACCCTCTTTCTTCTCGACCGTAACGCCGGGCCAGTTACCGACAAACTGATTGGAGCCGGTCAGCGCGTTGAACAGGGTTGTCTTACCGGCGTTGGGGTTACCGGCAAGTGCAATGCGGATACTGTTTTCCATTTTGCTTTTTTCCTTTCATATTAGTCCTGACTAACTTTGATTCGCACCGAGCACATCGCAGATGCCTCGGAGCAGGGGATCACTCGACCTCAACCATTTCGGCGTCAGCCTTGCGCAACGACAACTCATAGCCGCGCACATGAACCTCAACCGGATCGCCGAGCGGAGCGACCTTGCGGACATAGACTTCGGTGCCCTTTGTCAGCCCCATGTCCATGATACGGCGCTTGACCGCACCTTCTCCGTTGAGCCGCACGACCTTGACCGTTTCTCCGACTTTGGTGTCACGCAGTGTTTTCATAGTTTCGTCTCCTTTCAGAAGTTAAATCATGATTTTCTGTGCCATCTCGCGACTGATGGCGATTCTGGATTCCTTGACATTGACGATCAGATTGCCTGCCATAGAGTTGACTACGGTCACGGTTCCTCCGACCACAAAGCCCAGATTCTCCAGATGCTGTTTGACCTCGGGATTTCCGCCAACCTTTTTGATGATTTGCGGCGTTCCCATGTCGGCAACGATCAGTGGCATCATAGAATCCATCCTTTCTGATTTGTCATCAATGTTAGTTTTTGCTAACCCGACAAACCAATCAACAGTTAGCCCTTGCTAACCATCCTATATTATACAAGGGGAGCGCGGTTTTGTCAATCCCTTTTTTGCAATTTCTTGAAATTTGTGATTTCTGACTGATGATTTTCGGAAGAAAAAGAGCGAAAACAGAAGAATTATACAACTTTTTCGCGTATCAACCCGGGAATTTCGCTCTCTCCGATGACCCGGATGCCGTGTTTCTGTAACAACCGAACCGTAATTCCGTCTCCCGTGACCAATTTTCCGCTGAAACTGCCGTTGTAGACTTTCCCAACGCCGCAGGAAGGACTTTTTTCCTTCAGAACCGCCAAACGGCAACCGTTTTCCTGCGCCACCCGCAAAGCCGCTTCCGCTCCCGCAAGGTATTCCGCCGTGACATCCGCGCCGAGCTGATTCCGCACGCGCCCGTCCGTCCCGATCTCGGATGCGGGGCGCGGCGTGGGCAGACCGCCCGATTGCTCGGGACAGATCGGAATCAGCCGATAGTGCGCCCGTAAGCTCTCTACCGCAGAGCAGGGCTTTGACGCCCCGTCGTAACGGCAGGGAACACCCAATAAACAAGCGCTTACCAGTATCGATTCCTTCTCCATATCCGCTCACCTCGTTTCTGACTATATTGTAGCACATGATGGGGGAAAAGTCAAGGGAAATAGGATACTTGTATCGGCGGGATTTCCGATGGTCAGTGGCACGAAACCTTTCAGCAGATAACATTCCTGTGGTGAGCGGAGATAAAATTCCTCCTACGTAACGCTTACAAAAATTCGCGCATCCCACTTACCCAAGGAGCGCGACAGCCGCACTCTGTAACAACTCTCCACCTCTCAAACCAACAAAAACTTCCCCCAAGAGCACCCGCCCTGAACAAAGCGAATCAAATCTTCGCTCTGCAAGGGCGGGTGCTTTTGGGGGAAGTTCTCGGAGGGGAGGGGAGGTTTGGAGCGGGA
>OOIG01001925.1_pt1 | contig 14622 bp, 17 predicted proteins | sample 1692091 | NCBI WGS metagenome assembly OOIG01 (sample SAMN06348188, study PRJEB24527) | human gut metagenome | biome: human gut; feature: ankylosing spondylitis patient; material: feces | host: Homo sapiens | place: China | collected 2015-10
GAAATGGACGGTGGAGGGAGATTTCAGGCCCACTGCCTCACAGATCTCCCGCACCGAGGGGGCATACCCCTGCTGCGGGATCACCTCCTGGAGATAGGCATAGATCCGATCCGTCATCTGGGTTTTCTTCGGCATAGCAGGCCCTCCTGTACATTCCGGGCCGCCAGGCGGCCCCCATTTCTGTGGTTTCTATTTTTTTCATATTAGCACACGGCGGCCGGAAATGCAACACTTGTTCTCTTATTTTGCACAATTTGTAAAAATGAAACGTCTCCCTCAACTCGCCGGAAATTCTAGTGGATTTCCTCTTGCATTCCGGACGGGCTTATGGTATCATGAATACCTGCGAAAATGAACTTCGTGCGCTTCGGCGCACTTCCATCAACAACTTGGAGGTATTTCTCATGGAAGTTCTCACCATCATCGTGACCATTCTGCTTGTGCTGTGCGGCCTGGCTGTGATTCTGGCTGTGCTGTTCCAGTCCGGCAAGAGTGCTGGTCTCTCCGGCACCATCGGCGGCGTGGCTGACACGTTTATGGCCAAGGGAAAGGCCAAGACCTTCGATGCCAAGCTGGCCAAGGCCACCAAGTGGATCGGCGCAGTGTTCATCATCCTCACTCTGATCCTGAACATCCTGCCCTGATTTACCACTGAAAAACCAGGACGGCTGTCCCAATCGGGACAGCCGTCCTGGTTTTTTATTGTTTTTTCTCCTCCAACCGTTCCAAAAGAGCGTCCCAGGCCGGAGTACCCCGCAGAGGTTGAAACTCCGCACACTCCTCCAGCGCCCCACGGATGGTATTCAGGAAAAACTCTCTCGACACAGCGGCAGGCCGCAGCTCCGTGCAGCTGTACAGCCCACTTCCCTGCCGCACCGAACCTCCCGCCACATCCGCCAAATGAAGCACAGTATCCACATACCGTTCCAGTTCCTGCCGGGCCTCCTCCAACCGCCCCAACGTGCACAGCTTGCTGGCCCGCAAAAACCGGAGGCTGCTCTCCATGCCGCCCACACGCTCCATCTCCAGCAATTCATCCACCGCCAGAGCCTTGTCCAGCAGGGCAAGGCCCTGCTCCGGCTCCCCGCTCCGGTCCGCGATGGCCGCCAGGCCCATCAGGTGGAGGCACACATCCCTGCCGGCACTGTAGAGGCCCAGCTGCTGCTCCCGCTCCGCAGCCTTAATCTCACCTTTCTCCAGCAGGATATTGGCGCGGACCAGCCGGGTATTCAGCTCCGGCTGAGGCAGTTCCTCTGCCGCTTTCATAGCCCGGTCCGGGTCCTCCAGCATGTTGTAGAGGTTGGCCAGCATAAAGCAGGAAGCGTCCCGCAGCTCCTGCTGATCGCTCTCCCGGCACTGCTCCAGCAGTTCCGCCGCCTGGCGGCCCTGCTCCCGCACCTCCGTCTCGTCTTTTGTGGAGGTCAAATATGCCATAAAGAGGCTGGCTGTATGGAACCGCAGCCACAGGTCCCCAGGATATTCCCGCAGAAGGGCCTGCGCGCTCTCCCGGGCCTCGCCGGTCCGTTTCTCCTCAAAGAGCCGCCGGCTTTCCGCCAGCAGAGTCGGAATCTCCTCCGGCGCCAGGACGGGCCGAAAATCCAGGAGATCATCCACCGTCACCTTCAGCAGCCGGGCCAGAGGCGCCAGCATCGCTACATCCGGACAGGCGGCGTCTGTTTCCCATAGTTAAGGATATGGATGCAAGTTAATCAATTTTGCCGATAAATCGGTAGTAAATCTCAATCTCCTGATCTCGCATCCCATCCGCACCTTTAGTAGCCTCATGAATCACAATCTTCTCAATCAGGGTATTGAGAAGTTCAGCGGTCAGTTCTGTGGGATTGGCGTACTGCTTGATGAGAGCGACCCACTTTTCGGCATCCAGGGCAGTTTGCTGCTCTGCGGACAGCTCCGCTTGCAAGCGGCTGATCTTTTCCTCCAGCTCCAGATCGACGCCGAGCTGCTCTTCCAGATCCATGACCATCTCGACGGTATCCAGCGAATCGACGCCGAGGCTTTCGAACGTGGTGTCGCGGGTGATCTCGTCTGCCGGAATATCGAGCTGCGAGGCAAGATACGCCTGAATCTTCTCAAACATCTTGAATTCCTCCGTTGTTACGGTTTCAAATTGCATAAGACTATGATACGAATATTTTCCCGGTTGTCAAGCATAAAAGTGTAAATATTCTGTATTTTCGAAATTCTTTCATGGCAGGTCCTGCCTTCTTAGTTCAAAAAGTCGCGCAGCTTCTTGCTTCTGGACGGATGGCGCAGCTTGCGAAGGGCCTTGGACTCGATCTGGCGGATGCGTTCGCGCGTGACGTCGAACTCCTTGCCGACCTCCTCGAGCGTGTGCGGCTTGCCGTCGGTCAGACCGAAGCGCATCCGCAGCACCTGCTCCTCGCGCGGGGTCAGCGTGGACAGAACCTCCTCAAGCTGCTCGCGCAGCAGCGTGTAGGACGCCTCCTCCGACGGCTGCGAGGCCTCGTCGTCCTGAATGAAGTCGCCCAGATGGCTGTCCTCCTCCTCACCGATCGGCGTTTCGAGGGAAACCGGCTCCTGCGCAATTTTCAGGACTTCTTCGACCTTGCTCTCCTCAATGTGCAGCTCGTCCGCGATCTCCTTCGTCGTCGGCTCGCGGCCCAGCTTCTGCACCATGGAGTGCGACGTGCGCAGCACCCGGTTGATCGTCTCGACCATATGCACCGGAATGCGGATCGTACGCGCCTGGTCGGCGATGGCGCGGGTGATGGACTGCCGGATCCACCAGGTCGCATAGGTGGAGAATTTATAGCCCTTCGTATAGTCAAATTTTTCAACAGCCTTCATCAGGCCCAGATTGCCCTCCTGGATGAGATCGAGCAGCTGCATCCCCCGGCCCACGTAGCGCTTTGCGATCGACACGACGAGACGCAGATTGGCCTCAGACATACGCTTGCGTGCGTCCTCGTCGCCCTCGGCCATTTTTTTCGCGATCTCCTGCTCCTCCTCAGGCGTCAGGAGCTTGATGCGGCCGATCTCCTTGAGGTACATCCGCACAGGGTCGTCCAGCTTGGCGTTTTCCACGTCCTCAGGCAGCGCCTCCGGCTCGTCCAGATCCGCGGGCAGGCCCTCGTCCTCGATGGCCTGCATTTCACTGAGCGTGGGGTTGTCCATATCAGCTGTGCCGATGAGGTCCAGCACGTCGGAGACGTCGATCTCGATGCCGGCCTGCTCAAGAATGTCATAGAAGCGCTCGGTCTGGTCCTGCGTGGCGTCCACGTCGTCGAGCGTTTCAACCAGATGCTTGGAGGAAACCTTTCCGGTCTTTTTCGCCTCGGTAATCAGCGCTTCGAGCTTTTGGCGGTTTTCTGCCGTGAGATCCATCTTCTGCAGAAGTTCCAATTCTTTTCCCATTGCTTACCCTCCATACTGTTTTGTTGATTTCATCTGTTCGGCCAGCAGCCGCAGATTTTCCTCCGAGCGCGTCAGGCTCCGACCCTCATATTCTTCCTGGATCACGCGCAGATAATCCGCGAACGCTTCGTCAGAAACGGGAGCGGTGTCCCGGCTCATCACATAGGACAGGTGCGCCATTTCCTCCGGCGTGAGATCCGGCCCCAGCGCGGCAAGCGAAACGGGCCGCCCGGACTGTACGCGCTGGCGCAGGTCGGCCAGCACCCGGCCGAACAGGTCGACCGAAAACGCCTCCGCCGGGAGCTTCACGTTCGCGATCAGCTCCGGCTCACGCAGGAGCGTGCAGATCAGGCCCTCCTCGGCGGTCGCGGAACGGAGATTGTCATAGCGGATGGCGCGGGTCTTCGGCGCACGCTGGCGCGCGATGTCCAGCTCCTGCGCCTCCTGCTTTTTCTGCTCGATGGCGCGGGCCTTGCGGTAGGCCTTTTTGATTTCCAGCTGCATGGCCTCCGGCGTGATGCCGGCGGCCTCTGCCGCGCGCCGTCCGTAGACCTCGCGCTGTACCGCGTTCGGGAATGTGGCGATGAGCGCGGCGGCCTGATTCAAAAATTCCACGCGCTGATCGTCGAGCGTCAGGTCATATTTGCGCTTGAGACTGTCCAGCCGGTACTCCGCCTGATTCTGGCAGGCGTCCAGCAGCACCTCAAAGCGCTGCGCGCCGTATTTTTTCAAAAACTCATCCGGGTCCTTCGCGCCCTGCATCCGCAGGACGCGCACCTGAATGCCGGTCTTTTCGAGCATGGGGATGGCGCGGCGCGTGGCGTTCTGCCCGGCCTCGTCGCCGTCGTAGGTCAGAATGACCTGATTGGTGTACTTGGCGAGGATATTCGCGTGCTCCTCCGTCAGAGACGTGCCGAGCGACGCGACGGCGCAGTCGAACCCGTACTGGTGCAGGGCGATGGCGTCCATATAGCCCTCGGTCAGGATGATGCGCCCCTGCTTGCTCTTGCGGGCAATATTGAGTGCGAACAGATTCTTGCGTTTATTGAAAATAATCGTCTCGGGCGAGTTCAGGTATTTCGGCGTGGAATCGTCCATCACGCGGCCGCCGAAGCCGATGATATTGTTCCGGATGTCGATGATGGGGAACATGAGCCGGTTGCGGAACCGGTCGTACACGCCGCCGTTTTTGCCCCGCAGGGAAAGCCCCGCGTCGACCAGCTCGTCGAGCTTATAGCCCTTTTCCTTCATCGCGTCCGTAAGCTCCGCCCACGCGTTCGGGCTGAAGCCAAGCCCGAAGCGCTTGACCGTCTCCATGCTGAGCGCCCGCTTTTGTATGTACGCCTGCGCTTCGGTTCCGGCAGGGGAGAACAGCTGCTGGCGGAAGAACCGCGCCGCGTCCTTGCACAGCGCCCAAAGCCGCTCCTGCTTCTGGTACTGCGAGTGGTAATTTTCGTCCTCCGGGACTTCGAGCCCCGCGCGCTTTGCCAGGAACCGCACTGCGTCAGGATAGTCCAAGCCCTCGATCTGCATGATGAAGTTGATCACGCCGCCGCCCGCGTGGCAGCCGAAGCAGTAATAAATCCCCTTGTCCGGCGAGACGGAGAACGACGCGGTCTTTTCCGAGTGGAACGGGCAGAGCCCAAAGAGGTTCGAGCCACGGCGCGTCAGGCTGACATACTGCCCCACGACCTCGTCGATGGGATTGCGCTCGGTGAGCGCGTCCAGAAACGGCTGCGGAAACGCCACGGGATCGACCTCCTTTCAGAATGTGTGGGCATCTGCCCCTGCAAAAATCGCGCGCAGCAGCGACTCACCGCACCTGCCACGTCGCGGGGATAAACAGCTCCGAATACTTATAGACCGCATAGCGGTCGGTCATGCCGGCAATGTAGTCGCAGACGATGCGCTCCATGCCGTCAAAGTCCAGCTGCGGGAGAAAATCCGGCGGCAGCCTTTCGGGGTTTTTCATGTAATATTCAAACAGCCTGCACAGCATATCCTTCGCCTTCGATTCCTCACCCTTGGCGACGGGATTCGTATAGACGCGGGCAAACATGAACGTGCGCAGCTGATCCATGGCCTGCGCCACGTCCGGCTGCATACCGAGCGTGCCGGTCAGCAGCGTGTTTTCGATCATGTTCTCGACCAGCGTGTTGATCCGCTGTGAATGCGAGTGGCCGAGAATTTCCGCGATCTGCGCCGGGATATCGGCCTCGGTCAGGATCCCGGCGCGCATGGCGTCGTCGATATCATGGTTAATGTACGCAATGCGGTCGGACGTGCGCACGATCTGGCCCTCGAGCGTCTCGGGGATAAAGTCTCCCGTGTGGCCGAGAATGCCCATGCGCACCTCATAGGTCAGGTTCAGTCCTGCGCCGTCGCGTTCGAGCTTGTCCACCACGCGCAGCGACTGCTCGTTGTGGCGGAAGGGCTTGTCCAGCATACTGGACAGCGCCTTTTCTCCCGCGTGGCCGAACGGCGTGTGGCCCAGATCGTGGCCGTAGGCCGCGGCTTCCGCCAGATCCTGATTGAGCCGCAGTCCGCGGCAGATTGTCCGCGCGATGCGCGCGACCTCCAGCGTGTGGGTCATGCGGGTGCGGTAATGGTCGCCCTCCGGCGATAAAAACACCTGCGTCTTGTGCATCAGACGGCGGAAGGATTTGCTGTGGAGAATGCGGTCGGCGTCGCGCTGGTAGCAGGTGCGCACGTCGTTGTCGTCCTCCGGCTCCGGCCGGCCTTTTGTTTCGGCGGCCTTCTGCGCCTGCGGGGACAAAAACTCGTATTCCTCCTGCTCCATCCGTTCGCGCACGTTCATAAAACCCCACCTTACCTTGTCAGAATACCTGTTATTTTTGAATTCCCTGTGGAATTTGCGTGAATTTTCTTTAAAGCCTATCGGACCTTGAGCCCGCGCAGCTCCGTTCCCGTCCGTTCCGGGCGGAGGCTCCCGGCGGAAAGCTCCTGCAAGGCAAGCGTGAACGCTGCCTCCTCCGGCTCTGGCAGAAGGACGGTCATGGCGATCTCGGCGCCATAGTCCGTGTCCCGGAGCAGCCCGCCGCGCTTTTCCAGCTCCAGCTTCACGCGCTCAAAGAGCGCATAGGGGCAGTCGAGCCGCAGTACGCTCCACGGGCGAAGCTCGGAAATGCCCGCGTCGTCCAGCGCGTCCTTCGCGGCCTTCGTGTACGCGCGGCAAAGGCCGCCCGCGCCCAGAAGAATCCCGCCAAAGTACCGCGTCACGACGCACAGCACATCCTGCACGCCCTCGCGTTCGAGTACGTTCAAAATCGGCTGACCGGCCGTGCCCTGCGGCTCGCCGTCGTCGCTGTAACGCTTCTGGCCGGAATGCAGGATGTAGGCCCAGCAGTTGTGCCGGGCGTCATATTCCTGCTTTTTGACGGCTTCCAGCCGGGCTCTGGCCTCGGCCTCTGTCGTGACAGGGACGATCAGGCCCAGAAACCGCGACTTCTTTTCCATATATTCCGATGTGCCTTCCCCGGAGGGGATCAGGAACTGTTCCATTACGTTTCCTCTATTACATACTGACGCAGTTTGCCGAATAAGGTTTCGTCCAGAACCGCGTCGATCTGAATTCCGTTGTCTGCATACTCGCTGGAGAGCACCTGCGCCGTATCGTGGAGCGCGGCGACCATGCCGCCCTGCTGATACGGAAGGAGCAGCTTTACGCGGTGCTTTCCGCGTCCGAGCTGCGTCTCGATGGCCTCCCTGAGCGCGTCCAGCCCATAGCCGCTCGCCGCCGAGATCGCGACCTTGTCGCTCCCGCGCGGAATTTCGTCGTCCGGGACAAGATCACACTTGTTATAGCATTCCAGAACGGGCGTGCCGGGCTTTGCCAGCTCCGCGATCAGGCGGTTCACGACCGCGATATGATCCTCACGCTCCGGGTCGGCGCTGTCGATGACATGGATGAGAAGATCCGCGTATTCCAGCTCCTCAAGCGTGGCGCGGAACGCTTCGACCAGATGGTGCGGCAGCTTTGCGATAAAGCCGACCGTGTCCGACAGCAGCGCCTGACACGTATCGGAGACGGTCAGCTGCCGCGTCGTGGTGTCGAGCGTGTCGAACAGGCGGTTGTTTGCCGGGATGTCCGCGCCCGTGAGTGCGTTCAGAAGCGTTGATTTGCCTGCGTTCGTATAGCCGACGAGCGCCACGACGGGCAGCTCGTTTTTCTGCCGCCTGCGGCGCTGCTCGGCGCGGGTCTTGCGCACGAGCTCGAGATTTTCGCGCAGCTTCTGGATGCGCGAGCGGATATAGCGCTTGTCCGTCTCCAGCTGCGTTTCGCCGGGGCCTCTCGTGCCGATGCCGCCGCCGAGACGGCCCATTTCCTCGTTCCAGACCGTGAGCCGGGGCAGGTAATACTGATACTGTGCCAGCTCGACCTGCAGCTTGCCTTCACGCGTTTTGGCGCGCTGGGCGAAGATATCAAGAATGAGCGCACTGCGGTCGAGCACGGTCGTTTTTAAAATATCTTCCAGCGTCCGCGTCTGCGAGGGGGTCAGGTCATTGTCGAAAATGACCATGTTCGCGCCCGTTTCCAGCACGAGCTGGCGGACCTCCTCGGCCTTGCCCTCGCCGATGAACGAGCGGGGGTCGGGGGTGTGCTTGTTCTGCAGGACCTTTCCGGCGCATTCGCCGCCTGCGGTATTGAGAAGGGCCTCCAGCTCGTCCAGCGTCGTCTCGGTCGCAGTCTCTTCCTTTGTGAAGCAGTCCGCGTTGAGGCCCACGAGCACGGCCCGGTCGATCGTTTTTCGGTTCAGTTCTTCCATAAATCCATTTCCGTCAGTTTCTTACAAATTGCGACAAGCATGAAAAAAGCCCGCACCGATACGCGGTGCGGACTGTCTTCTTACTTCAGGCCGTATTTCTTGTTGAAACGGTCGACACGTCCACCGGTGTCAACAAGCTTCTGCTTGCCGGTGTAGAACGGGTGACACTTGGAGCAAATTTCAACCTTGATGTCCTTTTTGGTAGAACCAGTCTCAATAACTGCACCACACGCGCATCTGATAGTAGTCTGTTCGTACTTGGGATGGATACCTTCCTTCATGAGTTTCACCTCTCTCATCAGATTTCTGTAAAAAGGCAGACTGCCCTTCCCTTGGTTCAAACGCCTAGCTATAGTACCACAGGATGCGCCAGAATGCAAGGATAATTTTCAATTTTTCTTCCGGAACGCAAAAAACAGCCTGCAGCCGTCGGGCTGCAGGCCGGCTGTGCCGCTTACTGGAGGTTCCGGCGTTTGCGGAGCATGAAGTAGGTGAGAAAATAGAGGATCGCGCCGAGGACAAGATCTGCGAGCAGGGACAGGAGCATGGTACCGTGGACAAACTGGGCGACGGCGTGCGGAGACTCACTGACGACCCCATTGACGATGACCATGCGGCCGCCTGAAAAGACATTTTGCAGCAGGTGGTTCAGGAGGGAGCTGTCATCTGCAAGGCCTGCAAGCGTGCAGACGCCGAAGATCTGCTGCACGGCCTGAATGACAAAATAGAACACGACGGAAAGAAGCCCCTTATGGTTGGCAAAGCTGTAGCCGATGGACATGGGCGCGTAGAACAGCAGGCAGGTGACAAGCAGGCTGACGAACAGCATCGCAAAGGTCTCCAGCGCAATGGCGATGCCGTTACCGGTGTAATAGCTGCCCAGCTCGCGCAGTCCGGATATAAAGTTGTTATATAGCTCTGTTGACACGCCGCCCTGCCAGATCACGATGGCGAGGGCAAGCAGCTCCGCCGCAAACGTGAACAGGAAAAAGAGCGCGGCGGTGAGCAGCTTCGACCAGAGCAGGCTGTGGACACCGACGGGAAGCGTGAACATGAGATAGCCCTCGTCGGTAAGGAAGTTCTGGTGGAAGCGCTTGATCATCAGAACGGTGGAGAAGACCATCACGCCAAGACCCGCCAGCACATAGACAATGGCGAGCAGGACGCTGACAATATAGAGGACGCGCGTGGGATTCGGCACCTGCTGCAGGATCTGATTTGCGACGCGGGAAAAGACAGCCAGCAGCAAGAGCGCGCCGAACAGCGGCGCCATCAGACGGCCTGTGGCGCGGAACTCGTGTTTGATCAGTTTTCCCAGCATTTGAATACCTCCCGGAACAGGGCGTCGACCGACTGGCCGCGCGTCTCGCGGATCTCCTCGCAGCTCTCGTGCAGCGCGACGTGTCCATGATCGAGGAAAATGACATCATCAAGCACCGGCTCGACATCGGCGATCAGGTGTGTGCTGATGATGACGGCAGCCTCGGGGTTATAGTTTGAAATAATGGTATGCAGGATATAATCGCGCGTGGCGGGATCGACGCCGCCGATCGGCTCGTCGAGCAGATAGAGCTTCGCTCTGCGGCTCATGGTAAGCACGAGCTGGACCTTTTCCTTCATGCCCTTGGACATCTGACGGACGGACTGGTTGAGATCCAGACCGAGCTGCGAGAGCATCCGTTCGGCGGCTGCGCGGTCAAAATCGGCAAAGAAGTCGCCATAGAAATCAAGCAGCTGGCGCGTCTTCATCCAGGGGCTGAGCGTGATGCGGTCCGGCAGATAGGACACGACGGCGTTGGTCTGCGGTGACGGTGCTTGGCCGCCGATCAGCACTTCTCCGCTGGTGGGCTGCAGCAGCCCCATGGCAAGCTTGACCAGGGTGGATTTTCCGCTGCCGTTTGGCCCAAGCAGGCCAACGATACGGCCGGGTTCGAGCGCGAGATCGATATGGTCGAGCGCCATGGCCGCGCCATAGCGCTTTTCCAGCGCGCGGCATTCAAAGATCGGCATGTTCCTGTTCCTCCATTTGATCGAATAGATTGTGAATTTCCTGCTTTCCGCAGCCAAGCGCGCGCATGGCCGCGAGATACTGCCGGGTCTGCGACTCGGCGAGCGAGCGGCGCGCAGCGGCGACGGCGGCTGCATCCTCGGTGACGAACTTGCCGGCGGTGCGCTGCGTGTAGATCAGTCCCGCGCGTTCAAGATCTGCAAAGGCGCGCTGCACGGTATTCGGATTGACACCGGCGTCGGACGCAAGGTCACGCACCGATGGGAGCTTGCAGCCGGGCGGATAGCCGCCGGAGACAATCTGCTGCTGAAGGCGCGCAACGAGCTGCGTGTAGATGGGTTGATCGGCCTGAAATTGCCAGGACATGAAGTCACCTCCTGTACTGCTGTATTAAGTGATTAACACAGTAGCACAGGAGGCATGATTTGTCAAGCGGTTTTTAGAAAATACCGCAATTTTTCATTTTTTCTTCCGGAAAATTCTATACTTCTGTTCCATTCCGGCGCAGCAGCACGTACCCGGCGCGCCAAAGAGCGTATACAGATCTGCAGCGCGGCATTCCCATTGCAAGCGCGGCTCAAAATTCAGCGGGAGCACACACAGAGTTCTGTGCGTGCTCCCGCTGGTTTCAGCTTCGGAAGCTACTTCATATACTTGTCTGCGGTGAAGCCGTACGGCAGCATCGCGCCAAGGGATTCGGCGACATAGGTGCCGTCGCTGCGGCCCATGTAGATCATGAAGCTGGGCGCGCAGAATTCCTGCATGACCTGACGGCAGACGCCGCAGGGCGGGAAAATATCGGCGGCGTCGCCGTCCTTGCCGCCGACGACGGCGATGGCGGCGAACTCCCGCTCGCCCTCGGAGACGGCCTTGAAAAATGCGGTGCGTTCAGCGCAGTTGCTGGGGCCGTAGGCCGCGTTTTCAATGTTGCAGCCGAGATAGACCTTCCCGCTCTTTGTCAGCAGCGCCGCGCCGACCGTAAAGCCGGAGTACGGCACATAGGCGAATTTCATCGCGGCAAGCGCCTGACGGACAAGCTCTTCCGGTGTCATGGGCGTTCTCCCTTCCTTCCTCTTAAACCAGCTCCGCAGCAAAGCTCCTCCCCGGCGTCTGGTACGGGACGCCAAGCAGCTCCGTCACGGTCGCGGCAATGTCGCAGAAGCCTGCGCGCGTGCCGAGATTGACGGGCTTTACTTTTTTGCCGAGCGCGATCATGGGGATATACTCGCGCGTGTGGTCGGTATGCTTGAGATAGCCGGGGTCGCAGCCGTGGTCGGCGGTGATGATGACGCAGTCGTCGTCTCCGAGCTTTGCAAGCAGCTCCGGCAGCCAGGTGTCAAATTCATGCAGCGCCTGTGCGTAGCCGTCCGGGTTCCTGCGGTGGCCGTAGAGCATATCGAAATCAACGAGATTCACGAAGCACAGGCCGGTAAAGTCCCGGTCCGCGATTTCGAGCGTCTTTGCAAGGCCGTCAGTATTGCCGGAGGTGTAGGTGAACTCCGTCATGCCGCGTCCGGCGAAAATATCGTGGATCTTGCCGACTGCGTTCATATCCTGTCCGGCCTCGACAATCGCGTCGAGCATGGTCTTTGCGGGCGGCTCAAGCGAGAAATCATGGCGGCGGGACGTGCGCGTGTACGGCCATTCGCCCTCGAACGGGCGGGCGATGACGCGGCCCACGCCGTATTTGCCGACAAGAAGCTTTCGTGCGATGCTGCAGTATGCATAAAGCTGCTCAGGCGGGACGACAGATTCATGCGCTGCGATCTGGAACACGGAATCCGCCGACGTGTAGACGATCAGATCACCGGTCTGCACGTGCTCGCGGCCATAGTCCTTGATGACCTCGGTGCCGGAATACGGCAGGTTGCACAGCACACCCCGGCCTGTCTGCTCGGAAAACGGCTTCAGGACCTCTTCGGGGAAGCCGTGCGGGAACGTCGGCAGCGGCTGCGGCGAGACGAGGCCCGCGATCTCCCAATGGCCGATGGTCGTATCCTTGCCGCGCGAAAGCTCCTGCAGCCTCGCAAGCGCGGCCTGCGGACGGTCTGTCTTCGGCAGATAGTCCACGCCGTCCAGATTGCCGAGGCCCATGGAAATGAGGTTCGGCATGGCGAACTTCGGAGACTGGCTGCACGTGTGCAGCGTATTGGCTCCGACGTCGCCGAACTCCGCCGCGTCGGGCTCATAGCCCACGCCGCAGGAGTCAAGAACGATCAGAAATACTCGTTTCATTGCTTATTTCTCCAGTTTCACAGCCGTCTCAAGCGCCAGCTTCATCATGTTCGTGAAGCCGTTCTGCCGCTCCTCGGCGGTGCAGTTTTCGTTTCGCAGCAGATGGTCGGACACCGTGCAGATGGCAAGCGCACGCTTGCCTGCGCGGGCCGCGTTCATATAGAGGGCCGCAGCCTCCATCTCGACGGCCATGACGCCCATCTTCTTCCACGCCTGATTGCCGATCCAGCCGCCAGTCATATCGTCGTCGTCACCGTAGAAGCGGTCGGAGGACAGGATGTTGCCGACGTGATAGGGAAGCCCCAGCTCCTTGGCTGTCTCGACGCAGGTTTCAAGCATATGATAATCCGCAATGGGCGCGAACGTGCCGGGCAGATGGTACTGGCCCGCCCAGTTCGAATCCGTGCAGGCGCCCTGCCCGATGACGATATCGCGCAGGTTGATATTCTCCTGCATCGCGCCGGTCGAGCCGATGCGCATGATGTTTTCCACGCCGAACACGGTATACAGCTCCCAGGAATAGATGCCGATGGACGGCATACCCATGCCGGAGGCCATGACGGAAATTTTTACGCCGTGGTACGTGCCGGTATAGCCGTGGATGCCGCGGACATTATTGACGAGAACTGCGTTTTCCAGAAAGTTTTCCGCAATGAACTTCGAGCGCAGCGGGTCGCCGGGCATGAGAACAGTCTTACCAAAGTCGCCGGGCTTGGCATTGATATGCGGAGTCGGATAATTTGCCATAAAATTGGTTCCTTTCTATGTGTATGATGAATGAAAGCGGGAATATGCGGGTTTTTCAAATTCGCAGAGCAGTACGGATTCGCCGCAGCCCCTACGCTGCTGGTGCGTTACTGCTTCTCCGCCTCCAGCTTCTTGACGATCTTGACCACGCGGCTGGTGCCGAGGCGGGACGCGCCGAGCTCGATGAACTTTTCCGCGTCCTCCAGCGACGAAATGCCGCCAGCGGCCTTGATCTTCACGCCGGGCTTTACGTGCTTCGCGAACAGCTCCACGTCATGGAACGTCGCGCCGCCGGTGGAGAAGCCGGTGGAGGTCTTGATGTAGTCCGCGCCGGAATCGGAGACGATTTCGCACATCTTGATCTTCTCGTCGTCCGTCAGCAGGCACGTCTCGATGATGACCTTCAGGAGCTTGCCCTCGCAGTGCTGCTTGACGGCCTTGATCTCTTCGAGCAGATCGTCCCAGCGCTGGTCCTTGACCCAGCCGATGTTGATGACCATATCGACCTCGTCCGCGCCGTTCTGGACCGCGTCGAGCGCTTCGAGGCACTTGGCCTTCGTCGTGTCGTAGCCGTTCGGGAAGCCGATGACGGTGCAGATGGGCAGCTTGTCCCCGACGTAGTCCTTCGCCTGCTTCACATAGGAAGCGGGGATGCAGACGGACGCGGTATGATACTTCATGCCGTCGTCGCAGATGGCCTTGATCTCGGCCCAGGTCGCCGTCTGGGCGAGGAGGGTGTGATCGACTTTACTGAGGATCTCGTTCAGTTCCATGGAGAAGTTCCACCTTTCTGTGTTCGTTGATATAGTCCTGATAGCATTTATGGCACATGGCGATATAACTGTCGTTGCCGCCCAGGAAGACCTGATCGCCCTCGGTGACGACATAGCCGTCGGGGCTGATGCGGGCGTTCGTGGTCGCCTTGCGGCCGCAGTCGCAGATGGTTTTGATCTCGGTAATGGAGTCGGCCAGCTCAAACAGCCTCCGGCTGCCGGGGAAGAGCTTCGTCTGGAAATCCGTCCGCAGGCCGAAGCACAGAACGGGCAGGTCCTCCCGGTCGACGAGCTCACGCAGCTGATCGATCTGCGCCGTCGTCATGAACTGGCACTCGTCGACAATGATCACGTCGGCCTTTTCCCGCGCGTGATAGAGCGTGCGGATGTCCTTGTCCGCGCCGATGGCCGCGAAGATGTCGTTCTTGAGTTTGTAGTCGTTGGGGATGAGGATGGTGTCCGGAACGCCTTGGTTCGTTTCGGTATTCTGGAATAAAAATCGGCTATCAAAACTGATGAAAACTATAGTCTGTAAATATTATGCTTTTTAGAAAAATTACTTAAAGGATTTAATTTTAGCATCAATATTTTTAATTTGGAGGAATCTAAGTCATTTGACCAATATTTTGAGCGGATATTGATTAGTAAAGATACATTTTTGATTAAGGAAGGAGAA
>OOIG01001930.1_pt1 | contig 14594 bp, 9 predicted proteins | sample 1692091 | NCBI WGS metagenome assembly OOIG01 (sample SAMN06348188, study PRJEB24527) | human gut metagenome | biome: human gut; feature: ankylosing spondylitis patient; material: feces | host: Homo sapiens | place: China | collected 2015-10
CCCTGACCGACCTGCTGGAGGAAGTGCCCATCGACAGCGCACGCTTCCTGTTCAACATGCACGACGCAGGCAGCGGCATCGACTTTGACCTGGATCAGGCCGTCAAGACCGACAACGACAACCCCGTGTACTATGTCCAGTACGCACACGCCCGCATCTGCTCCATTCTCAAGAAGATGGAGAGCGAGGGCGTAGCCTTTGCCGGTGCCGAGCAGGTGGATGCCACCCTGCTGACCGACCCCAGCGAGATGGACCTGATCCGGATGCTGGCCGCCTTCCCGCAGGAGATCGTTATGGCTGCCGAGAAGTACGACCCCAGCCGCATCAACCGCTTTGTCATTGATCTGGCAAGCGCCTTCCACCGCTTCTACGGCAACTGCCGCATCCAGGGTGCAGATCCCGCCGTGCAGCAGGCCCGCCTGGCCCTGTGCATCGGTGTGAAGAACGTTATCTTCAATGTGCTGACCATGTTCAAGATCAACGTCCCCGAAAAAATGTAAAAGATAATGAGAAGGGGCTGTTGCAAAACAGTGCCAACGAAAAGATGAGATAGACTTCCCCGAAAGGGGTTGCCTATCTCATTTTTTTATTGTATGCTGAGCCTTCAATGAACCTGCTGCAACAGGCTCCAGGAAAGCTCTGCACGTACCAATCACTCCCCCAAAGCCCGTGAATCCCTGATTGAGAAGTGCGCAAAAGCCCATATATATCACAGGACTCGGTTCTTTTTGTATCTTCCGTATAAAAAAATTCTCAGTTTTTGTGTTCTCTCACAAAGAATGTCCCATTATATTGACTTTGTATTTTCATCTACTGTAAAATATTTTGCGTAAAGCGTCATATTTATTCGCATTATGACGCACATCGGACAAGTCTTTTACGAAATACAAAGGAGGATTTTCTTATGAAAAAGCGTCTACTCAGCTTATTTCTGACATTCAGTATGCTGCTGACCTTTTTCCCTGTGGGCACTGTCACTGTTTTTGCAAGCGATTCCACTATGGCATATACAGATGGTTCTTATCAGTTTATCCTCAATGCTGACAATACTGCAACAATAACAAAGTATACGGGCAATGAACGTAGGATCACGATCCCGGTTCAGGTAGCACAAGGTACTCAAACATATCCTGTATCAAAAATCGGAGACCGGGTATTCTGCAATTACAAGTACTTCCTGACAAGTGTCCAGATTCCCGACACTGTAACAGAAATTGGCAGCAATGCTTTTTATAATTGCACCTCGCTGAAAAGCGTTACCATTCAGGACAATAAACCATCCTGCGTGAAAAAGATTGGCCGCCAGGCCTTTATGTTTTGCAGCGTATTATCAGATATTTCCATTCTTGATTCTGTAACAGAGATCGGCTCTGAGGCTTTTCATCATTGCGAAGAATTAGATACTGTCACCATTCCAGAGGGTGTAACATCCGTTGCAGACGGCATGTTCAGTTATTGTTACAGCTTGCACACCGTTACTCTTCCAGACAGCGTAACTGCCATTGAAGAGCGGGCTTTTACCGGAACTGCATTGACTCAAATTCATATTCCTGCCAAAGTGACACGGATCGGAACCGATGCATTTTCCGAATGTTTCGCTCTCTCAACGATCACATCAGACAGCGAAAGCTATCCGGCAATAGACAATGTGTTGTACGAAAAAGCAGCAAATGGCGATTACACCTTAGTTCGTTATCCTTCTCGAAGGGCGGATCCTGCTTTCAAAATACCCAATGCTGTGGCAAGAATTGATACTCATGCTTTTGATTGTTGTTTGTATCTGACCTCTGTGAAGATGCCAGACTCTGTGATTTCTATTGAAACCGGTGCCTTTATGAATTGTTCCGCTCTGCAAGACATTGAACTCTCATGCAGGATCACAGAACTTTCGGAATCAGTTTTTGCAGGTTGTATCAGTTTAAAGAGCGTCGATATTCCAGAGGGTATCACACAGATCCTCGATGATGCTTTTGCTGGCTGCGAGCAGCTCGAACGGATCGCGATTCCCAGCAGTGTAACAAAAATTTCCGAGTATGCATTTTCCAATTGCACAGCATTGAATAACATAGAGTATTCAGGCTCTCGTTCTCAATGGGACGCTATTTCCACGGATTCCAGCCTACAAAACGTCCTAGCACCTGGTTCTATTGATGTTGCAGTAGCCAGCGACATCCGTACCGTTACCGCCAAAGTTGATGGCAGCAGCGTTCCCATCAACGATGGCAAATTCATTGTCACGATTGGTAAAACAGTGGAATTGACCGTCAGCGATCCCCAGTACAGAGATCGTTATACCTGGGCAGGGGGCAGCGGCACTGTGAGTGCAGACAATACCACCTATACTTTTGTTGCAGGTCAGGATGATACAGCCGTAACTCTGACCACTGTCGAACACACAAATTATGACACCGGTGATTTCACCATCAGCGGTCTAGCGGACTATTCCTATGGGGACAATATCGATATCAGGATCGAACCCAAGGATACACGCATCACAGATTACATTGTAAGATATGTCAGGAACGCAGGCACCTCAAACGAAGAAGAATTCAATGAGCTTCCAAAAGATGCCGGAACATACACCCTGCGAATCATTCAGGGTGATACCGTCCGAATCGACATTCCGGAAAAGATTACGATCCACCCCGTTACCATCACCAATGATACTTTCCAGAACGAACTCACTGTCACCCTGCCAGAGGACGCTGTGGAAGAGGAAGACAATGATCATACGGCCACAGTGACTGTCCGGGCGGACAGCAGGCTGAATGCTCTTTTGCAATCTGACGAGATCAAACTTGAGCTTGTCTATCTCAACGATATGGGAGAAGAAGTCGTCACTCCCACAAAAGCAGGCAGGTATACCGTAAAGGTAAAGATTCATTCCAATAGTCCCAATCTGCTCTCTGCCATCGTGGACGGAGGCACGTTTGAAATTCGTCAAAAAGCCGTTTCCCTTCCTCACACTGCAGACCTCTATCTCCTGACCATTAAGAATGCTGACGTTTTTATTGAGCATGATGGCGAAGAGATTCATGCTGAGAGAAACGAGATTGGTGATCTGGTTGCAAAGGTACCTGAAAACGCCAGTGTAACTGTCACCTACATCAGCCAGAGCGATGCCATTGCGTTCGATCAATGGTTGGTCAGCGGTTTGGACGATTCGACCGATGTCAAACAAAATCCATTGCGCTTTCAAATGCCCGCAGGTGAAAAGGGTGTAACGATTGAAGCCATGACAAAAGATGCTTCCATCGAAGATGGTGGTTCTGGCATTCTGGGCACCGTTATGGTCATTGGTACTGCCGCCGTATTGACATGGCAGGGCTGCCGAATCGGTACGGAGCTTTATCTGAAGCGTATTCTCCCCGATGGCGCAGCGATCCCCGCCAATGCCACCGAACTAGCCGAACTGGTGTGGGATGATGCCGGCAAACCTGCTCCCGCTGCTGCGTTGGACAACGATGCCACCAATGCACAGAAGGCTCTCACCTGGGCTTCTGAGAACCAGCTGCTTCCTTCCAATAAAACTGCAGATGCTTCTGTAAGTTACTGGGAAGTGATCCAGATCTGGCGCAAGGCGCAGACACTCAAGAACTAACCCCTGGCAGGCAGAAAGCCCCCTGACGATTACACTGTCAAGGGGGCTTCCTGCTGTTTATTGGTGAACCCAATAGAGTGTTCACGATCTTCTTCGTCTTTTTATGATGTACACCACCGGCCTGAAAGTCATGGGCACCTTTTCTTTTTACCGCTTCGCGTGGCGCTCGCCCATGGGGATGACATCACAAAAGACGCACCGGCTCTTGGTGGAAAGGGCCACATCCTTGTGGTAGCAGCCAAAGAACCACTTTTCGTAGGTCAGCTTCAGCAGGACCTTATCAAGAAACAGGTGCAGGCGGTTGGATTCGCCCACCGCGAGGGAAGTAAAATCAAGGAATCTGCTTGGGGCATCGTGGGTCAGCACATAATCTACCTGCCAGCCGTTTGCTTCGAGATTGGCCTCACAGGCGGCGTATTCCTCATCGCTGGGCATCTCCTGCGGCCACCAGTTGTATCCGGCCTCCCGCTCTTCCTTGTCGGGACTCTCAGTGCCGCCAAAACAGAGATATTTCTTTCCCTCCAGCTCCAGCACGCTGCCACGGCAGACATGGTACACATTACCGCCCAAAGCCTGAACCCTGCCGCCAAACCGCTCCTCGACGGGGTACTGGGCCAGCAGGTCGTAATTCTCGTGGGCACCATCAAGGAAAAGCAGGGTATAGGGGCGCTTACGCAGCCAGTCGAGCTTTTTCTGTTCCTCCTTGCTGCCATCCCACACAAAGCCGAAATCGCCCAGCACCACCACAATGTCCCGTTTGCCCAGCCAGCGGAGCCTGCCGTGCTTGAAGCGGTCAAGCTCGCCGTGGGTGTCGCCTGTCAGATATACCATAGTCCCCTCCTGCCGCTTTGTGAAACCGTGGCAAAACCCTTGTCTCTGCGCGGCAAACCTGTTATTATTAAAGGAGCGAATCTTTGTTCGCCATTCTTTGTCATTTCCGGGCGCAGCGCCCGTATTTTATATATTATCGCTTTTTGAAGGAATTGTCCACATGAAACGTATTTTTGCACTGCTTTTATCCCTTGCCGTCCTGTTCAGCTGCCTTGCCGTGACGGCCGGAGCCATGTTTGACCCCAGCACGGTCTACGATGTCAAGGCCCAGAGCGCCTATATCGTGAACGCCGACACCAACATCATCGTCTATGAAAAAGACAGCGAGAAGCAGGTGTCTGCCGGGGGCCTGACGAAATATATGACCATTGCGCTGGTGCTGACCAACTATGCCGACCAGCTGGACAACACATTCACGATGCCCTTTGCCATCTCGGACTATGTCCACAACACCGACAATGCCGACATGCGCTCGGGCGAGACCTTTACCTACCGGGAAGCCCTTTACGCCATGGTGACGCGCAACGCCAATGAGGCCGCCATGGGTCTGGCCTACGAGCTCTCGGGCGGCGACCTGGCGGGCTGGGTGAGCCAGATGAACGCCCTTTCCCAGCGCATCGGCACCACCAACAGCACCTGGACAGATGCCTGCGGGCTGGACAGCGGCAATACCACCACCGCCGTGGACATGTACCTGATCCTGCGTTACCTGATGAGCTTTGATGCCTTCAAGGAGATCTCCGCCGTCCCCACCTTCACGATGCCAGCCAAGGAAAAGCACGCCAAGAGCTTTGTGCTGCTGAGCCAGAATGTGGCCCTGAACAAGACCAGCGGCGGCAGGTTCTACCGCAGCGCCATGCAGGGCGGCATGTGCGACGTGATGGCCTACAAGAACGACAGCGGCGATCAGAGCTATGTCTCGTGGGCCAACAAGGACGGGGCCACCTACATCTTCTGCATCATGCAAAGCCCCGACACCTGCGATGATTACGGCTATTCCAACCGCCGCCCGGCGCTGTACGAGACCACCAAGCTCATCGACTGGGTGTTCGAGAGCTTTTCCATCCAGGCCGCGCTGGACACCGACCAGGCGCTGGCGGAGATCCCGGTCAAATACTCCTCCGATACCGACACCCTGCAGCTCTACCCCGCCGACAGCATGATGACCCTGCTGCCCTCCACGGGGGATGGCTCGGTGACGCAGAAATATTTCCACCTGCCCGATTATGCCACGGCCCCCATCCAGCAGGGCGACGTGGTGGGCACTGTGGAGCTCAAGCTGGCAGGCGAGACCATCGGCGTGGTGAACCTCATTGCCGGGCAGGATGTCCACCAGAACCCATTGCTTTTCACGGTCTCCAAGGTACAGGCCTTCTTCCACAGCCTGTATCTCAAGGTGGTCATCGTCCTCTCCCTGCTCACTCTGGCGGTCTACGGCCTGTGGGTGTTCATCAACCTGTGGAACGGGCGCAGACCGAACCGAAAGATCCATAGAAGATAAACCCCACTGCCATCCCTACGGGATGCCACCGCCCCTGATAGGGGCGGCCTTGGCAAAACCAGACAGCTTTACGCCATGCCAAGGGCCCCACTATCAGGGGGGCTGTCACGCGAAGCGTGACTGAGGGGTTTCGCCACCGATCGCAAAGAAGCTCCACCTTCACGGCGGAGCTTCTTTCTATTTCTTAGTCGATCGTCGTTTTTGTTCTGCCGATGCCGAGCACTGCTGTCGTGATCTTTTTCCAGCTGTTGCAGCCACACACGCCGTCCACCGTCAGGCTGGTGCGGCGCTGGTAGCCCCTCAGGGCTTCCTCGGTGCGGGTGCCAAACAGGCCGTCGATGCGGCTGCCGGTCTGGTACCCCAGTGTGGAAAGCGCGTCCTGCAGGATCATCACATAGCAGCCCCGGCTCCCACGCCGCAGGGTGGGGTAGCCCGCTGTGGTGCCGCTGCAGGCCGGGGTACCGTAGCGGCGGTCAAAGTGCACCCAGGTGGGGGTCTGGCTCAGGGGTTCCACATAGCCCCATGCTCCGGTGGACCGGGCGGCCCTATAGATGGCCGTGCGCCGGCTCTGGGTCAGGCTCTGGCCCACATCAAAGGCCACGCCGGCGTAATGCTGGCTGCGGGTGCCGTGGCCGCCTTCCCAGATGCGGCGGAAGGCATACCCCACCGGGATGCCCTTGCCGTACTTGCGACGGGTCAGGTTCCAGGCCTCCATGGCGGCGATGGTCGTCCAGAGCACCGGGCTCCCCGATTTTCCCCGGAACTCCCGCAATGTCAGGGTGCGCTCGGTGCTGTAAGGCATCGGGTCGTTTTCGTTCAGGCTGTTGTAGGTGTACACCTTGTTCTCATAGGCATCGTAGATCAGCAGCCGTGCCATCCGTCATCCCTCCTCGCATTCGCAGCTCTGGGCACGGAGCGCTTCCCAGGTCTCCTCATTCACCGTGCCCGTCACCAGCAGGTCCGCCCGCTCCTGTGCTGCCCGGACACCTTCTGTTTCCTTCGGGCCAAAGCGGAAGTTCTCGGTCACATAGTCCTCGCCGCAGATCCGCATATAGCGTCCATTGAGCCACTGTTCGATCTGCCCCACATCCGGGCCAACGCTCCCCTCTTTCATGGCACGGCCCGGGTAAGCATCGGCCTGCCCTGCATCCCGGTCAGGGTTGGGGGAAACGGCGGCCAGCTGCAGGCTCAGGGCCTCCACCGCCGTCCAGGTCTCCCCATCCGCGACCCCGGTCTCGGGCAGATCCAGCAGGGCCTGTGCACTGCGGGTAGAGGCCGCCGTCTCGTCGGTATACCGGTCAGACAGGGGCGGGCTTTCCACGCTGTCGAAATAGTAGGCAATGCGCTGCAAAAGGAGGTTGTAGTAGAGCACCGCATCCCCCGTGGCCCCCACTGCCAGCGGTGTGCCCGGGTAAGGCAGGCGCTTCAGCGTGACCACCGGGCCGGACACCCGCAGGATGCTGGCTTTGCCGTAGAGAGAATTCCAGGTCGTGCGCCCTACTACACCGTCCACTGTCAGCTTCGCAAAGCGCTGGTAGGCCCGCACGGAATTCTCGGTCACCGCACCGAAGCTTCCGTCGATAGAAACAGCGGGGATGCTGCTCTCGTAGGCGCTCATCAGGTAGAGGTAGAACTGCAGCTCCCGCACTGCCGTTCCGGTGCTGCCCCGGCGCAGAATGCCCGGATACTCGCCGGGGCGCAGGCTGGCTGTGAGCAGCCGGTTGGCGATATCGTTGTAGACCTCATACAGCTTGTTCCAGGTCGTGCGGCCCACCACGCCGTCACTGGTCAGGCCGAAGTAGCTCTGGAATCTCCGCACTGCCGCCGCCGTGCCTGCGCCGAATTTTCCGTCCACGGTCAGGGTGTTCAGGCTGGGATACACCGTGCGGGCGATCTTGAGCCAGAACTGCACCAGCCGGACGTTCTGCCCGCTGCTGCCCTGCCGCAGGGCCGTGCCCGGATAGGCGTTGGGTCTGCCGTTGTCGGACTGGATGCTGCGGAACTGATCGTAGAGTTCTGTCCAGGTGGCGCGGCCCACCACGCCGTCCACAGACAGGCCGTATCTTCGCTGGAAGGCCCGGACCGCACCGGCGGTGCCGCTGCCATACACGCCATCCACTGTCACGGAGGGGATGCTGCTCTCGTACTGGGCCAGAGTGTTCAGCCAGAACTGCAGCTGCTCCACAGCGCTGCCGGAAGAGCCGACGCGCAGGACGGTGCCGCCCCAGGTGCCGTCCGAGAGGGTGCCTGCGGCCGTTTCTCCCTCGCTGGTCAGCTCTGCAAGGTCTTTCACCGAAACATAGATATAGCTGATCTTATACCAGGTCTGCCGCCCCACCACGCCGTCAGCGGTCAGGTTGAACTGCTTCTGGAATCTCTTCACGGTCTCGGTCATCCTGCTGCCAAAGACTCCGTCCACGGTCAGCAGGCCGAGGAAGGGGTAATCCTTGGTGATGCGGTTCAGCTGCCGCTGCAGGGTGAACACCGCCGTGCCCCGTTCTCCCCGCCGGAGAGGAGAGCCCGGATAGCTTCTGGGGATGGACTGGATGTTGCTGGTGCGGACGATCTCGATATCGCTGCCGTAGTAGTATTTGAGGATGCTCAGGGCATTGCGGCCCTGATTTGCCAGCGTGACCGTGCCCCACTGCTTGAGCCCCGGGCAGGTAACGGACTTTCCGTCACAGTATTCGGAGTAGTAGGGATTCACGGTGCCGGTCTTGCGGATGTAGGTGTTGAAGATATCATCCGTCAGCTTTACCATCACATCGAACACGGTGCGGCCATGGACGTAATACTGGTCGTAACTGGTGGAGTTGGTGATATTGAAGGTGTAGCCCTTGCTGGGATACCACTCGGTGTAAATGCGGTTGAGCGCCAGCGAGATCTGGCAGTGGATGTTCGCTTTCAACGCTTCAATAGGCCAAGTGGGGTAGACCTCGCTGGAAGCCACATTGGCGATATAATCCCGGAAGGACACCGTCACGTTCCGGGCCGAGGCGGCGGGCCTGCCCAGATGGACCGTGATATTTTTTGGCACGATGACACGGTCCAGCACCCGGCTGCCGGTGCAGTGCTCGGTGGGGGACGGGCCGCTGCCGCCGTTCCCCGCAAACAAAGCGTGGGTGGGGATGATCACGGGCGGGTTGGCAATGTCTTTTCCCTCCTCGGTGTCCGGGATCATCTCAGGCCGGGCCAGCGTGACCTGCCCGGCAAAGATCTGGATGCCCTGGATGCGGACGGTGCGGTAGCCCGGCTTTCTGGCCGTCAGGCTGCACACGGCATAGGGCAGGGTCGTGGTGTTGTTCTCGTCCAGCGAGAGGGCGCAGGCCGGGGCACAGATGGCCACATCCTCGGCATTGCCCTCGGCATCGGTGATGCGGTGAGCCGTGAAGCCGCTGCCGGTGATCACAACAGTCACTCCCTCCACCGGAGCCGACTGCCGGGGCCGATAGGTCTGGATACGCAGGATGCCATTCATCATATAAAAAAACTCCTTTGCCGATAAGCTGATTCTCTTACAGCTTATTCCGCAAAGGAGCAGAGGGTGCATTTTTCAGTTGATGTAGCAGCGGTCCTGACCCACCAGCCAGTCCTCGCACAGGCGCTCGGCTTCTTCCACGCTGCGGCTCACACAGCGGAACAGCGCCCCGTTCAGCGAACAATAGGAGTAGCGGACTTTGGGCACACCGTTCGCATCCTTAAACTGTTCACAGCGTTCCTGCCCGGGCATCAGATAAAATGGTTCCATTTTCCACGCGCTCTCCTTATTTTTGTCATGTTATGGCATTCTGCGGCACCGCCGCGCAACACCTTGCCTATTGTATCACCATCCGGCGGCAAAGGCTATTCGCCGATTGGACAAAAAGAACCGTGATTCTTCGGCCATGATTGCCATTGACAAGGTGTTTTTCACATTTTGCCGCGGGCGCAGCGGTCGGTCCCACCCTTACACGACCATGCACCACAGCGGGGTTGTGATGAGGGAGAGCACCGTAGAGACCGCAACGCACTTGCTGGCAAAGGCGGAATCCCCGCCGTACTTTTCCGCCAGAACGGCGGTCACACCGCCCATAGGCATGGCGGCCAATACCACGGAAACACCGGTCACAAGGCTGTCCGCGCCGCAGAGCCTGCAGCCCAGCAGCACCGCCGCCGGGATGAGCCCCAGCCGGATGAGGCAGTAGAGGAAGCAGTCCTTATCCCAGAGTTTGCCCATCCGGCTGCTGCCGATGATGGCACCGATCAGGATCATGGAAACGCCCATGTTGCAGTTGCTCAGGCTCTTGACGGTGCGGCCCAAAAAGCCGGGCAGCGGCAACTGAGAGGCCATCAGCACCATACCCACCACGACCGCCAGGATGCAGGGGTGGGTGAATGTTTTCCGCAGCACAGCCCTGCGGTCTGCCCGCATCTCTTCTTTGAAAGCGGGCTTTTCGTCCTGCAGAAAGTAGCTCACGCCCACCGACCACATTGCCACACGCTGGGGGATGAGGTAGATGGAGCTGAGCAGCAGGCCGCTGCTGCCCCAGATGCCGTCCACCAGTGCGCTGCCCAGAAACGCACCGTTGGAGCAGACCGTGCCATACTGGTAAACGCTCCGCCTTGCAAAGGGCAGCCAGTTGTAGCCCAGGGTACACAGCACCACACAGCCGATCTGCAGCGCCAGCGAGATCACAAGGATCGATGCACTGCTCTTCAGCACATCCCAGCTGAACTCCACCAGAAACGACTGGATGATGTTCGCGGGCAGGATGACATTGATGAGCAGGTCGGTCAGGCACTTTCGTCCCTGTGCGTTGATGATGCCCTTGCGGGCCAGAAAAAAGCCAATGAGGGTCAGCAGCGCAAGCTGGCCCTGCAATGTCAGCAGACTTGAAATTTCAGCCATGATTCCTCCTGTGTTTTGCACCAAAAAAGACTTCTTTGTTCAAAGTATAAGAAATCCGGCCGGGAAAAGCAAGGATTCCGATCAATTTTCAGCCCAGCGGCAGGTACACCACCGCTTTTGCACCGTGGGGGATGTTCTGCCCGAACACTGCCCTGCCGCCATGGGCGGCGGCGATCTGCTGCACTACATATAAGCCAAGGATATGAGGCGCATTTTCGGCAGGCTCCGCAGCGTTCAGCGCCGCCAGAACGGCAGGGGGATAGCCGATGCCGTCATCTGCCACGGTCAGGCAGAAGCGCTCCCCTGCCCGCCGGGTGTGCACGGTAATGTTCACCGGCTTTGGGTTATGCCGGACGCTGTTGTTCAGCAGGTTTTCCAGCAGCCGTGCCAGCAGCGCCTCATCCACCGAAAGCACGGTCTGCTCTGCTGGTTCTTCCTGTTCCAGTGTGATCTCGCAGTGCTCTGCCAGCGGGCTTTCGCAGAACTGCGCCACCAGCTGCCGGAACAGCGGCCCTGCCCGGAGGTCTTTCCGGCGCAGGGGCTGGGCACCGTATTCCAGCTTACTGGTCAGGTTCAGGTCATCAATGAGGGTGCGCAGCTTTTCGCACTGGGTGCGGATGCCGGTCGCTTTCTGCCGGGAGCTGTCCGGCAAAAGTGCGTCCTGTTCCAACTGCTCCGCCCAGCCCAGGATCAGCGCCAGCGGGGTGCGCACGTCATGGCTGACCCCTGCGATCCACTGGGTGCGGGCGTTGTCCCGCAGGGAAAGCATCTCGTTTTTGGCTTGCAGCTGCGCCCCGGTCTGGTTCAGCTTTTCTGCCAGTTCCCCGGCAAAACCGTCGGTAGGCAGCCGGACGGTCTGCCCCTGCGCCAGAGCATCCAGACCGTTTGCCACGGTCTCCAGCCGCTTTGCCCCCCGCCAGCTCAGCCAGAAGCAGAGCACCAGCCCCAGCAGCAGCATTCCCAGTGCTGCCGCCGGGAGCACCCGCACCATGCTCAGAGCAAAGTCCGGTGAGCTGTAAATGCTGTACTTCCACAGGCTCCCCTTTGGCAGCCCGATGACGAACAGCCCGTAGGGTTCTGTCCAGCAGAACACCGGGTAATCCGCCAGATACCAGCGGGAAAATTTGGCGATATCGCCGGGAGTGTAGGCATGGTTCAGATCCTGCGGCAGGCCGTAGCTCCAGCGGATGTTTCCCACATCGTCCAGCACCATCGCCCACGCGTAGCCGTTCATCCATTCCTGCGGGGTGCGTTCTGCCCCAAAGGCAAGCCCTTCAGCGGTCTCCACCATGGAATCCGCGATCTCGCTGGAGGAATACTCCCGCTGCGGCAGGCGGCAGCTTTCCTGCCAGCCCAGCCAGCCCAGCACCGCAACACCGGAAAACAACAGCAGCAGAACAATGCCCACCGCCGCCAGCACATACCGCCGGATCAGGCGCACAAAGGTTTTCATGCTTCTTCCCCCTTTGTCAGCTTATAGCCAATGCCCCGCACCGTCCGCAGAAACTGCGGCGCACCGGGTTCAGCTTCCAGCTTCTCCCGCAGATGCCGGATATGTACCCCCAGACTGTTCTCGCAGCCATAATAATCTGCGCCCCAGACCGCCGCACAAAGGGCATCGTAGGTAACGATGTGTCCCCGGTTCTCTGCCAATTTCCGCAGCAGCGCCAGCTCGGTAGCAGTCAGCGTCAGTGTTTTGCCCTCTGGCAGGGTAACAATGGCATCATTCAGGTCTACGCACCGCTCCCCCAGCTGCAAAGGTGCCGGTTTTGTACGGGACAGCTCTGCCCGGTACGCCCGCTGCAAAATATGCTGCACCCGCAGCAGCAGTTCCTGCATCAGAAAAGGCTTGGTCAGGTAGTCGTCTGCGCCAAGACCCAGCCCGAACAGACGGTCGGCATCCGCGTCCCGTGCGGAGAGGAACAGCGCCGGGACATCCGCTTTTGCCCGCAGCGCCCGGAACAGCGAAAATCCATCCCCATCCGGCAGGTTGATATCCAAAATCATCAGCTCCGGCTGCTCTGCCGCAAAACAGGCGCGGGCACTCCCGCAGCTTTGGGCGGTTCTGATATGGCCATATCCTGCGCCCCGCAGCTGCTCACACAGCAGTGCCAGCAGCTCGGCGTTGTCGTCCACAATGAGAAGCTTTGCATCATAAATGGTATCCATAAGGGCAGTTCTCCTTTCCCGCCTTTACTATACCACACTTTTTGCGCCGCAGCGGAAAACGCCTGCAAATTTAAGGGGAATTTAAGCTGCGCTTCCGGTCAGTTTAAGGCAGCGGGTGTATTCTGGCATCGTTCCGAAATCCATGAATGCGAAAGGAGACCATTTATGAAACCTGTGATCGAGACCCATGCCCTTTGCAAAAGCTACCATGGCCGTCCGGTGGTGGATCATTTGAACCTGACTGTCCCGGAGGGCTGTGTCTACGGATTTTTAGGCCCCAACGGTGCGGGCAAATCCACCACCATGAAGATGCTGCTGGGGCTTATACGCCCCACCGGCGGCAGTGTGGAACTGCTGGGGCACACCCTGAACGAAGCAAACCGCATTGCCCTGCTGCGGCAGACCGGCAGTCTGATCGAATCCCCCTCCGGTTACCTGCACCTGACCGCCCGGGAAAACCTTTCCATCGTGGCTGACTTGAAAGACGTGGACCGGAAGGACATCCCCCGGGTGCTGGAGATCGTGCACCTGACCAAAGACGCTGACCGGAAGGTGGGGCAGTATTCCCTTGGCATGAAGCAGCGGCTGGGCATTGCCATGGCGCTGCTGGGCAGCCCCAAACTGCTGATCTTGGACGAACCTACGAATGGTCTGGATCCGGCAGGCATTCAGGAAATGCGCAGTCTGATCGCTTCCATGCCCCAGACCACCGGAGCCACCGTGCTGATCTCCAGCCACCTGCTGGGCGAGATCGAGCAGATGGTGGATCAGGTGGGCATCCTGAACCACGGCAAACTGCTGTTCGAAGGCTCCTTGCAGCAGCTGCAAAAGCACAGCCGGGGCGGCATTCTGCTGCGGGTGCTGGACGCGCCCAAAGCCGCAGCCGTCCTGCAGCAGCAGGGAGTAAAAGCCGCTGCACCGGCAGACCAGCCGGACACCCTGCAGCTGCCCCCGCTGCCGGACGAAGCGCTGGCGGCACTGGTCTGTACCCTTGCCGAAAGCGGCGTGGGTGTGGTTGGCCTGACGGCCCAGACAAAGAGCCTTGAGGATATCTTCCTCAGCCTGACCCAGACCAGCGGGGAGGTGGCGTAAGATGGCAGCTTTCCGTGCAGAACTGCAAAAAGCCCACCGTCGGCACGACCTTGCCCTCTGCCTGCTCCTCCCCGGCATTGTCGTGCTGTGGGTGGGCGGCCTTGCCCCGGCAGACCCGGAGGAGCTTGCCAACGGTTACAGCGCCCTGCTTTACAGCCTGCCCGTCATTGAAGCCATTCTGATGCCGGTGATGATGGCAGTGCTGGCCTCCCGGCTGTGGGATATGGAGATCAAAGGCAACACCGCCAAGCTGCTCTACACCCTGCAAAGCCGCCGAAGCCTGTTTGCGGGCAAGGTGGTCTTTGGAGTGCTGGAAGTTCTGCTGGTCACGGTGCTGGAGCTGGCCTGCGTTCCGGTGCTGGGGCGCATTCATGGTTATACCGAAGCCTTTCCCACCGGGCAGCTATGCTATCTGTTCGTCTGCACACTGGCGGTGGACGCAATGCTCTTCTTTGGAGAATTTCTGCTGATGCTGTGGGTGGGCAATCCCCTGCCGGCGCTCTGCGTGGGCA
>OOIG01001936.1_pt1 | contig 14566 bp, 6 predicted proteins | sample 1692091 | NCBI WGS metagenome assembly OOIG01 (sample SAMN06348188, study PRJEB24527) | human gut metagenome | biome: human gut; feature: ankylosing spondylitis patient; material: feces | host: Homo sapiens | place: China | collected 2015-10
CAGCTTGTTTGTTACTTGGCTTAAATTCTATCATAATAATTTGCTCCTTAATAACAAAATTTCAGTATTGTACCTAAATTATGCATTACAAATTATTGTTTGTCAAGCTGAAAAGTAAAAAAAGAATAGAAAAATTGACCGTAATGGGTGGAAATTACTGAGAATTTAATTATACTATGTCAAAATAGTTAAAGAAAAGGATAATAAATTTATTGAATTTTTAAAATTGATATGGTATCATTTACTTGCACATAGATGGTTTTTTGATTTTTTTTGTGCAAAGTATCAATAGAGTGATCTGAAAGAAAGGGATTCCGAATATGAGAATGAGCAAATATTTTAAAACAACTTGTTCAGTTTTTCTTTCGGTATGCGTTATTATAAGTACACTCGTAATAACATACGCCGAAGAGGAAGCGCCGGCGGCGCCGACTGAATTCAGGGCGGAATTTTCTGCCTTGACGGACGGAGCAGTGGCGGAGAATGACACAGATACGGTCGATTATCTGAAAAGCAAGTTTCTGTTTTATGACTTTCAGCATTATGCAGATACTGCCGATAAAAACGGTCAGTATTTTGAAAGGCCGAATGTAAACGGTTATTTGCAGGGTGATGACGGAAATATATTCCCCGACACCGGTGCTCATACGTTGTACGATATGGACGGCTGCGGCAGTCTTGCGGATAAGGGGGTGCCTACATGGACGGTTGACGGCAAGTGGCTTTACTGCACCGCATATTCCAAAAGTGACGCACAGCTTTTCCGTCAGGCAAATCTTATGTATCTTCGCGGCGATACGCCGTCTGAGTTTGCAGTGCTTGAAGACTTTTATCTTCAGACCGATTTTATGTTTAATCCCTTAAGTGACGATATTGCCGCAGGCACAGATAATCTTGCGATTATATTCAGGGCGTCTCAGGCAGGGTATGTGCCGATCGCCACACAGGCTATGCTCAGCTTTGATGCTGACGGCAATCTGTATCTGCGCCAGATGGAGTGGCATAATACTCCGCAGTATACGGGTAAGCTGAAGCGAAGAGGAACAAATAATGATTTAAAGTTAGAACGCGGCAAGCAGTATCATTTAAGCGTTATGGTTTTAGGCAATCGCCTTTATATGGATATTTTCGACAGCCAAAGCGGCGAATATAACGACAGCACAAAAATATCCTCATATGCTGTTGATAATATTGCAAGAACCGAAGGCGGTGTAGGCGGATATTTAGCTTTTACAGGCTCCAACGCGGGCGTAAAATATGCTGACATAAATGTCGCGCGTCTTGCGGATGACGGATCAAGACTCGATTTCGACGATTACTCCGGCGGCAGGGGTTTTGGCATGAACGCCCAGACATACGGCTGTTACAGATATAAATATGTATGCAAAGAGGCACTGGCAGACGGCGGAAACGGCATTTGGTGGAATCAGTGGTATTTCCGTCTCAAGAATGAAACTTATCAGTTTGATTACACAAAGCGCGGCGGCGACGAAATGTGTGCTATTTTTAACAATCCCGGTGCGTTGGCAGCATCTGAAAATCTCGGAAAGATGTTCAGTGTATATTATGACCAGCTGACAAGCAGAGGGCGTCAGTTTGTAAAAGCCCCCGAATTTTACAGTCACCACGGTATGGCCGGTATGACAGAGGGCTGCTTTTCCACCTGGATGAGCTTCTCTCTGGCGAGACTGACGACATTTATGGATCCGCCGAACGATGACAGTAAGGGACTGCTTAAGCGTACAACGTCGCTGGTTGCAAAAACTTCGGACGAAAACGAGGCTGTGCTTGAAAATTTTGAAACGGAATTTTCGGTAATACTGTTTGAAAATAAAATGGAAGCATTTTCGCTCAGCTTTCGTTCGCAGTCAGCGGGGCAGATGAGCAATGACGCTGCGACGGGCGGCTATAACGATAAGGTTACGGTGTATTTCAGCGGAACGGGTTTCCAAGTATACGATGGGACTTCCTCACCGAACACGGTAATATCAGATTACAGATATAAATATAACGGTAGCAAAATATTCCGCGGCGAGACCGCTAAGATACACGTTAAGGTGGTCGGCGATAAAATGACCGTCCGCGTAACCGATAACAGCGACAATGTGTGTTATGATAATTCTTCTTCACCTATTAAGATAAGCACAGGCGGCGGCGGATTCCTTTACTATTCCGCGGCAGGTACGCGCGCTTTGATAAACAGTATAACCTGTGACCGCCTTGACAAGAACGGAAATATAGTTGACTGGGACAGCTTTGCCGGCGCAGAAATCAAGAAAGTTTTAACCGTTTACGATGATATAAAAGTTGATCATACTGCGGGGCAGAAATTGAGTCTTCCTGAAAAAGCCGCTGTTTGTCTTGATACTGACGGAAATAAATATCCGGTAAAGCTTAAATGGCAGAACGATGATTACCGCTCATACAAAGAGGGAGAATTTATCTTTAAAGGCGTGCCTGAAAATTCTGCATTCAGATTTGCCGAGGGAGTCGCGGCGTCGGTTAAGGTTATTGTTAAAAATACTGTGAACGGCAGCTATAACGCCGATACAACGATAAAGTATTATTTTGATCATGAAAATGATTTTAAGGATTTTGTATGCCATATTACCGAGATAGACTATGCGGGTAAAAAAGGCGAGGATTATCCCGTAAAAATGAAGAAGGTCAACGCGGCGGATTACTGGCAGTCAGTAGGAGGCTGGGCGGTTTCAAACCATGAGCGCAGCGTAAAAGCACCCGGCTGGAACGGACTTTCCCGTGCCAGCGATGTTTCTACAATGGTGCTCGCGGATATTGATAAGGCTCTTGTAAATTATCGGCTTGAAATCGAATTTAAGCACGGAAACGACTGGCTGTTCCCATACATACTGTACGGTGTGCAGGATCCGTCAAGATTTTTAGGTGACCTTTATGTCAGCGCTTCTGTCGGAGATATGAATACCGGAGAAGGCACTGACCTGCGTTTTAATGATGCTACCTATAAAGGCGGAGTTTACAGTTATCTTGAAAATAACGGAGCTTTTAATTTCTGGGGTGCGATAGACGGCGATGTATACGAAAGAGTAATATATGACCGTGATGTTACCGACGGTCAGGACTTTATAAATCATTATAATTCAGGTGTGGCGCATAAGGTTATTATTACTGTTGTAAACGGTGCAATAACCATGCAGGCGCAGGAAGGTAGCAAGCTTTCAGATAAATATTATGCGAATATGAAAGATGTGGCGTTGGGCGGCTTTGTAGGCTTCGGTGCTTACGGAAACGGCACTGCATTTACAAATCTCTCACTTACCGCCCTTGATGAGTTTGGAAATGAGGTTAACTTCAAAACCGCTGATAAGGGAATGTCTCCTGAGCCTGAGCCGGATACATATAAGGGCTGGCAGCCTACGGATAAGCAGAGTGAGTTTATCTGGAGCAGTGAATATATTCATTAAATTTTAATTATAGAATTCAAAAGAAAGAAGAGTAGTTATGCTTAAAAAGATAATTTCATTAACGGCAAGTGTTTGCATTACGCTTTCTTTGGCGGGATGTATGACAACTACTACAACATCCGATGTATATTACGATGATGTAAGTACTTATGTTGTTTCGGGTGAGAAACAGCAAGGGAATAATTCAGGCACAACGTCGGGAAACAGCGATTCTAAAAAACCGAACGGCGGAGACAGCAAAACAGGCTCTGCTGATATGTCGGCTTCGCATACAACTACAAGAAAAGGAAATTCTACTATTGATTTTACTCCGATAGCAGATAAAGGCGCAAATTACAATGTTAAGGGTACGGTTAAAATTGCGGTAGATACAGCGCGACCTACCGATTTTGACGCTATGTTTGACGTAATGCAGAAGCTGTACCCGAATGTTAAAATTAAATTCGATTACTGGACTCATAATAAGACTGATACAGCAGCAGAGTATTTATCCGCCCGTGCGGCAACAGGCAAAATGGCAGATATTATTTGGGACGATGCCGGTTGTATACCTTCTTATGCAATGCAGGGCTGGCTTTACCCGATTACCAAGTTTGTAAACGCGGATCCCGAAGCTTCAAATATACCTGCAAATCTTAAGGCGGATTATACTTATTGCGGCGAATTGTATGCTCTGCCGCATCAGGCGCATTTTGATGTAAATGTTTTCAATGTCGATTTGCTCAATAAGCTTAATTTAAAGGCTCCCGGTCTTAAATGGTCTTTTGATGATTATGAAAAATATCTTAATACTGCGGCTGAAAAGGGCTTTTCTCAGAAACTTTGCGTAGGTATGGGTAATCTCGGTAACGAGCATATCGTATATGGATGGTGGCTCTCCAATAGCGGTAAAAATAATACAAGCGGCGATAAATACGGTCAGTGGGGCTACAATTACAGAACAAATCAGATAGATGCAAAATATTTGATAGAGGGTGCTAAGAAAGTAAGAGAACTGCGTGTTAAAACCGGTGTGGAAGCTTTCTGGGAACAGCAGCAAAAGGCTTCAAACGGCAAGTCTAACCTTGAAAATACTCTCGGAATAACCGACAGCACAGCGGCATGGTCAACAGGCAAAGCGCTTATGCTTACTACAAATACCGCAAATACCAATAATACTAAAACAAAATATAAGTTTAACACTAAGGTTGTGCCTTTACCGAATAAAAACGGTTGTATGTCTATGCATGTTGACTGCTGCTATATAACCTCGGCTTGTTCAGATGCTAATATAGAAGCCGCTTATCAGCTTTTAAGATTTATGACCTTCTCAAGCAACGGCAACCTGGCAAGACTTACTATGTACGAGAGTTCACAGAAGGGCAAGTATGCGCTTAACTCCAGAATATACTATCCTACTACTACCAATAAAGCAGTATTGGATAAATTTAATAAGCTTTCTGCTGCGACCGATGTTGATAAATATATGGTAAGCAATATTCCGAATTCTTCACGTCTTGATGCTCATAAGCTGATTCCCGAACTGTATGATACATTCTTTAAGGATGTTGCACCTTCCTTTAACAAAGTAATCAACGGTCAGGACGACGGAAGCATTATGAATGAAACTATTGCTAATTGGAATAAATCCATTAAAGCTTCAATAGATAACATGAATACAAAAATAAAAGCGGAGCAGGCAAACTTTAAAAAGACGCACAAATAAAAACAGATTAAAGACTGTTTAACTCAGATGCCGCGGGTAAGTAATTTACCCGTGGCGGAAATATGAGGTGAATTATGTTCAAAAGAATACTTAAAAGATTTTCGGCACTGTATGTTTGTGCGCTCATAGCAATTACGTCAGGTGTCGGTGCGTCAGCCGCCTCCCTTGAAACGGTATTTCCCGGTGTAACAATACCTGTTCCTAAGAACTATACATGGGAGACTCTCGGTGAAGTTTTATCGGCTGAGGTTAAGGACGATTACTTTGTAATAGATACCAAAGCCGGCGAATATACCGAAAAACTTTTTATATCACTTCCGAACGAGGGCGGTTTTCGTATACAGTCCCTGCATGAGTTTCAGAACAGAGAAAAGCCGGATGTGAGCGCGGCGGGGCTTTTTGAGCCTACTGGCGTTAAAAAGCTTACGTATAAAAATGAAAGCGGAGCTCTTGTTATGACCGGCTCTGACGGCACTGTTTTAAAATACAGTAAAACAAACGGCGGCTTTGAACTGCAGTTATGCAAGGCGAACGGGCAGAAAATAGTATCGCTTACGAATGAGCAGATTTCTTATGCATATAACCGTAAGGGCGAAATTGTACGCAGTATGGTGGAAATGCCGTTAGCAAAAAGGGAGGCCATATACGGCGGCGGTGAAAGATATAACGGTGCCGACCAGGTAGGCAGCACAATATCGCTTACCAACGTTGACTGTTGGTGCGGAAATCCGTATTCATACCAGAATGTGCCGATATTCCACAGCAACAGAGGCTATTCGGTTTACTTCAATATGTTTTATGTCGGTCAGGCGGATATAGGTGATACAAACACAAGGAAGTACTCTGTTACCTTTGACGGGGCTAAGCTGGACTGTTATTTCTGGCAGGGTATGCCACTTGACAATCTTAAAAAGTTTACCTCGATTACAGGCACAAGCGGTCTCTCCGAAACCTGGACCTACGGCTTTTGGACAGGCGCGCAGAATGCAGCGTTTGAGAGCGGTGCAGGCACGCTTAATAATTTGCAGGATCTGATAGAAGGCTATAGCGAAAGATATAACTTTTATCCGGAAGCCTGCTATGCCGAGGGTGCGGCTGCCCGTACCGCGCAGGTAAATACTTATCTTAATCAGCGCAAGATAAAGGTGCTCGGATGGTTTTCACCGGATATTTGGAAAGGCTTTGCCGACATAAGTGAGCATCTCCCAAATAACAGTGAGCTGCCTGTTATAGACAAAAACGGCAAGATAACAGACCCGGGACATCCCTTTGCTTACGACAGCGCATTTTTGGATAATTACGGTAAGTACCGTATTTCACAGAAGAATTATATAGATTTTTCCAATCCGTCGTCGGTAGATCTTATAAAATCCTGCTGGGAACAGTATTGGGACTGGGGCGTTTCCGGTACTATGGATGATTTCGGAGAATGGTATTCCTTTAAGGGTACATATTTCAACGGTCTTAAAGGCGATGAAATGCACAACCTTGTATCCTGGTACTATGCAAAATCGGCATATGATGCATGGACTGCCGCAAAAGGCAACGATTATGTGCTGTTTCAGCGTTCGGGCTGTACGGGAAGCTGGAAATATACCGGTCAGTTTTTGGGTGATGCAGAATCTAACATTAAAGGATATAATCAGTCGCTTCATGCTTTGATTTCAATGGGCGCGAGCGGTTTTAACCTTTACGGTTCGGATTTGGGGGCATTAGGCGGCAGACCGACCAATGATGTATGGAACCGATGGGTATCGCTTTCGGCGTTTTCACCGTATATGCGCCAGCATGGTTCGGTAATACACCAGCCGTGGGATTACGGCATGCTTGCAACACAGAATTTCGGCAATGTATATTATCTGCGTAAAAATCTTGTACCAAGCATTGAAAGCGCGGCAATAAAAGCGGAAAAAACCTCTAATCCGATAATTAAGGGTATGATGGTTGAGTATCCGTATCAGCTTTCTCTTGCGGGCATAGATAATCAGTATATGTTCTGCGATGATTTTCTTGTCTGTGCGGTGGAAAAGGAAAATGTCTATTATCAGAAGGTAAGCTTGCCTAAAGGTTCAACATGGTATGAGCTTAATACATATAAAGCTTTTGACGGCGGTCAGAGCTTTGAGGCAGAGGCACCGACCTCTGATTTCCCTGTATTTGTAAAGGGCGGCTCTGTCAAGGCGATAAATCTGCCGCAGAGCATGACTCTTAAAGCAGAAATGCACGATAACAGCGGTGATGAATACAGCGCTATAAGCGCACTGCTTGTTACCCCGCCCGACAGCGACAGAACAACGGAAATTTACAATAAAATAGGTGAGTCTACCGATTATCATACTTATAAATCATCGATAGATACATATACGAACGCACGTAAATCAGGCAATGCTTTTACAGTTTCAAACAAAAGCGGAGCCAAACGCAATATTGTATTGGCGCTGGGCGTTTCTGCAGCGGATGTAAGTGTGGACGGCACAGCTCTTACAAGGCTTTATTCCATACCGAATTATGAGCAGAAGCAGTACGGTTATTATGTAGATCCCGACGGGCTGACCACGATTTATCTGCCTGACGGCTGGAAAGAGCTTACGATAGTAAAGGGTGAAAAACGTACCGCTTATAAATTAACTGGTGTGGGCGACAGAAACATTGAAAATATGCTTGACGGTAAGGTTACAACTGCTTATGAGCTGCCGCAGGGTACCGGTAAGTATACGACCGTTAAGCTTTCCGGTGAAAAGGAAATAGGCGAGATAGATATTAACTGGGCAGTTGGTTTCAGCAATACCTATGATATTGAGTATTCGACCGACGGCAAAAACTGGAATGTAATTCTTCCTGAATATGACAGTACCAATACCGTTAAGGACGGTGCCGGTTCATACGACACTGTTAAATTTTCTCCCGTTAAGGCTTCACAACTGAGAATCAGAACCGTGGAGAGGGGAGACGCCGGAAACTCGGCAATTTACTCAATGCAGGTTTTCGCTTCGTCAGAGAGTACAGAAATAATTCCCTCACAGCCTGATGATAATATGTGGGAGAACTATGACGATACCAAGTATGATGAGGAAGCTCCGTGGGAAAACGGCGACGATGTAATTGAAAGCGTTGTAAGAAGAAAGAAAAAGGTAATTAAAACCGTGGGTATGTCTAAGCTGTTTTATATACTTATTATCGTATGCTCGGTTTTAGGCTTACTGCTTATTGCAGGTACAGTGTTCTTTATTGTCAGACGCAAACGTAAAAAGGCTGCCGCACTGACCGGAAACGATAAGATGAACGAATAAAGGTAAAAAGCGGCTTTAGACTAATAGAAATTAGGTGGCGACAAATTGAAAAAAATTATATGTGTTATTTTGTCATTAACTGTTTTTTTAGGTGCTTTAACCTGCCCGGCATCAGCGGAGGGAAAGCAAGAGAATAAGTCTAAAGCCGCCTCTGGCAAACCGCGTTATACGGCGGACGCCGTTAAAGGATGGTTCGGTGCGGGAGCTTATGAAGGAGCTCTCACATTTGGAGCCGAAGCATTTAAGATAAACGGAAAAGCGGCTGTAAGCGATAATGCTGTTGAACTTAAAGACGGTGAGATTCTGTCATTTACAGCTGATATTGAGGCTGACGGAGATTATATAATCTGTATTGAATACACTCCTTTAAATGCCCTTTATATGGATTGCCTTATGAATCTTGCGGTTGACGGTGGGGAAAAGGTTGTTTCACTGCCGCTTTTATGGGCAGACGCCGCGTCTGAATACGGAACAGACAGAATGGGAAATCAAATTGTTCCGGAACAGCTTGCGGTATCTGAATATTATACCGATTGGCTGCATGATTATGGCGATACTGATAAGAATATACTGGTACTGCCGCTAAAAACAGGCGTGCACAGCATAAGTCTTACATCTGAATCACAAAGCTTAAAAATAACGAAAATTTATATAAAAAAATACCGTGAGCCGGTATCATACGCGGAGTATTCCGCACAGCTCCCGAAAAACACGGTAAGTGAAACATATACGCTTGAAGCAGAAGAATATTCTGTAAAATCAGATTCTTTTATACGTGCGGCAAGCAGAAAGAATGCGGCGCTGTACCCGTACGAAACATATAAAAAGCTGCTTAATGTAATTGACGAGGGTTCATGGAATTCTTCGTCACAAAAAATACTGTGGGAGATAGACGTACCCGCAGACGGTTGTTATAACATAGCCGTGAGATATTTGCAGAATGCAGATTCCGGAAAACCGGTTTACCGCAGAGTTGAAATTGACGGCGATGTGCCTTTTAAGGAATGGCAGGCGCTGAGCTTTAAAAATACTAAAACAGGCAAATATGCAAATCAGGTTTTTGAAGCGGACGGCAAGCCGGCAGGAGTTTATCTGACTGCCGGCAGACATACGGTTAGTCTTACTGTTACAATGGGACCGCTTGAACAGATTTACGATGATATAGTAACGCTGATGGACGACATTAACGCTCTTGGAATGGATATACAGAAAATAACTGCAGGTCAGACCGATCATAACCGTACATGGAATATGGAGTATTATCTTCCAAATGCTGTCACGGATTTGAAAAAGTTTGCAGAACGGATAAACGGGCTTTATAACGCCCTATATAAAATAGGCGGGGAAAAGCCTTCTTACGCCGACAGTCTCAAATATGCGGCAGAGACTCTTACAAAGCTTACCGAAACGCCTAATCAGATACCTAATAAAACTGAGCTTATAAATCAGGGGGATAATTCGGCGGCTAAATATCTTGGCAATGTACTGGAATCGCTTAACAGCTGTCCGCTGAGCATAGATCGTTTTTATTACGGAAATACCGATGATCTGCCGAGCTCCGATGTTTCATTCTTTAAAAAGGCGGCGGAATGGCTTAAATCATTTTTCTGGTCGTTCAGCAGCGATGCTGTTGCGGGTGATTATAATATTTCAGGTGATAAGGATGCTGAGCTTACTGTATGGGTGAACCGCTCAGTACAGTATGTCCAGATACTTCAGCAGTTAGTAGATGCTGAATATAACTCAAAATACGGAACTAATATACAGCTTTCAATTATGCCGAGCGAGCAAAAGCTGATTCTTTCAAATGCTGCGGGTACTAATCCGGATGTGGTTTTAGGTGCCGCTTTAAGTACGCCGTTCAATCTTGCAATACGCGGTGCGGCCAAAAATCTTTTGGAATATGACGACTTTTTAACTTTTTATAATAACGATTATAATTTGCAGTCGCTTGTGCCTTGTACCTACGGTGACGGTGTTTACGGTGCGGCGGAATCACAGGTTTTTTATGTATTATTTTACCGTAAAGACATACTCGCTTCACTTGGTCTTTCTGTACCTGATACATGGGATGATGTAAAAAGTATGATGCCGTCGCTGCTTCGGTATGGTATGAACTTCTTTATTCCGCTTTCAAGCGGGGCGGCTTATAAGGGCTTCGCTTTTACAAGTCCGATTATTTATCAGAATAACGCTCAGTATGTTGAGGAGGACGGTACGGTTTCTGCCTTTGACACGGAATCGTTTATAGACGCTATGAACGAAATGACCGAGCTTTACAAAATATACGGTATGTCAAGCTCGGTGCCGAGCTTTTACAACAGCTTCCGGAACGGAGAAATACCGATAGGAATATCCACTTTTGCAACTTATATGCAGCTGCAGATGGCGGCGCCCGAACTTGCGGGTAAATGGGGTATTGCCGCGGCTCCGGGAACAGTGCAGGATGACGGTACGGTTCTTCGTTATCAGCCTGCGGCCTCAAATGCTTCTATGATATTCGGTAATACTAAAAAAAGCGAAGAAGCGTATAGCTTCCTGAAATGGTGGCTAAGCACGGATACACAGGTTAAGTATGCTTATATGCTGCAAAGCACTTACGGCTTGGAATACCGCTGGAATTCTGCGAATCTCAGCGCATTTGCGCAGATGCCATATACTGCCGCAGATAAGGCCGTTATACTTGAACAGTGGAAAGCACAGAAAGAAACCGTAAATCATCCCGCCAATTATATGATTGAGCGTGAAAGCAGTGAAGTATGGAACGGTGTTGTAGTGGATCACGAACCTTTAATAGAGGAAATTGACAAAGCCTCCGTTGCCGTCAACCGTGAACTGACGCGCAAATTAAAGGAATTCGGGTTTTATGATAAGGACGGAAATATCGTAAAAGACTATTCTATGCGTGCATATGAAACACTGCAGAATAAGTTGGCAGAACAGCAGGGGGAGAAGAAGCAATGAGAAAAAGCAATGTTTTTACTAAGCACTCTACCCCGTTTTTAATGGCGCCGTATGCTGTTTTATTTGTTCTTTTTATAATAATACCTATAATAGCGGCGATAGGTCTTTCCTTTACATATTACAATACAATAGAAACACCGAAGTTTGTAGGGCTTGAGAATTATCTTAATCTTTTTACAAACGACGATGTATTTATGCGGTATGTTCTGCCTAATACAGTGATTTATGCCATCTGTATCGGTATAGGCGGTTATATACTTGCATTTATACTGGCTTGGGCGCTTTCCCAGATAACAAAGGGACCGAGAACCGTGCTGGCGCTTATAATCTATTCTCCGTCTATGACGGGCGGCGTAATGCTGAGTACGGTATGGAGTGTTATTTTTAACGGAAGCGAGAGCGGTTACCTAAACTATATTCTTTTAAAATTCAATATTATAGATCAGCCTATTGTTTGGCTTTCATCTGAAAAGCATTTGCTTTGGATTATGATAGTCGTAACGCTTTGGAGCAGCATGGGCATAGGCTTTCTTTCAATGCTTTCAGGTATACTCAATGTTAATGAGGAGCTGTACGAGGCGGCGTATATCGACGGAGTCAAAAACCGTTTTCAGGAGATTTTTTATGTTACGATACCTTCGGCGAAGCCGCAGATGCTTTTCGGCGCAGTAATGTCTATTGTAAACACTTTTCAAAGTGCTGGTATTGGTACAGTGCTTTCAGGTGCTAATCCAACGCCGGGATATTCAGGTCAGCTTATAGTATCTCATATAGAGGATTACGGATTTTTACGTTATGAAATGGGATATGCCGCTGCGGTTTCGGTGGTTCTTTTAGCGGGAATATATTTAATGACCAAGGGTGTTAATAAGCTTCTCAGCAGTAAAGATGAATAAGAAAGGAAAGTACCGTTATGAAGAAAAATAAGCGAATAATAAAGCATCATTTAAAAACAAACGGTATGAATCCGCAGCATTTTTCAAGCAGTCAAATAAAAATTTACGCTTTTTTGTTGCCTATAAGTATACTGATGCTGATGCCCATACTTTTTATATTTGTGAATGCGCTTAAACCGCTTGATGAGTTGTTTGCCTATCCTCCGCGGTTTTATGTAAAAAATCCTACATTAAACAATTTTGAAACACTGTTTTCCCTCTCATCAACGAGCAATACACCTGCAAGCAGGTATTTATTTAATAGCATAACTTCAGCGCTTATTACGGTTTTGTGTACCCTTGTAATAGGCACAGGCGCCGGTTATGCGCTTTCTAAAAAGCGTTTTAGGATAAGACCGGCATTAATGGAAATCAATAATTTAGCGCTTATGTTCTGCTCGGTAGCTGTTGCTATTCCGCGGTATTTTGTTATTGCAAATTTAGGCTTGCTTGATACATTTTGGTCAAATATAGTGCCTTTATTGGCAACTCCGGTAGGAGTGTTTCTGATAAAACAGTTTATTGACGGTCTGCCTGACGCTTTGATAGAGGCGGCCGTAATAGACGGCGCAAACGATTATCAGATTTTGCTGAAAATAATTAGGCCGCTTATAAAGCCGGCACTTGCAACGCTTACTATTATGACGTTTCAGGCGGCTTGGGGTGCGACCGAAGCATCTACGCTGTTTATAAATAATGAAAATTATAAAAACTTTGCGTTTTATCTTTCAACGCTCAGTGCGAACGGAACGGTTGCTGGTCAGGGTGTGGCCGCGGCGGCGACGCTTATAATGTTTTTGCCTAATCTTGTTATATTTATTTTTATGCAGTCAAAGGTTATGAGCACAATGGCACATTCCGGAATTAAGTAAAGGAGCTTTGAAAAGTGCGTAAAATATCAGCAGTTGTTTTAACAGTATGTATTTTCTGTATGTGCGGCGCTTTTTCGGTTTCGGCAAATGAAAATACAACCCATACATATACAATAAGCACCGATGATAAATGGATACAAACTCAGGACGCTTATCTTCCCGGAAATATTTATATGCGTGATATGGGTCTTTCGGCTCCGGAAGATATTTTTATAAATAAGGGTGCAATATATGTTGCCGATACCGGAAACAGCAGAGTTCTGATTTACGATCTTGAAAAGGGTACCCACCGCGAATTGGGCAAAGAAATTCTCAATTCGCCGTCAGGCATATTCGTGACAGAGGATTTAAGCGTTTACGTTGCAGATAAAGGCGCTAAGGCGGTTTATGTTTTCGGAGCGGACGGAAAGCTCAAAAAAACTATCGGCAGACCGGACAATTACCTTTTCAGCGATTTAAGCGAATATACTCCTAAAAATGTTATTGTAACTGCAGAGGGCAATATTTATGTCTGCGGCGAGAGTGCTTATGAAGGACTTATGCAGTTCAGTCCAGAAGGTGAATTTGAAGGCTACTTTGCCGCGAACCGCAAATATCTTACTTTTAAAGAAACGGTTGAAGATCTTCTGCTGAGCGATAGGATGAAGCAGAAATCCGTAATGCGGCGCCCACGCGTAATACAGAACATAGATATAAATAACCGTAATCTTATTTATACGGTAACACAGACAAATGAATATGATACAGAAACACAAACCCATTTTCCTAAGCAGGAAAACTGCCTTAAACAGTATAACCTTGCAGGTGTTAATATTTTGTCGCCTAATGATTTTATGGATGATGCATGGAACTTTGTAGATGTGGCGTCCGGCAGCTACGGCAATGTTTACGCTGTTACGCATACAGGACTTATATATGAATATGACAGCGACGGAAATGTAATTTTTTCTTTCGGCGGGCGTGCAGTTTCGAGCGACCGTAATGGACTGTTTACTTACGCCGCGGCGATAGATACTGATGAAAACGGTTTTGTTTATGTTTTGGATCGTGAAAAAGGCTTTGTTGAAGTATTTTATCCTACCAATTTTGCCATAATGACTCATCAGGCTATTTATGACATTGAAAACGGCGACTATGATGCCGGAGAAGCGGCGTGGGAGGAAGTTTTAAAACTCAACGGTATGTCGCGTATAGCGCATATAGGCTACGGAAAAACTCTGCTTCATAAGCAAAAATATAAAGAAGCCATGCATCAGTTTAAGCTTGCAGGAGACAGAGAATACTATTCTGAAGCTTTTTGGCAACAGCGTGACAGATGGCTTAATAAAAATATGATTTATTTCGTAGCCGCAGTATT
>OOIG01001938.1_pt1 | contig 14557 bp, 10 predicted proteins | sample 1692091 | NCBI WGS metagenome assembly OOIG01 (sample SAMN06348188, study PRJEB24527) | human gut metagenome | biome: human gut; feature: ankylosing spondylitis patient; material: feces | host: Homo sapiens | place: China | collected 2015-10
GATGTAGCGGGCTACATCGAGAAAAAGCAGGAAGCAAGATGCCGGCAGCAGTGCGAAAAGCAACTAAAGAGCCAACTAAAGCGCACTATCAACAGCTTAACCTTGTTTGGCGGTCTAATGACTGTTTTGGGTTAAAGTCCTTCCTCTTCTTTTTGCCATTCTATTTCTTCTTGCACTTGCCGGCAGAGCATCTTTGACTTGCAATCGGCTCTGTTGCCCTCTTCTAATGCAAAGGCATATACTTTATCTTTCTCAAAAAGATTTCCTATAACCAAAAGATTCATGGCCAAACGCAGGGCAAAATAACGCATCATCGGAGCAGCTTCTGCCTTAAGGTTTTCCATCAGTAATTCTTCCGCTTCCGGCAAATGACGAACCAGACGGAAGCACAACAAATCGACAAGTTCCACGGTGTCGCAATCAGCGACCCATTCTTTAGCTTTCGCTACCGTAAATGCTTCCAACGGATAAACCATTGTTGCCATCAAACGGCTCTCCCGTGTCGATGTATTTGCCCACAAGGTCTCCGCCAATTCAACAGACGGCTCAACGCTTCCTGCTACCATCTCAATTTGAGGCAACAGCAATCCGAATATAATTTTATACGGACTTCCGGCTTTTCGTAAGCGATCGGCTATCTCACCGTTTCTTAAAGCGAAGAACTGACTTTTTATATCTCTAATCGTTTCCTTTTCCATATTGCAAAACTACAAAAAAAGGCATCCTCAAACAAGAGGATGCCTCATTTATCAATCAATCGTTCCCGATTATTTTGTCAATGGTGAATAGTCTTTAGAATAGCGGAGCATTTGCTCAACATAGCCTTCAGAATAATCAACTGTCACATCTGTGATATTGCCTTCCGCATCCTTAACGGCGGTATAAACCGGATTTACAAATCCCTTGTATGGAGCAATGTCAAGCTTGCCGTAGCGTTCCAACACTTCCTTGTGGATTTCCGGATTAACCTTCACAGCATAATCTTCCACCAACTTCTTGCCGGCTGCATAGTCGCCTTCCGACTTGATGCGCTGAACTTCAGCCAACAATTTGCCAAACAAGCCGCGAAGTTTTTCGTAATCATTAATCTTGATAAATGTCTTGCCGTCTTTCTTCACGAGTTCGATTACGTTTTCAGCTTTACCGTTTTCGTATGCCCACATAGAAATAAGCTGACGGTTGCGCATGTGTGACTCTTCAATATTCTTGCCGTATTCGATACGCATCAACTGAGTCATCATACCGTTCAGAATATACTTATAATATTCAGCCTTATAAGCATCCTTATTGTCGACCAAGCCAAGTTCCAAAAGTTTCGGGTCAGCCAAATAATACAAGGCAAACAAATCGGCACGTGTTTCTTCAAGCGTAGAGCCATGTTCTTTCAAGGCATCATCGTGAACACCCGGAAGGAGTTTTCCAGAGCCGTGACCGAGGCATTCGTGCAAGTCTGTATGAAGATTATCAACGATGAACAGATATTTGTCCATCAAATCGCCGGTTTCCTTATCAATGACAAATTCTTCGTTGAAACCGTTCCCATGTGAAGCCTGGTCATATGCTTCAGTTATATTCTCAATAGTTACCGATTTTGAACCATGTGCAGCACGAATCCAGTTTGCATTCGGAAGATTGATGCCAATCGGAGTTGCAGGATAAGCATCACCGGCAAGGATAGCGGCTGTGATAACCTTAGCTGTTACACCTTTCACACTGTCTTTCTTGAAACGTGCATCTACCGGTGAATGGTCTTCAAACCACTGTGCGTTTGCACTGATTACCTCAGTACGATGAGAAGCCTTTTCGTTCTTGAAATTAACAATTGACTCCCATGCACCTTTCAATCCAAGCGGATCGCCATAGCTTTCAATGAAGCCATTGATGAAGTCAACAGTGCTGACAACATCTTCCACCCAAAGAATAGAATATTCATCAAAAGTTTTCAGATTACCGGTAGTATAATATTCTATCAATTTACCGATATGCGCTTTCTGCTGTTCGTTTTCAGCAACAGCCTGAGCCTTCTTCAGATTTTCTACAATTTTTTCGATTGCTGCGCTATAACGGCCACCAACTTTGTAGACTTCCTCTTGAACCTTTCCGTCTTTTTTCACAAGTCGGGAGTTCAAGCCATAAGAAATCGGAGTCATATCTTTCGGGTCTTTCATTGCAGCATAGAACTGTTCAACTTCAGCCTGAGTTACACCATCGTAATAGTTGTTGGCTGATGTCTGAATCAAATCCTGTCCGTCGGCCTGATTAACACGTTTCGCCATCACTGTCGGGTCGAAAATAACCGGAACCAATTCTGCCACAAAAGCGTCGACCGTCTGGCCTTCAGCCAAAGGCAATGATTCTGGAGCAAGTTTCGCAACCTCCGCTTTGAAAAACTCCTGAGAGAATTTCGGTACGAACTTGTCTGTTGAGTAGTGATGATGGATGCCGTTGGCAAACCATACTTGCTTCAAATATTCAACAAAACCTTTATAATCCGCACTTTCCTTGTCACCGTTGAAGTTTTTGTAGATTTCCTCCAATGTAGTACGGATAGCAAGGTTATATTTACCGTTCTGATCTGTCAGAATGTCTCGGCCATACAATGCCGCTTCCGTCAGATAATAAACCAATTCTTTTTGCTTTGGAGTCAAGTTTTCGAAATCCGTTACCTTGTAACGAAGAATTTCAATATCAGCAAATCTGTCCACTTTGTAATTAAATTCGGCTGTTTCCGTTTTCTTATCGGAAGAACAAGACACAGAAACCAACGCCATTGCTGCCATAGCAGCCGCTAAAAATGATTTCTTCATATATTAATGGTTTAAGGGTTATTCAACGTAAAGCACCAACCCCTTCAAGTACTCGCCTTCCGGATGATAGATATTTATCGGATGGTCGGAAGGTTGGGTCAGCTGATGCAAAATACGGACACGACGTCCCGACATGGCTGCCGCACTGAACACAGCCAGACGGAACTGTTCTTTTGACACTGCCTGTGAACAGGAGAACGTGAAAAGGATACCACCCGGACGGATTTTCTCGAACGCTTTGGCATTCAGCTTGCGATAGCCTATCAACGCATTTTTCAAAGCACTTTTATGCTTGGCAAATGCCGGAGGGTCGAGAATAATCAGGTCGTATTTGTCATCCATGTTGTTCAGGAATTTAAAAGCATCTTCTGCAAATGCCTGATGGCGCGGATCACCCGGGAAATTCAATTCCACATTCTCGTTTGTAAGTTGAATGGCCTTTGCCGAACTGTCAACAGAATGTACAAGTTTGGCATTACCACGCATGGCATAGAACGAAAAGCCACCCGTATAGCAGAACATGTTCAAAACCGAACGTCCGTTGGCATAATGCTCCAAAAGAGAGCGATTGTCACGCTGATCGACAAAGAATCCGGTCTTCTGTCCTTTCAGCCAGTCAACATGGAACTTCAAACCGTTTTCAACAGCGACATTTGTTTCAAAGCCGCCTACAATATAGTCGTTTTGCGGATCGAGCTGCGCCTTGTAAGGCAAAGTCGTTTCCGACTTATAATATACATTCTTAATCAGTCCGTCAGCAATGCGCAACAGTGCCTCTGCAATAATGTTGCGGGCAAAGTGCATACCCGGAGAGTGAGCCTGAACAACTGCTGTACGGTCATAGACATCAACCACAAGACCAGGCAGGAAATCACCTTCACCGTGTACAAGACGGAAGGCATTGTTATCCGGACGAATCAGTCCTATGCTTTTACGCAAATCGAAAGCCTTCTGAAGACGGTCGAAGAAAAAATCGGCATCAATGTCACGCTGAACAAAATCCAGCACGCGCACCATGATGCTTCCAATCTGGAAATGCCCCATGGCAACAAATTCTCCGGTGTTGGAATATACGGCAACAATGTCACCTTCTTCCACCCCGTTGTCCATCTTGGCAATCGCACCGGAGAAAACCCACGGATGGAAACGCTTCAGCGATTCTTCTTTTCCTTTCTTTAAAAATACTCTCTTATATTCCATAAACTACACTGCTGCTATTTGATAAAAAATCTGTAAATATCATTGGCGTTGGCATAAAGCATCAACAATACCAACAGTCCCAAACCAATCATTTGGGCATATTCCATAAATTTCTGATTCGGCTCGCGACCGGTTATCATTTCATAAATTAAGAAAAGGATATGACCGCCGTCCAATGCCGGAATCGGAAGAATATTCATAAACGCAAGAGCAAGGCTGATAAACGCAGTAATCACCCAGAACTGATACCAGCTCCACGTGTCAGGGAACATATTCCCGATAGCACCGAAACCACCAAGGCTCTTCGCTCCTTCACTGGTAAATATATATTTCATCTGGCTCACATAAGAGACCAGTTTATCGACACCAATTTCAATACCACGTGGAATCGACTGCCACAAATTATATTCAATCGTCTTAGTCTTATACAAATCTGTAATCGGAGTCAGCATGATACCAATTTTTCCGGCTTCGGAAATCTGTATCGTAGTTGACTGCTCTTCCCCGTCACGCACATACTGCAATGCGACAGATTTTCCTTTGTTCGCAGCCAATTCTTTTGAAAATACGTCGTATGTTTCAGCCGGAACACTGTCAACGGCCACGATACGGTCACCTGCTTGCAAACCGGCATCTTCTGCTGCCTCCCCTGCCACGGCCTCTTTTACAACCACCGGAATACGGTAAACCATGAATCCAAAGCCGCTGTCCTCTTTTTCCATTTCGCTATTGATTTTCAGCACAGCGTTTTCAGGCATATTGATGACCACAGTGTCCTTACCGTTACGAAGAACTGTCACCTGCTTTGATTCAAGCATTTTCAGCAAATCATAATTGGCGGCATCAATTTTCTGACCGTCCATCATCAATGGAATGTCACCGTCAACAAAACCAATGCGATGAGCAGGTTCGCAATACTGCATACCATAGGTAGCATCTTCATAGTCAATATACTTGTCGCCCCAAGTATAGGCAATACCGGCATAAATAATGATGGCAAGGATGAAATTAAAAAGCACACCAGCTACCATAACCAGCAAACGCTGCCATGCCGGTTTTGAGCGAAATTCCCAAGGTTTGGCAGGCTGTTTCATTTGCTCCAAGTCCATTGACTCGTCAATCATACCCGAGATTTTGCAATATCCGCCCAACGGAAGCCAGCCGATACCATACTCCGTGTCGCGCCAAGAAGCCTTGTCTTCCGTTCCCGGTTTCTTTTTAGGCTTATATTTAAACAGGCTGAACCAAGGGTCAAAGAATATATAGAATTTCTCCACTCGGATACCGAAAATTCTCGAAAAAATATAGTGTCCGAACTCATGGACAATCACAAGCAAGCCGAAAGCCAGAATAAGCTGCACGGCTTTAATAAAAAAGGTTGAATCCATTATAATTTATATACGTTTTTATTTTCCAACAATTGACGAAGCGATATTTCTTATTTCTCTATTTGTTTCCACTAAATCATTGTAAGTCGGTTTCGAGATGAACACATTCCGCTCCAACGCTTTTTCCACAAGAACCGGCATATCCACAAAGCGGATTTTCTCCTCAAGGAAAGCAGCTACGGCTATTTCATTAGCAGCATTCAGCGCACACGGCACATTCCCGCCAGCCTGAATGGAAGAGAATGCCATCGAAAGCAACGGGAATTTAGCCATATCGGGAGCTTCGAATGTCAGGGTGGAATATTGAGTCACGTTCATTTTTTTGCATACCGACGGCAGACGCTCTGGATAGTTGAGCGCATAGCGGATAGGCAGGCGCATGTCAGGCAATCCCAATTGAGCCTTAACCGAACCGTCGTTGTAAGCTACCATCGAATGAACAATCGATTGCGGATGCACCACAATTTCAATCCGTTCCGACGGAATACCGAACAGCCAACGCGCTTCAATCATTTCAAAGCCTTTGTTCATCATCGAAGCAGAATCAATAGTTACCTTTGCGCCCATATTCCAATTCGGGTGCTTTAAGGCATCTGCTTTCGTCACTAACTGCATTTCCTCCAGCGTTTTCGTACGGAACGGACCGCCGGAAGCAGTCAGAATCAGCTTGTCGACTGATTGAATATCCTCACCTACCAGACACTGAAAAATTGCGGAATGTTCAGAATCAACCGGAATCAATTCCGACTTTGAGTCTTTCAGCATATCTGTAATCAGTTCTCCGGCTACGACAAGCGTTTCCTTGTTCGCCAAAGCAATTTTCTTACCGGCACGGATGGCACTGATAGTAGGTTCCAACCCGCTGTAACCCACCATGGCAGTCACCACAATGTCAATGTCTTCAGCCGTCACGGCATCGGCAATCGCTTTCGAACCGCACTCGACGGCAATCCCCGTTCCGGCAAGAGCTGATTTTAATTTCTCATAACAGTCCTCCGATGCAATCACAACACGTTGCGGCTTAAACTTCAGAGCCTGCTCTATCAGCAAATCCACATTCCGGTTTGCCGTCAGCAACGAAGGATACAATTTGTCGGGATATTCCGAAATCACATCGAGCGTCTGCGTCCCAATCGATCCGGTACTACCCAAAATGGCTATATGTTTTCTATTGTCCACTTCTTTTCTTAATTTACAAAACTAATTGCAAAAATAATAGTTTTTTACTGAAAACCGAACAGCAATCAAGCATATTCCCCACAAATCCCCTCACTTTTAGAACTTATAACATATCCAGAAATAAGATTGAAATAGACGAGAATATCTTATCAAATATGGCATCTAATCCATTTTTATTCCAGATAACAATTATTATCAAAAGTTGCTTATGTTGTCAGACAATTTATATAAATTTGCTTTTAGATTAAAACATTTTACTTCATGGCTAATTTAAACAGATTAAAAGTGGTGCTTGCCGAACAACATAAAACAGGAAAATGGCTTGCAGAGCAAATTGGAAAATCCAATTGCACTGTAAGTAAATGGTGTAGTAATTCTGTTCAACCAGACCTTAAAACGCTTAATGATATAGCCAATGTTCTTAACATTGATGTGAAAGACTTGCTTGTCAGCAGTGTAAACCATAAATGAGTTATTGTTATGGAAGTAAACAAGAAAGAACTCAAAGAACAAGAGATACGCACTCTTTTCATTACTCCTGCACTCCAACAAAAAGGATGGGCAGTAAGTGTAAATATGCGTGAAGAGTACTATTTTACGGATGGACGAGTACTCGTTGTCGGCAACCAACATTCAGTAGCAGAGGGTAAAAAAGCTGATTACCTATTATATCATAATGGCAAGCCTATTGCTGTGGTTGAAGCCAAAGACAATAAACACGCAGTTGGAGGTGGTATTCAGCAAGCCATAGATTATGCCCAAATCCTCGACCTAAAATTTGCGTACTCCAGTAATGGCGATGCTTTTTTGGAACATGACTTTATCACGGGAAAAGAAACCGAAATCAAGTTAGAGGATTTTCCCACAGAAGAAGAACTATACAACCGTTATCTTGCATCTAAGAACTATACTTCGGATGAACTCAACATAATAGAAACACCGTTTTATTATGATGCACATAGCCATGAACCAAGATATTATCAACGTATAGCAGTTGACCGTACAGTGGAAACCATAGCCAGAGGACAACAACGTGTACTTGTCGTAATGGCTACCGGTACAGGTAAGACATTTACAGCCTTTCAGATCATTCATCGTCTTCATAAAAGCGGAGCGAAAAAAAAGATTCTTTATCTTGCAGACCGGAATATTCTCATAGACCAAACAATGGCTCAAGATTTTAAGCCATTCAAGAAGTTTATGACTAAGATAACTTCTGTTGGAGAGGGTGAAGAAAAGATAGATTCATCATACGAGGTGTATATGGCTTTATATCATCAGCTGGTCGGAAAAGAAGGTAAGCCAGACCCATTCTTGGAGGTACAACCAAACTTCTTTGATTTGATTATCGTTGATGAGTGCCATCGGGGAAGTGCAAAAGACGATTCCGCATGGCGCAAAGTATTGGAATATTTCAGCTCGGCTACTCAAATTGGTATGACAGCCACTCCAAAAGCCGATGAAGGAGCAAACAACTTGGATTATTTCGGTGAACCTGTATATACCTATTCACTTCTTCAAGGAATCCAAGATGGTTTTTTGGCTCCATATCGCGTTACTGCCGACTTTATCAATGTTGACCTGCAAGGATGGACTCCGGAAGAAGGTGAAATAGATTTATTGGGTAAAGAAATCGAGCAGAAATTATATCAAAGACAAAATATAGGTCGCGACCTTGCTATCAAGCTAAGGCGTAAAGTGGTAGCACACAGAATCACTCAAATGTTGCATGACATCGGGCGTATGACAAAAACAATTGTGTTCTGTCCTGATATAGAGGAAGCTGCCGAAATGCGAACGCTACTTATCAACATGAACAGTGATTTGTGTAAAAAGTCGCCCTACTATGTCACACGCATTGTCGGTGAGGATAAAGAAGGGAAAAAACAATTAGATAACTTTATCAGCGTGAATGAACCCTATCCGGTAATAGTGACCACCTCTGAACTTCTATCTACGGGAGTGGACTGCAAGACTTGTGGATTGATTGTCATAGACAAAGAAATTGGTTCCATGACTGAATTTAAGCAAATCATCGGACGCGGTACACGGCTTAGAAAAGACAAAGGCAAATGGCACTTGGAAATACTTGACTTCCGCAATGCTACCGCAAAATTCAAAGACCCAGCATTTGATGGTGACCCAGAACCACCAAAAAGAAGCGGAAAAAAGCCTAAGCCTTACAAAATCATCGATGTTCCAGAAAACCCAACTGTGTCTGAGCCTCGTGAGAAATATCTCATCAATGGTAAAGATATTCGTATAGCTCATGAGATAGTATCTGTTTTAGGGGAAGATGGCAAGACAATGAGAACAGAAAGCGTTCAATCGTTTGCAAGAAAACAATTATTACGCCACTACCAGACTCTTGATAATTTTATACATACATGGACAGGAGCGGAACGTAAGCAAGCTGTGATGGACGAATTAAAGGAATATGCTATTCTGATAGATGCTGTCCGTGAAGCGAATCCGGCATTAAAGGATGCAGACATCTTTGATGTGATATGCCACGTTGCTTTTGACCAACCACCATTAACAAGGAAAGAAAGGGCAAACAACGTGAAAAAGCGTAACTACTTCGGAAAGTATGAAGGTAAAGCTCGTGAAGTCTTGGAGGCCCTTCTTGATAAATATGCAGAGAATGGCATTCTTGACTTTGAAAAGTCGAATATTTTAGAAATACCACCATTTAATAGCATTGGTAAACCAACTAAGATTGTGAAATTATTTGGCGGCAAACTTGAATTTGAGAAGGCTGTCAGAGAACTTGAATATCAAATATATAAAACAGCATAAAAATGGCAGTAAACAACATTATAAAGCGTATCCAGAATATCATGCGACAAGATGCAGGTATCAATGGTGACGCACAGAGAATCGAACAAATGACTTGGATGTTCTTCCTGAAAGTCTATGACACGCAGGAAGAAACATGGGAGTACAAAGATGATAACTATAAGTCTATCATTCCAGAAGAATTGCGTTGGCGTAATTGGGCAGTAGACGAAAAAAACGGTGAAGCATTAACAGGTGAAGCTCTGCTTTCTTTTGTCAATGAGAGACTGTTCCCTGCATTAAAAAACCTTCCTGTAAACGCCGACACTCCACGAGCCAAAAGTATTGTTCAAGAAACATTTGCCGACTTGAACCAGTATATGAAAAACGGAACGCTTTTGCGCCAAGTAATCAATATAGTAAATGAAATTGAATTTGATGATGCAGAAGACCGCCACACATTCGGAGATATTTACGAAGGTATTTTGAAAGACTTACAATCGGCAGGTAATGCAGGAGAATTTTATACGCCTCGTGCCCTGACTGATTTTATCGTAATGATGCTTGCTCCGAAGTTGGGTGAGACCTTTGGAGATTTTACAAGTGGTACAGGAGGATTCCTAACATCTGCTCTTAATTATATGGCAAAAAACGTACACTCTGCCAAAGATGGTGAGAAGTTACAAAATGCGGTTGTTGGTCAAGAGTGGAAACCGCTGCCTTATCTTTTAAGCATCACAAACTTGTTGCTTCATGATATTGAAGCTCCCAATATAACACACTGTGATTCACTTGGAACAAATGTCACGGATTTCAATGAAACCGACAAAGTGGATGTTATCGGTATGAACCCTCCGTATGGAGGTAGTACGGACGATAGCGTAAAGAGCAACTTCCCGTTACGTTACCGTTCAAGCGAAACTGCAGATTTGTTTATAGCCCTTATTATGTACCGTCTTAAAGCAGGTGGCAGATGTGGAGTGATTATTCCTGACGGTTTTTTATTCGGTACTGACGGAGCAAAGCTTGCGCTTAAAGAGAATCTTTTGCGTAACTTCAATTTACATACCATCATCCGTTTGCCGGGTTCTATATTCTCTCCATACACTCCCATTGCCACCAATATTCTTTTCTTTAATAATGAAAAAGCCGAAGGCTGCGAAGAAGGATTCAAGACAAAGGAGACGTGGTTCTATCGTTTGGATATGCCGGAAGGCTACAAGCACTTCTCAAAAACCAAACCGATGAAAGTAGAGCATACTCTGCCTATTCAGGAATGGTGGAATGACCGAAAAGAGATCGTAAATGATGAAGTGGGAGAAAAGAGTCGTGTGTTTACCGCCCAACAGTTGATAGACTTGGATTGCAATTTTGACCAATGTAAGTTCCCGAAAGAGGAAGAAGAAATACTCCCTCCGGCAGAATTGCTCAAACAGTATTTTGAGAAACGTGCCGCACTTGACCATGAAATAGACAAAACGCTTTCTGAGATTCAAAAGATTCTCGGTATAGAGGTAAAATCGTGTAACTGATTAATGGGATTTATTGGGAAAATGGCAAACGAAATAGATAAAAAACTGACTGACCCTGAAAAAGTTTTTGTCTCTGACTTGAAGAGTATAGCAGGGGAAACAAGACGTCAAGCCTATCGTGCAGCCGACCGTATGTTGGTCGTCCGCAATTGGCTTATCGGTTGGCGTATCGTAGAACAGGAACAAAAAGGGAAAGAGCGTGCCGGATATGGCAAGCGGGTACTGGAACTTGCTTCGCAAAGCCTTACAGAAGAATACGGCAAAGGATTCGGACCGACAAGTGTCAAGAATATGCGTTCTTTTTACATCAAGTTTCGCAATCTGCAAATCCGTCAAGCACTGCTTGACGAATTCAATATAACTCAGCTCCCGATTCGTCAACCATTGCCTGACGAATCTGTGATACCATTCTATCCTAACGTGTCGTGGCTTCATTATGAACGTCTTATGCGTGTAGAAGATGAAGTCGCACGAATGTGGTATCTCAAAGAAACTGCTCGCACTCAATGGGACTATCGTACATTGCAACGCAATATTTCTTCACAGTACTATCAACGTCTGCTTCAAACGCCGGAACAGTTGCGCCACGAAGTAAGCAACGAAATGAATCGTCTTACCGCAGATTTTGAACGGGATAAGCTCTCATACTTGAAGAATCCTGTCATTGCCGAATTTTTGGGATTGTCTCAAAATCCGGTATATAGTGAATCGAACTTGGAAACTGCCATTATCAACCACTTGCAGACCTTTATTATGGAGTTAGGAAAAGGTTATGCGTTTGTGGCACGACAACAGCACATCAAGACTGATATGGGCGATTTTTATATTGACCTCGTATTTTACAATATCATTTTGAAGTCTTATCTGATTATAGACTTTAAAACGACTCAAATAACACATCAAGATGTCGGTCAAATGGATATGTATATCCGTATGTATGATGAACTTAAAAAGGAAGAGGGAAACAATCCTACTATCGGTTTGCTGTTGTGCTCAGATACCAGTAAAGACCTTGCCCGCTACTCTATTCTGAAAGATAGCAAGCAACTTTACGCTGCCAAATATCTCACTTATCTTCCTTCAGAAGAGGAACTAAGTCGGGAAATTCGTGAACAAAAAGAATTCTTTGAGTTACAAGAGGGAAAACGGAACATTGGAAAAGATTCAGTAGAAGAAAAATGAACGGAAAGCAATTAAAAAACAGCATACTTCAGTGGGCGATACAGGGAAAACTTGTACCGCAAGACCCTAATGACGAACCTGCATCTGTACTTCTTGAACGTATCAGGGCAGAGAAAGCCAAGTTGGTCAAGGAAAAGAAAATCAAGAAAGATAAAAACGAATCAATCATTTACCGTGGTGAGGACAATTCCTATTATGAGAAGTTTCTCGCCACAGGTGAGGTGAAGTGCATTGATGATGAGATTCCGTTTGAAATTCCACAGGGGTGGGAATGGTGTAGATTGCGTAATATTATAAAAGGAACCAATGCGGGTAAAAGTCCAAACTGTGAAAAACGTCCAAAAAATAATGAAGAATGGGGCGTTTTAACCACTACCGCAATACAAGAGAATGAATTTCTTCCTAGCGAAAACAAAGTGTTACCTCAAAACTACAAAATCAATCTGGAACATAGCGTAAAATATGGAGATATACTTATCACACGAGCGGGGCCCATAAATCGAACCGGAATTGTTTGCATGGTTGATAAAGAGTGTGATAAACTTATTTTATCGGATAAGACTGTACGAATAGATTACATGAGCAATTATTGTAATCCTGCATTTATTGTTTTTGCACTTAATTGTCCTGCAATTCATGAATTGCTTATGAGAGTAACAGTCGGAATGGCGGCATCACAAGTTAACATATCCCAAGAAAACATTCAAAACGCACTTATTCCTTTTCCCAATATAAATGAACAGAATCGTATTGTAGAAAAAATTACAAACCTTAATCCAATAATTACAAAATACGATTTTGAACAGCAACAATTAAAAGAACTAAACGTTTACTTAACAACACAAATAAAAAAATCTATCCTACAAGAAGCAATTCAAGGCAAGCTTGTTCCACAGATTGAAGAGGAAGGTACAGCTCAAGAATTGCTTGAACAGATTAAGCAAGAGAAGCAGGAACTTGTCAAAGAAGGCAAGTTGAAGAAGTCAACTTTGACAGATTCCGTTATCTATAAAGGTGATGATAACAAGTATTATGAGAGGATAAATGGACAAATCGTTGAGATTGAACTTCCTTTTGAATATCCCAATCGCTGGGCAGTATTGCGTTTGAAAGATATATGTCAATTAATAGATGGTGAAAAGAGAAATGGAAAGGGCATTTGTCTAGATGCTAAATATCTACGTGGAAAATCATCTGCCACCATTGTAGAGAAAGGCAAATTTGTCTATGCTGGAGATAATATCATTCTTGTTGATGGTGAAAATTCCGGTGAAGTCTTTACAGTTCCACAAGATGGATATATGGGGAGTACATTTAAACAGCTCTGGCTCTCTTCAGCTATGTGTGAACAATACATCTTGGCTTTCATTCTGTTCTATAAAGAGGAGTTGAGAAATTCAAAAAGAGGTGCGGCAATTCCGCACCTCAATAAAGAGTTATTTTATAATCTGCCTATTGGCATTCCACCTTATCTTGAACAGCAGCGTATTGCTAAACGGATAGACGAGTTATCGCAGTCGCTCAAATAGTTTTTCTATTTGGGCAACAATGCGATATTGCTCTTTTAATGGAGGTAAAGGTATTAAGTGCTCTATCAATTTCACTCGAGAAATATTAGGCTGGGCACCACCTTCACCTTTCTTTATAAAAATATCTCGACTTGCCATAAGAAAATAAAATAGATACCAATTATAAATCAAATAAGGAGTACAACCACAACAGGCTTGATTCGTGGTAAGCTCCTTACCGACTATTGCTAATTTCCCAATAGTAGCACCGTACATAGCAATAAGGACATCCCCAATTTGATTTATACGTAAAGAGCAATCCAGAAAAGCCTTTTGTGTTATTTTTTCTTCGGTATCATATATTATTCCATTGTTCAATTCTCCAGTTTTAAGCCATAGAATATTTCCATTATAATAATTTGCATTACCTCTTTGAGGAGTTGAACCAGCACCCCAATTTCCAATTTGCCCCAATCTTGTCCAAACCCAATTTTCAGGAATTTCAAAAGGTATCTGTTCCGTTATATCCAAGCATTTTTTACCTATCTGCTCATAATACTTGTTATCGTCACCTTTGAAGATAACAGAATCTGTCAAAGCAGACTTTTTAAGCTTACCTTCTTTAACAAGTTTCTGTTTCTCCTGCCGTATCTGTTCAAGTAATTCTTGGGCTGTTCCTTCATCTGCTATTTGTGAAACTAGTTTACCTTGAATAGCTTCTTGGAGAATAGATTTTTTTAATTTATCATTTATACCCTCATTAAGATTGTCCAAATCCTGCTGTGTCTTAGCATACCTATGAAGCACAGGAATAAGACTTGCTAATTTTTGCACAAGACGAATCTGTTCCGCTTTTGGAGGAATTGGTAAAAGCATCCTTCCTAATGTTTTTCCATTACAATTGGGTTGTGCGGTAGCAATTGTGCCGGACTTCAATTGTTCCCAATACAATTGACTTTCCATAAATAATTTAAGATATTGTG
>OOIG01001941.1_pt1 | contig 14551 bp, 11 predicted proteins | sample 1692091 | NCBI WGS metagenome assembly OOIG01 (sample SAMN06348188, study PRJEB24527) | human gut metagenome | biome: human gut; feature: ankylosing spondylitis patient; material: feces | host: Homo sapiens | place: China | collected 2015-10
GCAGCCAACGTCGGCTCCAGCGATATGGGTGAGGAGGACAGCAACCGCGTCGACGCCGGCAGGACCGTCGAAACCAATACCAGCGCCGTGATTGACGAGATCAACATCGGCGTGCAGTCTGACCCCACCAACTGGGCTCCCTGGGCGCCCCCCGCCAACGGTAGAACCGTGGCCGTCCTCGGCTGCGGCCTGTACCAGGGCTTTGGCTATATCGTGGATGATATCTATTATCCGCAGCTTGCCAAGGACTACACCATTTCCGACGACGGCCTGACCATCACGATCCATATGTTCGATTGCATCAAGGATCACAACGGCAACAAGGTTGACGCCCACGACGCCGAATGGTCCTTCGCCGAAGGCCTGTCCCTGGGCTACATCTCAAACGTTAGTATGGTCGACTCCCTGAAGGCTGTGGACGACTACACGGTGGAAGTCAAGCTGAAGCGCATCCTGGGCGTCGGCGAGATCGACAACATCGTCGGCTTCAACATCGTCTCCCAAGCCTCCTACGAAGCCTCCCCCGAGGGAATGAGCACCTGGGCCGTCGGCACCGGTCCCTATAAGCTGACCGAGTACACCAGCGGCTACTCCTTCACCTACTCCATGAATGAGGACTACTGGCAGACCGATCCCCAGTACATCGGCTACCGCGAACTGCAGAACGTTAAGGAGGCCCACTATTACATCATCGCCGAGTCCGCCCAGCGTGCCATCGCTCTGGAGAACGGCACCATCGATATGTGCGCCGAGATCAGCGCGGATGATTTGCCCGTGTTCTTCGAGGGCGGCTCCCAGTCCGACAGATACTGGACTTACGCCGTTTACGACAACCTCTGCCTGTACACCTACGCCAACGTCACCGAAGGCCATCCCACCTCTGACGTGAACCTGAGACGGGCCATCTTCTACGCCATCAACAGCCAGGCTGTGGTGGACTCCGTGTTCAACGGCCTCGCCGTCACCTGCTACGACTACGGCTCCCGCTGGGTCCAGGGCTACGACCCCGCCTGGGAGACGGAGGACAACTTCTACAAGTACGATCTCGAGAAGGCAAAGGAATGCCTGGCCGCTTCCAGCTACGCCGGTGAGGAGCTGGTCATCCTGACCGAGGGAACCGACGACACCTCCAATACCGCCGCGCTGATTCAGAACATGCTGATCAATGCGGGCATCAACTGCCGAATCGAAGCCGTCGAAGCCTCCATTCTGAACACCTACCGTGAGAACCCCGACAACTGGGATGTCCTGGTCATGAAGTACGCCTGCTCCAAGTACACCATCAAGGGCTACCAGATGAGCCTTGACGCCTCCCGCTTCTCCTGGGGCGGCACTATCGGCTTTGTCTATGACGATACTCTGCAGTCCATGATCGACCTGTGCATGACCACCGCCGGCAATACCCAGGAAAACATCCAGACCCTGCACGAGTACGTTATCGAAAACGCCTACGGCTACAACATCTGCAACTTCCTCACCAACTACGTCCTGTCCAACAAGGTCACGGAGGTGGCGCTGACCGCCTCTTGGGCCATCATCCCCGGCGCCTGCAGCTACGCCGCCCAGTAATCCAGCAGTGATCCCCACCCGCTATCAACGCGATTGAGGCCCCTCTGGGGCCTCAACTATTAAAAAAGGGAAGCAAATTATGGGAAAATATATTGTAAAACGATTGATTAGCAGCGCGATCATCATCTTCCTGACGGCCATCCTGATCTTCACGGTGGTGTACCTGATCCCCACCGACCCGGTCAAGTTGATGATGGGCTCTGATGCCACCGTGGAGGAGATCGAGTACAAGCGGGTTCAGATGGGCCTCGCCGACCCGTATATCGTGCAGCTGGGCAGATTCCTGAAGGATCTGTTCCTCCACGCCGACTTCGGAACAAGCTGGCGACGCGGCGTTTCCGTTTCCGAGGAGCTGTTTAACCGTCTGCCCAGAACGGCAATGCTGGGCCTTATGACGATCATAGTCAGCACCGTCATTGCCATCCCACTGGGCGTGACGGCAGCCATCAACCAGAACAAATGGAAGGACCACGCCTGCATGGTGTTCAGCATGTGCTGCGTTTCCATCCCGGACTTCTGGCTGGCGCTGATGATGGTCATTCTGTTCTCGCAAAAGCTGAACATTCTGCCCTCCTTCGGCATCGGCGGACCGCAATATTATATTATGCCGGTCATCGCCGGCAGCTTGCACGGCATCGGCAGCCTGGCCCGACAGACACGGTCCAGTATGCTGGAAGTCATTCGGTCGGATTACGTCACCACCGCCCGGGCCAAGGGCCTGGCGGAGCGTAAGGTGGTATGGAAGCATATGCTGCCCAACGCGCTGATCCCTGTCATCACGGTGGTAGGCCAGAGCTTCAGCCGGTGCATTGCCGGTACCGTCGTCATCGAGCAGGTCTTTTCCATTCCCGGCGTCGGCACATATATGACGACAGCCATCCAGACACGGGACTACCCCATCACCCGGGCCTGCGTCGTGTTCCTGTCCGCGTTCACCGCGGTTTTGCTGCTACTGGTCGATCTGGCCTACGCCTATGTGGATCCGCGGATCAAGGCCCAGTATGAAGCCCGTTCCAAGAAGAGGAGGAAAAACAATGACTAAGGCTGCTATTAAGACGAAGGCCGCGAATAAGCATAAAAGCCAGTTTCAGGAGATCCTGCAGCGTCTATGGGAAATTCCTACCGCCAAAATCGGCATGATCATCCTCCTCTTGCTGATCGTTCTGTCAATCATCTCCCCCTGGATCTGCAGGTGGAGCTACACGGATATGGATTTCAGCTACATGAACTCGCCCCCCTGCAGGCAGCACCTGCTGGGTACCGATGAGCTGGGGCGTGACCAGCTCAGCCGCCTGCTGTACGGCGCCCGGTACTCTCTGGGTCTGGGCTTCGGAAGCTGTGCCATCTCCACCACTATCGGCATCATCCTGGGCTGCATCGCCGGCTATTTCGGCGGCTGGGTGGACAACCTGATCCTGCGCGCCTGTGAGCTGCTGCATGCCATTCCCTCCAACCTGTTGGCCATCATCATCTCCGCCACCTTCGGCGGCGGCTATTTCACCACCATCCTGGCCCTGTCCATCGGCGGTATCCCCGGCGGCACCCGGATCCTCCGCGCCCAGATCCTGAGTATCCGCAAGGAGGAATACATCGAGGCCGCCCAGTCCATCAACTGCAGCTCCACCCGGATCATGTTCCGGCACGTGCTGCCGAATGTGCTTTCGCCGGTCATTGTGTCGACCACCATGGGCATGGGCAACATGATCACCATGGCCGCCGGCCTGAGCTTCATCGGCCTGGGCGTTCAGCCGCCTACGCCGGAATGGGGCGCGATGCTGTCCAGCGGCAGATCCGTCATCCGCACTTACCCCTGGCTGGCGCTGTTCCCCGGCCTGTTCATCTTCATTACCGTTCTCTGCTTCAATATGTTCGGTGACGGCCTTCGCGACGCCATTGACCCGAAGCTGAAGAAATAAGAAAGGCGGTTAGGATATGAGTTTCCTCGAAGTTAAAGATCTTCATGTGCAATATACCTCCGCCGGTCAGCTGATCTATGCCGTAAACGGCGTGGATTTCAAGCTGGAAAAAGGAAAAACATTGGGATTGGTCGGCGAGACCGGCGCTGGAAAGACCTCCATCGCCAAGGCGATCCTGCGCGTTCTGCCGGATCCCCCTGCGAAAATCACCCAGGGCCAGGTTCTCCTGGAGGGTAAGGATCTTCTGCAGACCTCCGAAAAGGATATGCTGAGCATCCGGGGCGACAAGATCGCCATGATCTTCCAGGATCCCATGACGGCCCTGAACCCCACCATGACCATCGGCGACCAGATCGCCGAAGGCATCCAGCTCCACAACGCCGTATCCGCCGAAAAGGCCCACGACATGGCGGTGGATATGCTGAAGATGGTCGGCATCACGGAGGAGCGCTACAACGAGTACCCCTTCCAGTTTTCCGGCGGCATGAAGCAGCGCGTCGTCATCGCCGTGGCGCTGTCCTGCAAGCCGGAGCTGCTGCTGGCCGACGAGCCTACCACGGCTCTGGACGTTACCATCCAGGCGCAGGTGCTGGAGATGATCCGTGATCTGCGTGAAAAGCTCGGTACCTCGATGATCCTGATCACCCACGATCTGGGCGTCGTGGCGGAGACCTGTGATAATGTGGCGGTGGTGTACGCCGGCCAGATCATCGAACAAGGCTCCAAGGAGGATCTTTTCGACCATCCCAGCCATCCCTACACCCTCGGTTTGTTCCATTCCCTTCCCGTGTTTGCTATTGGGCAGTCCCGGCTGAAGCCGATCCACGGCCTTCCGCCCGATCCTTCAAACCTGCCTGATGGATGCAAGTTCAGCCCCCGCTGTCCCTACGCTACCGAACAGTGCCGCAGCGGCGAGGTGCCCAATGTGGAGCTGTCCCCCGGACATTTCTGCAAATGCCACTACCCGAAGGAGGGAACGCTATGAGCGCAATGATCGAGGTCAGAAACCTGAAGAAATATTTCAAGGTCAATTCCGGCTATCTGCACGCCGTGGATGATGTCAGCTTCAAAATTGAAAAGGGCCAGACCATGGGCATCGTCGGCGAGTCCGGCTGCGGCAAGAGCACTCTGGGCCGTACCATCATCCACCTGCTGGAGCGGACCTCCGGCGAGATCTACCTGGACGGCCAGGACGTGTCCAATGTCAGCGGCAGGGCCCTGAAGAAGGCGCGGGAGGCTATGCAGATCGTCTTTCAGGATCCTTATTCCTCACTGAATCCCAGAATGACGGTGGAGCAGACGATCCGCGAACCCCTGCTGCTGGCAGGCTACAAAAAGAGCGACCTGGACCAGAAGGTTAAGGCGCTGATGGACAAGGTCGGCATCGAGGAGCGGCTCCGCCAATCCTATCCCCACGAGATGGACGGCGGCCGCCGCCAGCGGGTGGGCATCGCCAGAGCCCTCGCGTTGAATCCGAAGTTCGTCGTCTGCGACGAGCCTGTTTCTGCGCTGGACGTTTCCGTTCAGGCCCAGATTCTGAACCTTCTGATGGATCTGCAGGATTTCGACGGCCTGACGCTGATGTTCGTGACCCATGACCTTTCGGTGGTGCGGCACATCTCCCACACCATCGGTGTTATGTATCTGGGACAGATGGTGGAGACCTGCGAATCGGAGGAGCTGTTCCGCAATACGCTGCATCCTTATACCAAGGCCCTGCTTTCCGCCATTCCTTCCATTGACATCCATCACCCCAGCCAGCGCGTACTGCTGCACGGCGAACTGTCTTCCCCCATCAACCCCAAGCCCGGCTGCCGGTTCGCCGCCCGCTGCCCCCACGCGACAGAGGCCTGCAAGCAGCCCCAGCAGCTGGAGGAGATCCTGGACGGCCACTTTGTGGCCTGCTGCCGCGTAAGAGAACTGAATAATCTCTGACGCGGATTTTCGGACAGAAATCACACTTTTAGAGGCGCCGTCAAAATTCGGCGCCGGCTGGAAATACGCCTTTTACCCCTGGGCGTATTTCTGGCTCTGAAAATCTGAACGTAGAAAATGCTCCGGCGTTTTGGGAGGCTGTTTCATGGAAAAGAAGAAAGCGTACCACTCGGCCGCGTATCACCGCTACTTTGAAGGCTACGAGGAACTGCAGAAATGTATGCCGGATGGCCGCGTGGTCATCGAGCGCTTTTATACCGGTATGTACTACCGTCAGAATATCCCGGACAGCCGCCGCAGGCTGAACCGGGGGATCTTCGCCCTCTGCTTGCTGGCCGCCGCGGAGCTGTTTCTCTATACGGCCAGCCGGCCGCTCCCCTGCAGCAATCTGTGGTATGTGAACATCCCCAGCGTGTGGAGTCTGGTCACGCTGATCCTGACCGCCATGTATACTGTGCTGAATCTGATCGCGCCTCGCGAAATGGAGATCCATTCCTACCGGGACGCACATGAGCGCCTGATTGCGGTATCCCGCCTGTGCGCGGCGGGGCTGGTGGTGACCGGGGCCGCCGCGGCGCTTTCGCTGTCGGTCAGCGGCGGGCCGGCAGCGGAAACCCTCCGGTGTGCCGCCCAATACGCGGTCTGCGGCATTCTGATTTTCCTGATTTTTCATATCGAGAAAAACACCTCTTACACCGAGCAGGGATCCCGGTATCCGCATCAGGCAAAGGGATCCCGGATCCGTTATGAATCTGAGTTTTGAATATTGTATGAAATGGTCAGGGCGGCAGGGCGCCGCTTCGGGCCGTGAAAGAAAGGCAGTGCGTAAAAAATGGCACAGAACAGACCCATTGTAACAGAAAACAAAGCGAAACGGATTGACATGGGAGAGCTGATCTACCAGAATTGCTGGGCGTTCATGCGTGAGCTACGCACCCACAACAAGACGAAAACCGTGTATTCCGTAGACCCCTATGCCGAGGTTTACCGTTTCCGTGAGAATACATATGGAATTTTTAGCCCGAATTATGACGGCGGCGGCGACCCGTGGAGTTACCTGGTGATCGGCCCGGAAAAGGCCATGCTCATCGATACCGGCTGCGGCGTCGGCGACCTGAAGGGCCTGGTGCAGGAGATCATCGGCAATATGGAGCTGATCGTGGTCAACACACACCCCCATCCCGACCACTGCGGCGGAAACTCCCAGTTTGAGCGGGTGTATCTGCTGGAGGCGGACGCGGAGGGGATTAAGCGCGGCATGGCGCGGCCGTTCCTCAGCGACCGGGTCATTACCGCCGACGGCAAGTGCCGGATGGTCGAATTTGATTTCGCCGATATTATCGAGCGCAAGGAATATGAGGTTGTACCCATTCCGGACGGCTATCTGTTCGACCTGGGCGGCGGCTACATTGTCGAAACGATCATGCTCGCCGGCCACGCGGCTGGACAGGCGGCATACCTTGACCGGCAGACGAAGTGCCTGTTCTGCGGCGACGATATCATCGGTATGCGCGTCAGCGTCTACGGAGACCTTGCCCGGATCATCGATTTCCGGGACCGGATGGCCAAGCTGGCCGGGCGCATAGACGAGATTGAGGGCATTTTCCCGGGACATTTTGTGACGGACCTGGACAACACGTCCATCCTGTGTATGCTGGACGCGCTGAACAGGATCGTGGAAGATCCGGAAAATTACGATTACATTGAAGAGCGCGCCGGCCATGGAACAACCTACTGCAAGGCTGTCCTGGGTCTCGGTGCCATCGGCTACAGTGCCGCGGCTTTTGCAAAGGAGGAAACCAAATGAGTCAGCTGATGTGCGGCGCGGCAAAGCGCCTGATCACCCCGCCGGAAGAAATGTGGCCCCTGGTCTGCGGTATGCTCAACGCGCCCATCGGAAAAGTGCTGGACGACCTGTATGTCCGGTCGATCTGCGTGCAGAGCGGCGCGGACCGTTTCCTGATCGTCTCCTTTGACCTTGGAGACAACAAGGATCCGCAGGTCAATATCCCTCTAATCTCCGAGAAAACCGGCATCCCCCAGGAGAATATCCTGATGTTTGTCATCCACACCCATTCCAGCTGCAGCGACAAGGGCAACCCCGGCAACGGCGCCAAGCGCGGCGGCCGGAATCCGGATGAGCCCCGGCCCTTCCCTCCCTCCGACGGTGCCTACAGCCTGTACGTCAGAAAGCAGCTGCTGGATTGCGTCCAGGAGGCGGTGGCCTCGCTCCGGCCCGCCCGGATGGGCTACGGCTTCGGTGAGAGCTTCCTGAATGTGAACCGGAACGTGGATTACATCCTGGATGACGGGGACGGCTCTTTGCACCATGACCGGGCGCTGGGCCAGAATTTCAAGAAAGTGGCCGATCCGACGCTGTTCGTTATGAAGTTTGAGGATCTGTCCGGAAAGCCCATCGCGTTCTTCGTGAACTACGCCGTGCATTGCGTCGTCATGATCTGGAACAACGTGGGGGACGGGAAAATCGGCATCAGCGGGGATATTGGCGGCAACACCAGCCGTTGCCTGGAAGAAAAATTCGAGGGCGCGATAGCCGTTTGGTCCAGCGGCGCGGCGGGCGACCTGAACCCGAAGATGATGAACCAGTCCTACTACCCGGACCCCAAAGACGGCGCAAGCGTGCTGCATTCCATCCCCAATGTGGACACTCCCCTGATGATGCTGAAGCTGCAGTACACTCAGCACGTGGCGGACATTATGAAGGTGATCCGCGGCATCGACCATACCGTGGATCATGCCGCGTTTGCCACGGCCCAGTGCGTTACCGAGGCGCCTAAGTGCAGCGTGGACTTTGACGAAAACGGAGACGTGCGCTTCACCCGGAACGACGCCCGGCCCACGGTTAAAGTGCCCATGCACCTGTTTAAGCTGGGAACGCTTGCCATCGTGGGTGTTACGGGAGAGCCTTACATCGAGCGGGGGCATGAGATCCAGGAGGCCTCCCCCATGCGGGATACCATTATCGTCAACCATACGGCCCGCACTGACCGCGTTAGCTGTGGCTACCTGTTTGACGACGAGACATATCTCGCCTGCATGAAGGCCAAAAACGCGAAAAAGAAAGAATTTACGCTGATGCAGGATAATTTTGTCCCGGGTGTGGAGGGCTTTTCCGCAATGCCCGGAACCGTAACAAAGGCTCTGCGGGAGAAAACCCGCGAGTTGTTTGAGCAGGTTCTGCTCTGAAGCGTTTTTAGAATCTGAAATCAGAGAGGATGATCGTTTATGGGAAATGGGGTTGCCGCCAAAAGGTCTGACCGGGTGGGTATGGACCTGCTGAATGGCAGCATTATGAAAACGCTTCTCGCGTTCTCGCTCCCGATTATGCTGGCCAATATTGTTCAGCAGCTTTACTCCATGGTGGACCTGGCAGTGATCGGCCAGTATCTGGGCAGTGTCGGGACCGTGGGCGTCTCTACAGGCAGTGAGGTCATGGATTTCCTGACCCCTGTGGCCACCGGCTTCGCGGCGGCTGGGCAGGTGTATATTTCACAGCTGTACGGCGCCCACGACGAGGCAAAGCTGAAGCAGGCCATCGGTACATTGATCACATCCATGCTTGTGATGTCGGTCGTTTTCCTGGTTTGCGCGCTGGGCGTGCGAACCTTCATTGTGGACGCGCTGAACTGCCCCCAGGAAGCCCGGGGCCAGGCCCTGTCCTACCTGTGCATCTCCGTACTGGGCCTACCGTTCGTATTCGGCTATAATACGATCTGCTCGATCCTGCGAGGGATCGGCGAATCCAAGCGGCCGCTGTTCTTTGTACTGGTTGCCGCCTCCGTGAATGTGGTGCTGGACATTCTGTTCGTCGCCGTTTTCAAATGGGAAGCAGCGGGCACCGCCCTCGCGACGGTGTTCTCCCAGATAGGCTCCTTCGCCGCCGCATTCTGGTTTCTCTACAAGCGCCGGGACAAATTCGGTTTTGAGCTGAAGCTTTCCTACTTCCGGATCGACGGCGAGACAATGAAGATCATGGTGAAGCTTGGCATCCCCCACATCCTGCAATCCTTAAGCGTCCGGTTCTCGCTTCTGTGGTGCCAGGCAAACGTCAACAGCTTCGGCTTGGTGGCTTCCGCAACCAACAGCATCGGCAACAAAATGCAGAAGATCTGCACGATGTTCGTCGCCGGCGTCAATACGGGCTGCGGCGCCATGATCGGTCAGAATCTCGGCGCGAAAAAACACGACCGCGTGAAGAAGATCGTGATCTGCACCTTGATCATGACCTGCACCATTGCCGCCATCGGCTCCTTGTTTGCGCTGATCATCCCCAAGCAGATGTTCCGCATTTTCACAACGGACGAACAGGTGCTGGAGGCCGGCGTGCTGTATATGCAGATTCTGTGCATCACCTATTTCAGCGCCGCGTTCTGCGGCTCCTTCCAGTCGCTGGTCACGGGCTGCGGCTTTGCCAGCTTCGGCTTTGTGCTGGGTATGCTTGACGGCGTTGTCTGCCGGATCGGCCTGAGCGTCCTGTATGCCTATGTGCTGAATATGGGCGTTACCGGCTTCTTCCTGGGGAACGCCACTGCCCGGGTGATCCCCGGTATCTTGGGCTGCGCCTACTTCCTCAGCGGCAAATGGAAAACTCGAAAACTATTGGCAGAGGGTAAAAAATGAGTTCCAGTAAAATTGGGAAAAACCTTACGGAGGGTCCCGTATTTCCATTGTTGATTTCCTTTGCAATCCCGATGATCCTGACGAATATCATTCAGCAGGTTTACTCCATGGTGGACCTGATGATCATTGGGCAGTATGTCGGCAGCATAGGCACCGTGGGCGTTTCCACTGGCGGTGAGCTGTCCGACCTGATGACCCCTCTTGCCAGTGCCTTCGCCACGGCAGGCCAGATCTACATCGCGCAGATTGTCGGTGCCCGGAATGAAGAAAAGCTGAAGAGCGTCATTGGCACCCTGCTGACGCTGATGATGGGCGTATCCCTGGCAGTGACAGCGGCGGCTCTCATCTTCCACGACCAGTTCCTTGTGATGCTGAACTGCCCCGACGAGGCCTTCAGCGCCGCAAAAAGCTACCTGGTGATCACGACCATTGGTATGCCGTTCATCTTCGGCTACAACGCGATCTGCGCGATCCTGCGCGGCATGGGCGAAAGCAAGCGCCCGATGCTGTTCATCATTGTGGCGGCAGTGGTGAATATCTTCTTGGATCTGCTGCTGGTGGTGGTGTTCAAGATGGAAGCTGCTGGCACGGCCATCGCCACCGTGGCATCCCAGATCGGCGCCTTTGTCGCCTCCTTCCTGTATCTGTACAAACGGCGCAAGCAGATCGGCTTTGAATTTAAGCTGTCCTTCTTCCGCCTCAATGGCCGCGATCTGCTGGTGATCCTGAAGCTGGGCATTCCGCAGCTGGTGCGCGTATGCTGCGTGCAAAGCTCGCTGCTGTGGGTCAAGTCCTGCGTCAACGGTTTCGGCCTGGTGGCTTCCGCGACCTACAGCGTCGGCAACAAGATCGAGAAGTTCATGAATCTGTTTGTGCAGGGCCTGGACGGCGCCGGCGGCGCCATGATCGGCCAGAATATCGGCGCCAAGAAGTACCACCGTGTCAAGGAAATCATGAGCAAGATGCTGGTGGTTTCCATGGCCATTGCCGCCGTGGTTTCCGTGATGTTCCTGACGATCCCGGGGACGCTGTACTCCGTGTTTACTTCCGATCCGGGCGTGATCGCCTATGGCGCGGTCTATCTGCGGATCATGGCCCTGGGCTGCATCGTCGTGGCGTTCTCCGGTGTGTTTAAGTCCATCTCCACCGGCGCGGGCGCAGCGCTGCTGAGCCTGATTCTGGGCGTGCTGGACGCGGTGTGCCGTGTGCTGGTATGCCTGATCGTATCGGTCTTTGACCCCACGGCTTCCGCCTATTTCTGGGGTGCGGCGCTGTGCCAGCTGGTACCGGGCCTGATCGCGATGCTGTACTTCCTCAGCGGAAAGTGGAAAACAAAGAAGCTGCTTACGGAGGCATAACCGCTGCGGGCAGACCAAACTAGCGAATACATCGAAAGGATGTGCGGAAAAATGGCAATGAATCGTCCCATCGAATCGGAAAACAAGTCCAGCCGCCTGGATATGGGGGAACTGGTCTATCAGAACTGCTGGGCCTTTATGCGGGAACTGAGGACCCACAACAAAACAAAGCGGATCTATCCCGTGGATCCATACGCGGAGGTTTACCAGTACCGGGATAATATGTACGCCATCTTCCTGGAAAGTACGGGCGGCGGCGGCGATGCCTGGAGCTATCTGATCATCGGGCCGGAAAAGGCCATGCTGATCGATACCGGCTTCGGCCTGGGAGACCTGAAGGGCCTGGTGGATGAGATCACTGGCGGTATGCCGCTGATCGTGGCAAACACCCATCCCCACGGCGACCATGTTGGCGGCAACAGCCAATTTGAAAGGGTTTACATTCTTGAGGATGACGCCGTGGATCTTCGCAGGGTCATGACTGCCCCGCAGAACCCGGCAAGAACCTTCCACCCCGATGGTTCGCCGCGCTTCCTGCGCTTCGACAAAACCGATCTGATTCCGCGCCGGGAATATGAGATCGTGCCGGTCCCGGACGGCTATGTGTTTGACTTGGGCGGCGGATATGAAATCGAGACAATCCAGCTGGCGGGCCACGCGAAAGGACAGGCCGCGTTTTTGGACAAAACCGGCAGATGCCTGTACTGCGGCGACGACATTATCGGTATGCGCGTCAGTGTTTACGGTAGCATGGCGGTCATCCGGGACTTCCGTGACCGCATGGCGCGCCTGGCCGCCAGGGCAGGCGAGTTTGACGGCATCTTCCCGGGGCACTTTGTCCTAGATCTGGAAAACATCTGCCCCCAGCTCATGGTGGACGCGCTGGACCGGATCATCGCGGATCCAGAGGATTACGACTACGTGGAGGAGCGCGGAAATCACGGAACGACCTACTGCAAGGCAGTTGTCGGCCTGGGAAGCATTGGCTACAACCGGGAGTGCTTCGGGCAAGAGGAGCCGGGGCCCGTCACGTCCCAGCCTGCCGGCGGCAAATGACAATCGCTTAAATTAAGGAGGATGGTTATGAATACCGATACAAATACGATGAAAGAGCTAAAAACACAGCTGATGAAAAACATCGCCCAGCTTCCTCTTATCAAGCAGTTCCATATGCGTCTGGCGAAGCCGGACACCTGGATCATTGAGCCATTCAATCCCAGTAGCGATGTTCCAAGGATCTTTCTGCTCATCGGCGAAAAATACGCAATGGTCATCGATCCCACAGATACCCCCTATGATCTGCGCAGCTACATCGAAACCTACATTACCACCAAGCCGCTGGTCGTCGCCAACACCCACTCCCACAACGATCATACCTACGCGAACTATCTGTTCGACGACTGCACGATCTATATGTCCGAGGTCTGCAAACAGGATCTGGAGGCGGCCCGCGCCAGAGCGCTCCGGCCGGATGTCCTGGGCAACATCCATGTTTCGAAAAACGAAGGTACGGTGGTCAGGCCCGGGGACACCATCGATCTGGGCGGCCGTGTGATCCATGTTCTAGGATGCACGCCCTGCCATGCACCGTCAAGCCTCATGTATCTGGACGAGACCGCGGGCATCCTGTTCACGGGCGACGAGATCGACGCCGGCCAGATCAACATCTGGACGCAGCCGGTGGAGGTGTTCCGTGACAACATCGTCATGCTTCTGGGCCTGCGCGACAAATTCGACATGATCTGCTGCCCCCACAACGGCAGCCCGATGCACGCGGATGTGCTGAACTATTTCCTCGAGAACTGCGACCGCATTATGAGCGGCATCGAGGGGGATATGGACAAAGGCTCCACCAGCTATCTGCTGAATCCCTTCGAGCCCCGTGGCGCGGAATCCGTGGCCTACCGCCGCTGGGATCCGCTGATCCGGCGCAGCGAATGGATGAGCACCGCCATCAATTACAACATTGATCTGGTATTCAAGCGTCAGCTGAACGAGCCCCACCGGATGGCATATCCCAGCGCCGAAGCGGCGGCAAAAGCGGCTGCCGAAAAAGGCGGAAACTAAAATCAGCAAGGGGCAGCCGTCATGGCTGCCCCTGAATCAAAGAAAAGGATCGTCTGAATATGATCGAACAGAGTTGTTTTGGATTTCTGAGCGATGGCGGGGAAGTAACCAAATACCGGATCATCAACGCCTCTGGAGCAAGTGCCGAGATTCTGGATTACGGCGGGATCATCTACAGCATCTGTGTGCCAGACAGAGAAGGCACTCTGGCCAACCGCGTCCTGGCCGTGCCCGACGCCGCGCATCTGCAGGGCAGGTCGTATTCCGCGATTACGATCGGCAGAGTTGCCAACCGCATTGCCGGCGCCCACTGCGTCATTGCCGGCAAGGAATACCATCTGGAGGCTGGCAGAGGCGGAAATTTCATGCATGGCGGAAGCGGCAGCTACTCCAAAAAGCTGTTTTCGGCCATGCCGCAGTCGGACGGGAAAACGGTGGCGCTTTACCTTCGCGATCAGGGTGAGGGCGGCTTTCACAACCGGGTGGACGTCTGGGTGTATTTCACATTTGACGATGACAACAGCCTGTCGATCCAGTATGTGATGGTTCCGCTGGACGAGGCAACCGTGCTGAGCCCCACCAACCACGCCTATTTCAATCTCAGCGGCCGGGGCGACGTGCGGAAACAGATCCTGACACTGAACGCTTCCAATCTGGCATTGGTGGGGGAAAGCGGCGCGCCCTGTGGAGGCGTCATGCCGGTAGCGGGAACCCCCGCAGATTTCACGGCCCCCCGGCAGATTGGCCAGGCCATCGCTTCCGATCCGGACTTTTTCCCCAGGGGCGGATTCGACCACTTTTATGTCCTGGACCGGGAAAACGGCGGTTTCGCGGCGGAGCTTTTCTGCCCGGAGACGGGATGCATTATGCGAACCTATACGGACGCCCAGTCGGTCATCCTCTATACGCCCACGGATTGCGCCGGGAAACCCGATGTCTGCGGAACGCTGACGGAGCCCTTTTCCGCGGTCTGCCTGGAGGCCCAGTTTGTCCCCAACGCGGTGAACCTGCCGGAATTTGATTCTCCGGTGTTCTTCCCGGGGCAGAGGCTGGACTCCACCACCC